>ERZ778497.2057-NODE-2057-length-11193-cov-5.557371_pt1 | contig 11193 bp, 9 predicted proteins | sample MGYA00509938_ERZ778497 | MGnify/ENA primary metagenome ERZ778497 (study PRJEB29527, sample SAMN07138969) | mouse gut metagenome | material: feces | host: mouse | place: China:Nanjing | collected 2016-01-25 ... | reverse complement strand
GAGAAGAAATGAATATTTCCTCTATAAGAGGTGTTCCTCGTGTTTCCTGTTCATCTTGAGCGTTTGTTGCGAGACCTTGATAAGTGGCGGGGATATGCTGTCTTGCAATATGACGGCTATAATGGGAGCGTTTCACGACCGCGTAGGGCTTATTCGCCGACTCCACATCTACACGAATATCTTTCCAAATCGCGCTGCAATTTTTTCTGTTCCCTTTTCTCGTTCAAATTTCAACGGACGATAAATGATTGTTGTTCCTGATGCGAATAGCCCCTTTGTTCATTTGTTCTGCCGAATCCGAACAGCCCAATATCGGACAATCATACCGCCTCTGCTTGCAGATTGAATGGCGATCCTCCCGACAACGAATGTTTGTCGGGGTATTAGGCTACCCCGAAAAGATTTCAGCGGACAACGGGCAAGCCCGAACCAAAACAGCTTCGGCAAACGCTTAACATAGGAAGTAAGAGTGTATATTAAGAAATGTTCGACAAAAATGTCACAAAGTAAAGCCATAAGGACGACAAAAATACAATGCGATTGATAAAACTGCGGCCAAATATTATGAGGGTTGAATTATTTTCAATATCTTTGTTTGCAATCAGTTTCGAGCATAGTAATGAAAAAGATAAACCGATTGAAAATCATTCTTGCGGAAAAGAGCAAAACGGGCAAATGGCTGGCGGAGCAGTTGGGTAAGGACCCTTCGACTGTATCGAAGTGGTGTTCCAACTCGTCGCAGCCGCAGCTGGATACTGTGATTCGTATCGCAGAACTATTGGAAGTGGATATTACAGAATTGATAAACAGATAACGATATATGGCAAGAGAACAGGAACGTGCGGAACTCCATCGCACGATCTGGCAGATAGCCAACGACCTGCGCGGCAGCGTCGATGGCTGGGACTTCAAAAATTATGTCTTGGGAATGTTGTTTTACCGCTTCATTTCCGAGAATATCACCGCATTTATCAATGCAGAGGAGCGGCGTGCGGGAAATGCGGACTTCGATTATGCCGCATGTTCGGACGAGCAGGCCGAGTTTGGGCGAGAGGTAACCGTACAAGAGCGGGGTTTTTACATCCTTCCGTCTCAGCTTTTCGGAAATGTACGGAAAAACGCAGCGGCTGACCCCAATCTGAACGAGACGTTGAGCAATATTTTCCACGCAATCGAGAACTCGGCCAAAGGTGCGGCGAGCGAGGACGACATGAAAGGTTTGTTCGCTGATATCGACGTGAACAGCAACAAGCTCGGTGCTACGGTGCAGAAACGCAACGAGACGTTAGTGAAGATTCTCGACAAGATCGGCGACATGAAGTTCGGCAACTTGGCCGACAACCAGATCGACACGTTCGGCGACGCCTACGAGTTTCTGATGACGATGTATGCCAGCAATGCAGGCAAGTCGGGCGGCGAGTTCTTTACGCCGCAGGAGGTTTCCGAACTGCTCGCCCGAATTACGCTCGTCGGGAAAAAACAGGTGAACAAGGTCTATGACCCGGCTTGCGGCAGCGGCTCGCTCTTGCTGAAATTTGCCAAAGTATTAGGTAAGGAGAACGTGCGTCAGGGATTTTACGGGCAGGAGATCAACATCACGACCTACAACCTCTGCCGTATCAACATGTTTCTGCACGATATCAACTACGAAAAATTTGATATTGCGTTGGGCGATACGCTGCTTGCGCCGAAACATTGGGACGACGAGCCGTTCGAGTGTATCGTCTCCAATCCGCCCTATTCAATCAAATGGGCGGGCGATGAAAATCCGCTGCTAATCAACGACCCTCGCTTTTCCCCTGCCGGTATTCTTGCGCCGAAAAGCAAGGCTGATCTTGCCTTTACGATGCACATGCTCTCGTGGTTAGCGACGAACGGCACGGCAGCTATCGTCGAGTTCCCCGGCGTACTCTATCGTGGCGGAGCTGAGCAAAAAATCCGCAAATATCTGATCGACAATAACTACATCGACACCGTTATCCAACTCCCTGCCAACCTCTTTTTCGGTGTCGGCATCGCCACTTGCATCATCGTATTGAAAAAGAGCAAGAAAGACAATGCAACGCTCTTTATCGACGCTTCGGGTGAATTTATCCACGAAGGCAACAAGAACAAACTTTCCGATGCGAATATCGCACGAATTCTCGATGCGTTCATCGCACGCAAGGACGACGCGCATTTCGCCCGGCTGGTCGAAAACGGTAAGATTGCCGAGAACGACTACAATATTTCGGTATCGTCGTATGTCGAACAACCCGATACGCGCGAAGTCGTGGACATCGACGAACTGAACAAGCGTATTGCCGAAATCGTCGCCCGCCAGCATGTATTGCGCACGGCGATCGACGCGATTATAGCTACTTTGTAAAAACGAATGATTATGGAAGAGAACAAAAATAATGATATTGTCATTTACCAGACGGAAGATGGGATAACCCAAATCGAGGTCCGTTTGGAGAATGAGAACGTATGGCTGACACAGCAACAGATGGCAGACCTGTATCAGACTTCGCGAACGAATGTAGTAGAGCATATAAAGCATATCTTCGAAGAGCATGAGTTGGACGAAATTTCAACCTGTCGGAATTTCCGACAGGTTCGCACGGAGGGTAGCCGACAAGTCGAGCGCGAAATTCCGTTTTATAATCTTGACATGATTATATCATTGGGATACAGGGTAAAATCCCGTATTGCCACGAATTTCCGACGCTGGGCGACCGAGCGACTGAAAGAGTATATGATAAAAGGCTTCACGATGGACGACGAGCGGTTGAAGCAGATGGGTGGCGGCGGATACTGGCGCGAACTGCTCGACCGCATCCGTGATATACGCTCGTCGGAGAAGGTAATGTATCGTCAGGTGCTGGATTTGTATGCCACGAGTGTCGATTACGACCCGAAAGCAGAGCAGTCCGTCAAGTTCTTCAAAATCGTGCAGAACAAACTGCACTATGCGGCGCACGGACATACGGCTGCCGAAGTTATCTACGAACGTGCCGATGCAGACAAACTATTCATGGGGCTGACGACTTTCGCAGGCGAACAACCCGCCAGAACGGATATTACGGTTGCCAAAAACTATTTGAGCGAGGAAGAGTTGAAAGTGCTGAACAATCTTGTATCGGGGTATTTCGATTTTGCCGAAATACAGGCGATCCGGCATAAACCGATGTATATGTCCGATTACATCAAACAATTGGATACGATCTTGACCTCGACCGGCGAAAAATTATTGTCCGGAGCAGGACGCATATCCCATAAACAGGCCGAAGAGAAAGCGATTGCCGAATATCGGAAATATCAGGTCAGGACACTTTCTCCGGTGGAGCAAGCATATATGGATTCCATCAAGACACTGACCGCCAAAACCTCAAAGAAGAAAGGAGGCAAGCAATGAGTCGTATCGAGGAGATGATTCGGGAGTTGTGCCCATATGGAGTAGAATATAAGGCATTGGGAGAGATTGGAACTTTTGTACGCGGAAATGGTTTGCAAAAGAAAGATTTTACAGATGATGGAGTTGGCTGCATCCACTATGGGCAAATCTATACCTCGTATAACTTATTTACGTTTACGACAAAAACATGCGTATCATCTGAATTGGCAAAGAAACTGAAAAAAGCTAAACAAGGAGATTTGGTTATTGCAACAACAAGCGAGAATGTAGAAGATGTTTGCAAGGCTATTGCTTGGCTCGGTGAAGATGAGATTGCAATAAGTGGTGACGCTTATATTTTTAGTCATCACCAAAATCCTAAATATCTCGCTTATTTTTTCTCCTCTGAGTACTTTCAAGAGCAGAAAAAGCCGTTGGTGACCGGGACAAAAGTAATGAGAGTTTCTGATCGAGCTATGTCTAAAATTATATTGCCCGTTCCACCTATTGCCATCCAGAATGAAATCGTAAATATTCTCGATAAGTTCACTGAATTGGAGGCTGAATTGGAGGCTGAATTGGAGGCTGAATTGGAGGCGCGGCGGAAACAGTATGAATACTATCGCAATAAGTTACTGACATTCAATGGAATTACCCCCCCCCTCAAAGGGAAGGTGAAATGGCTGACAATGAGTGAGGTATTTGAAATTAAAAACGGTTATACACCCTCCAAAGCAAAACCGGAATATTGGACGAATGGTACGATTCCTTGGTTTCGCATGGAAGATATTCGCACGAATGGACGGATATTGGAAGATTCGATACGACATATCACCTCCAAAGCTGTAAAGGGTGGACGATTGTTTCCTGCCAATTCGATTATTTTAGCGACGACGGCAACAATCGGCGAACACGCTTTGATAATGATTGATTCGCTGGCAAATCAGCGATTTACGAATTTGGCAATTCGCAAATCGCTTATCAATGAATTGGATATGAAGTTTTTCTTCTACTATATGTTCATTGTCGATGAATGGTGTAAAAGCAATACGAATACATCAGGGTTTGAATCGGTCGATATGGTCAAGTTCAAAAAGTTGCAGATTCCTATTCCTCCAATGGAAGAGCAGCAGCGCATTGTTGCCATATTAGACAAATTCGAGACATTGGTAAATGATATTTCTGAGGGCCTGCCCGCCGAGATTACCGCCCGCCGACAACAATACGAATATTACAGAGACAAACTATTAACCTTTACAAAGGCAACATCATGACCAGCGAAAAAACAAAAGGTGTAATTTACATCCTGACAAATCCCTCTTTCCCGGATTTTGTCAAGATTGGCTATGCGCATAATATCGAAAAACGGCTCAAACAATTGAACCGAAGCGAAACGATTCCTTTCGCGTTTCGGGTCTATGCCGTATATCATGTAAATAGTGAACTGACCGACAAGGAACTGCACAAACTCATAGACAAACTCAATCCCGACTTGCGAACCATCGAAAACTTTGACGGTAAGGAACGCGTAAAGGAATTTTATGCGATGTCGGTCGAAGATGCTTATGGTCTTTTAGAGTCGATCGCTAAAATCAGCGGAACACTCGACCGGCTGCAACGCCTTACTCCCGAGGGACACGAAATTCTGGACGAACAAATTGCCGAAGAGATTAGGGAAACGGCAAGGCGCGGCCCTTTCCGATTCAGCACTTGCAATATTCCATTCGGCAGCGAACTTTTGTTCGTTGGGGATCCGAACATAAAAGTTACGGTTGTCGATGATCGCCACATTGAATATAATGGAGAGACGACATCGCTTTCTGCGCTGGCTCGAAAACTAAAACAGTTCGATCATCCGGTACAAGGCACATTATGGTTCAGCTACAAAGGCGAAACGCTCGTCGATCTTCGAGAGAGAGTCGAGTGTCGCCAGCATACCAAGCCATAGCCGCAACCCCGCAGGACTAACCTATTTAAACAGAAGAACCGACATGTATAAATACAACCTCGTAGCTGAGAATCCCGAAAGTACGGTTGTCAGCGATTACCAAGCCGAATACCGCACGGAAAAAGAGTATCAGTCGGAAGCCGAACTCGAACGGGCGTTTATCGCTCTGTTGGAAGGGCAGGCCTACGATTATTTGCCGTTTCGCACCGAGACGGAGTTGGTCGCCAACCTGCGCCGACAGTTGGAAAAACTCAACGGTTATACCTTTACCGATGCGGAGTGGTCGCGGCTCTTTACGGGTTGTATCGCCAACAAGAACAGCGGAATCGTCGAAAAGACCGCAATCATTCAGGAGGATCATGTGCAGCTGCTGACGCGCGACGACGGAACGGTCAAGAATATCTACCTGCTCGATAAAGGCAATATCCATAACAATTCGCTACAGGTCATCAACCAATACGAGGTAGATAACGGAGCGCGTCCCAATCGTTACGACGTTACCGTATTGGTAAATGGTCTGCCGTTGGTGCATATCGAATTGAAGCGTCGCGGCGTCGACATCCGGGAGGCTTTCAACCAGATCGACCGTTACCAGAGGGAGAGTTTCTGGGCGGGCAGCGGGCTTTTCGAGTATGTGCAGCTGTTCGTCATCTCGAACGGAACCTATACCAAGTATTACAGCAACACGACTCGCCAAAGTCATATAAAGGAGGCATCGAACGGCAACAAAACCAAGAGTAGACAGACGAGTAACAGCTTCGAGTTCACCTCGTGGTGGGCTGACGCCAACAACCGGCCGATTACCGACCTGATGGGATTCGGCCGCACGTTCTTCGCCAAACATACGCTGCTCAATCTGCTGACCCGATATTGCGTATTCACTTCCGACCGGCTGCTGCTCGTCATGCGTCCCTATCAGGTAGTGGCTACGGAGCGTATTTTGAGCAAGATCCATATCGCCGACAACTACAAGCTGTACGGCACGGTCGAGGGCGGCGGATACGTCTGGCATACGACGGGCAGCGGCAAGACGCTCACCTCGTTCAAGACGGCGCAGTTGGCGAGCCGACTGCCTTACATCGACAAAGTAGTGTTCGTGGTCGACCGCAAAGACCTCGACTACCAGACAATGCGCGAGTACGACAAATTCGAGCGCGGGGCGGCCAACAGCAATACGAGTACGGCGATTCTGAAGCGGCAGTTGGAGGACCCTGCGGCGAAAATCATCATCACGACGATTCAGAAACTCTCGGTCTTCATCGGCCGTCATGCGGAACATCCCGTGTTCCAGCAAAAAATCGTCATCATCTTCGACGAGTGCCACCGTTCGCAGTTCGGGGATATGCACACGGGCATTACTCGAAAATTCAAACGCTATTTCCTTTTCGGCTTCACGGGTACGCCCATTTTCGCTAAGAATGCCGTAAGCGGCGGTAAGCCGGACCTGCGGACGACCGAACAGGCTTTCGGCGAGCAGTTGCACACCTATACGATCGTCGATGCCATCAACGACAAGAACGTGCTGCCGTTCCGCATAGAATATATTCGGACCATCAAGGAAAAGGAGGTGATCGAAAACTCGATGGTATGGGACATCGCTCGCGAAGAGGCTCTGGCAGACAGGCGGCGAATCGCCAATATCGTCACCTACATTCTTCAACACTTCAACCAAAAGACCAAACGCACTGCGAGATCGTATGAGTTTCAGGCTGTAACCAATATCAGAGAAGTGGCATTGGCCGGTCGTCGCAATAAGGTCGAGGAGGTAAAGCAACGGCGGCGCATTACAGGCTTCAATTCGATTTTCGCCGTCTCCTCTATTGAAACGGCCAAGATGTATTACGTCGAGTTCAAACGGCAAATGGCGGAGTTACCGAGCGCGCAGCGTCTGAAAGTGGCGACCATATATAGTTTCGGTGTGAACGAAGATGCGGACGGCTTCATCATCGACGAAAACCCCGAAGATACGAGCGGTCTGGACCGAAGTTCGCGCGACTTTCTCGAAAGTGCCATCGAGGATTACAATGCGATGTTCTCGACCTCCTACGATACGTCGAGCGACAAGTTCCAGAACTATTACAAAGACGTCTCGCTCCGCATGAAGAACAGGGAGCTGGATTTGCTCATCGTCGTCAATATGTTCCTGACGGGCTTCGACGCAACAACGCTCAACACGCTCTGGGTCGATAAGAACCTGCGGATGCACGGGCTATTGCAGGCCTATTCGCGCACGAACCGCATCCTGAACTCGATAAAGACCTTCGGCAATATCGTATGTTTCCGCAACCTCGAAACGGCTACGAACGAAAGTCTTGCCCTGTTCGGAGACAAGGAGGCGGCAGGTATCGTGCTGCTCAAAACCTTTGACGAGTATTACAACGGATACACGCAGAACGACAAAGAGATTCGCGGTTATGCGAAATTGGTGAACGAATTGCAGTCGAAATATCCTGTCGGCGAGCAGATTATCGGCGAGCAGAATAAAAAGAACTTTGTGCGGCTGTACGGTGCGATTCTCAAACTGCGAAATATCCTATCAACATTCGACGCTTTTGTCGGTAGCGAGATTCTGACCGAGCGAGACGTGCAGGATTACCACAGCACCTATATCGACCTTTACAATGAATTCCGACCACAGAAACACGAAGCGGAACATATCAACGAAGATCTCGTTTTCGAAATGGAACTTATCAAGCAGGTGGAGATCAATATCGACTATATTCTGTCGTTGATCCGTAAATACCACGATGAACATTTGCAGGACAAGGAGATTGTCGTGTCGATCCGCAAGGCGATCGATTCGAGCGTTGATCTGCGCAACAAGAAAGAGCTAATCGAACGGTTCATCGAATCCTTGACGCCCGATTCCGACGTGGACGAGGATTGGCTCGCTTATGTCGAGGAGCAGCGTCGCGCCGAGCTGGACCGAATCATTGCCGACGAAAATCTAAACCGCGACGAAGCCTACAAGTTCATGGACGGCGCTTTCCGTGACGGATTCGTGCAGACGACGGGAACCGCGATAACCAAAGTCCTGCCGCCCGTCTCGCGCTTCACGCCCACCGGCGACCGCACTAAAAAACGCGAAACCGTCATTGAACGGCTGACAGCATTCTTCAATCGGTTTTGGGATATAATATCAGAGACAAAAAAATAACAATAGTATGAGACTTTTTTCAGAAAGATACGGTTACACTAAACCTTCGGATGTGATTATCAGAGAAAAGATCACACTCGAAATACAGAATGCAATTTGTTCATGCTATGATAAGTTGCATGCTTTCTTCATTGATTCAGGATTATATACATATAGTGATGAGCCTTATGTAAAAATGGAACAATATTTATGGACTTATTTTTTGAATCTTCGTGAAAGTAAATTTTACGAAGGAAGAAGTTATCATATTGTTGCCACACACTATATCGAAGATAAAAGCAACTCATGGTTCCAAAAATTAAATCTAATCGAATTTACGATAAAATATTTATATACACAGGACGGCAAACGTAGTAGGTCATGTCCGGTTGCTAATAGATTTGTGCGTCAGTTAAATTTTGAGTTTGAACGCTTAAATTTTGCCTATCGCATTGTCGGACAAGAAATCGTTGAGATTACATCAAAAAGCGAGATTGCTACAATTGAAGATGCAATGGTAAATACATCTCGCAATATCAAAACACATCTTAACAGGGCATTGGAGTTATATGCACAACGTCCTACGGCAGATTATCGTAACTCAATCAAAGAATCAATTTCGGCAGTAGAAGCTTTTTGCAGAGAAAAGACAGGCGAAAATTCATTGGGCAAAGCATTAAACCACTTGGAAACAAACGGTATTATTATACCCAAACTATTAAAGGCTGCTTTTGATAAATTATATGCCTATACGAATCAACCTGACACTGGCATTAGACATGCCTTGATGGATAATGATGGCGCATATACTCCTGCTTCTGAAGAAGCTTTATTTATGCTTGTTTCATGTAGTGCTTTCTTGAACTACCTTTCCAGAAAAATTAGATAAATATGAATATAGAACTGTTAAATTGGAAATTATTAATAGTATGCTTTCTTCTTGGAGGATGCCTAACAGCCTTTATTATATTACTGTTTATTCGCGATGAATATCTCAAAAAAATAGATCTAACTAAAGCAATAGATTTTACTTTATCATGGTTATCTCGATTGTGGTATCCACTGATTTTAATCTTTTCTACCACATATGTTTGTTGCAATTATCCTGAATGTTTTTGTTTTCAATTCTTTTCTGACTTTCAGGGAGATAATTTAATATTTCTTATTTGCGTATTGTTATGGCTGCTGCCATTATTCGAGAAATTCGAAATATTTAGCGCAAATTTCAAATTGAGATGGCAAAACGAAATATCCAAAAAGGCCGCTGACGAGGCTATTATGACCAATGGAACAAATAATGCAGAACAGTTAGAAAAAATGATGGCAAGAAAGGAGGATAAAGACCATGTGGAATAACAATACGCCGATACAACAAGTAATTGATCAAGGTCTGAAAATAATGCAAAATGGCCAAGTGACGGACGCTATGTATCAAGTTTGGGTTGAATACTCAAAATCAATATTGAGCATGACGACAAAAAATCCGTCAATATATTCTAATTATTTATCCGTTATATTGGCCGCCTCTAATCCCGATATGCAACCTTATCAGCGATTGAGTATGTGTTTACAATACCTAATCAATATTCAAACAATTATATAATCATAACAACCCCCTATTCTTTTGTATCAAAGAATAGGGGGTTGTTGTGCTGGTAAGCAAATAAGCAAAATAGATTATGGAATTAAGTTGAATGCTAATGCGAGATTTCCGATATAATATATAATTTCTTATCTGCAAATTAGATCTCGCCGCTCCGATAACATTAATGTAAATATTTCAAAGGACAAGCGAATCTCTATCCTAAAAACTTACAACAGAATGCTGAAGCTATTTTTGAAATAAAATTGCAGCGAAAAGAGAAAATACGCAGAAATATTGTCTTCTCTTTTGGCTGTGCGTTTTCAGAAAGCAGAGAGAGTAAAAAGCCGAAAATTCGGTTTAGTTTGGTCGGTTAGCCATATATATGCTAAACTGAAGTAAACTATATTTAGAAAGGCATATTTGTTTTTCGGTATGCCTATGCCGTAAAAAGCAATCATAGCCGAGAACAAGATGATGTGGAGAATCCGAGATGAAATAGCGCTTTGTCTCCTTTCTCTTTTGGATGCAATAATAGGCTATGCGATTTTGCAGTCGTAGCCATGAAACGAAAATGAGCGTATGCAAGTCGAGCATCATTGTTAAAAAAGTCTGCGAATGCCAGCAAGTGAAAAGACAGAAAACAACTGCAATGTAAAAAACGAAGAATCGCTTAAATCCTTGATTTCCTTTCTGTATTGTTGCTTATTAGAATGATATTTAGACTTATATTGTTGGATATTAGCAAATTGACATGTCTCTATCTAAGACTTCCTACGTTCACTCTAAAGGAATAAGCTACACTTTCCGTGTGTTCAATATGTCACTGCAAAAGTAGCATATTTGGCGGAAAATGCAAAATCACCCTGCCCTTTCAGGGGCTGTTGCCGTGCAAAGTTCCTTAAAACAAAGGGTTTTTGCAAGAGTTTGTGTTCCGAAGCAGCAACTTTCTTATCTCTAACTTGGGGGGCGTGCGCTGTTGCTTCGGCGTTGTAAAGTCGCGAAGCCTGCGGTCCGCCGCGGCTGCATGCAGCCGCGGACTACGGCCGCTCTTCCGACGGTGCGAGGGGCAGTTCCACGGTGTGCGTCGCGCCGATTTCGCGGACGAAGCGGTCGTCGTGCGAGATGACGAGCAGCGTGCCGCGGTAGTT
>ERZ778497.2049-NODE-2049-length-11218-cov-5.575920_pt1 | contig 11218 bp, 10 predicted proteins | sample MGYA00509938_ERZ778497 | MGnify/ENA primary metagenome ERZ778497 (study PRJEB29527, sample SAMN07138969) | mouse gut metagenome | material: feces | host: mouse | place: China:Nanjing | collected 2016-01-25 ... | reverse complement strand
TGATAATTATATTATACCAAATACAGGCGGTGGTATCTACTTTTTCAGCGGCCTCACTTACGGAGCGTTGGGAAATGCCGATTGTTTCAGCAAATTCTTTTTGAGAAAGTCCCCGGAGCTTCCGCAATTCTATCCTGATGGAAGGTACGGACGAGGAAAAGGAAAGCTTTATGGAAGAACTGAAGGCGTGGAAAGACAGCCGAAATGATGAGGCTTTCATACTGCTGGACGGTGTGGAGACCGGCCGGATTACCTGCGCCATGAACAGAGGCCTGCTGTTTATCGGCATTCTTTTCGGCATGATTTTCTTCATGTGCCTTCTGCTGATCATGTATTACAAACAGCTGTCGGAGGGGCTTGAAGATCAGGGAAGCTTCGCCATCATGCAGAAAGTGGGAATGGGAGAGGAGGACATACAGAAGACCGTACGAAGGCAGATGTTCCTGGTATTTGTGCTTCCCCTTCTGGCGGCGCTTGTGCATTCCGCTGCAGGCATCTGCATGGTGGATCTGCTGATGGGGGTACTTCATATGTTTGATACAGCGCTGCTTGTGAAGAGCGGAGCGGGAGTGGCCGCCGGTTTTACAGCCGTATATCTGATCAGCTATCTGGTAACATCCAGGGGGTATTACCGGATTGTGCTGCACAGACGATCATTCTGTTTTTATGGAAAAATGAGAGAATACATGGTATGATTAGAACATATCCACACAGGATTACTTCATGAAATAAGTACGAAAGGCGGAATCTGTATATGGAAAAGGAAAACAGAGAGTACAAAGACAGTCTTTTCGTGGATCTGTTCTATAAGGACGAGACAGCGGAAAAGAACCTGTTGAGTCTGTACAATGCACTGCACGATACGGATCTGAAAGATGACGGGCTTATTCGAAAGATAAAGATTGAAGACATACTGTATAAAAATTTTAAGAATGATGTCTCCTTTGAACTGAACGGGAAGGTGATTGTATTTGGAGAACACCAGTCGACGGTCAATCCCAATATGCCGCTGCGCTGCCTGTTGTACGCGGGGAGGGTATATGAGGAACTGGTAGATGACGACGCCAGATACAGGACCAGGCTGGTAAGGATACCGACACCGGAGTTTTACGTTTTTTACAATGGAGTAAAGGATTTTCCCATGGAAGAGGAACTTGTTTTGTCAGATGCTTTTTTGAATCCTCCGGGAGAGAATTCGCTGGAGCTGAAAGTAAAAGTGATAAATATCAATTCTGACAAGGCGCATCATATTTTAAAGAAATGTGAGATTTTAAGACAGTACAGCATTTTCATAGATACCATACGGAAATACGCGGACTCGGAAGAGGGCGCTGTGAAAATGGCGATCAATGAATGTATGGAAAAAGGAATACTTGTCGAATATCTGAAAAGAAAAGGAAGCGAGGTAAGAAATATGCTGATAGCGGAATACAGTTATGAAAAAGATATTCGGATCAAACAGCAGGAGGCAAGACAGGAAGGGATCACGGAGGGGTGGGATCAGGCGCTTCTCCTGTCCGGAAAGATTATTGAGGAACTGAAGAGGCATCCATTCTATACCAGTGAGCAGATTGCAGAGGGACTGGGATGCAGACCGGAGATTGTGGAAGACATACGGAAAAAAATGGATTTGTAGATACGAAAGTTTGACCAGATACAGCTATAAATAAAGCGGATACCTTAGATAATGGGGGATCCGTTTTTGTATAAAATAACATATTTATTGGCAGTAATCGAAAGGCAATGTGCTTTTTGCCTTGTAAATCGGTTTTTACCATTGCAGCTCTAAAGGGCTCCTGAACTTAATGACATAAGTGATAAGTATTGTTTTTGTGTGCCTTCTGCTGATCATGCAGTACAAACAGCTGCAGGGCCGATCATTCTGTTTTTATGGAAAAATGAGAGAATACATGGTATGATTAGAACATATCCACACAGGATTACTTCATGAAATAAGTACGAAAGGCGGAATCTGTATATGGAAAAGGAAAACAGAGAGTACAAAGACAGTCTTTTCGTGGATCTGTTCTATAAGGACGAGACAGCGGAAAAGAACCTGTTGAGTCTGTACAATGCACTGCACGATACGGATCTGAAAGATGACGGGCTTATTCGAAAGATAAAGATTGAAGACATACTGTATAAAAATTTTAAGAATGATGTCTCCTTTGAACTGAACGGGAAGGTGATTGTATTTGGAGAACACCAGTCGACGGTCAATCCCAATATGCCGCTGCGCTGCCTGTTGTACGCGGGGAGGGTATATGAGGAACTGGTAGATGACGACGCCAGATACAGGACCAGGCTGGTAAGGATACCGACACCGGAGTTTTACGTTTTTTACAATGGAGTAAAGGATTTTCCCATGGAAGAGGAACTTGTTTTGTCAGATGCTTTTTTGAATCCTCCGGGAGAGAATTCGCTGGAGCTGAAAGTAAAAGTGATAAATATCAATTCTGACAAGGCGCATCATATTTTAAAGAAATGTGAGATTTTAAGACAGTACAGCATTTTCATAGATACCATACGGAAATACGCGGACTCGGAAGAGGGCGCTGTGAAAATGGCGATCAATGAATGTATGGAAAAAGGAATACTTGTCGAATATCTGAAAAGAAAAGGAAGCGAGGTAAGAAATATGCTGATAGCGGAATACAGTTATGAAAAAGATATTCGGATCAAACAGCAGGAGGCAAGACAGGAAGGGATCACGGAGGGGTGGGATCAGGCGCTTCTCCTGTCCGGAAAGATTATTGAGGAACTGAAGAGGCATCCATTCTATACCAGTGAGCAGATTGCAGAGGGACTGGGATGCAGACCGGAGATTGTGGAAGACATACGGAAAAAAATGGATTTATAGATACGAAAGAAAGGGTGGCGTTTTATTGATCCGATGGGAAGCACTGCGGCGGACCATCGGAAGACGGCATCAGGAAAGGAGAGGACGTATGGCATCCAAAGAAGAATTTGTAACTTATGTGACTGAACAGATGAAGGATGCAGGGGAGATTACCTGCCGGAAGATGTTCGGAGAGTACGGCGTATACTGCGACGGGAAAATCTTTGCACTGATCTGCGATGATCAGCTGTTTCTCAAGATTACAAAAGAGGGGCGGAAGATCTGTCCGGATCTGCAGGAGGCGCTGCCCTATGAAGGTGCAAAGCCGTATTTTCTCGTGGAGGAGCTGGATGACCGGGAACTCATGACACGGCTGGTCCAAGAAACGGTAAAGGCGCTGCCGGAGCCAAAGAAAAAGAAGAAAAAGTAGAATGCCGTTGTACACGGCATTCTCTGTTTTGGCATGGGACTGACTCTGCGGAAAGAGACAGAAAGTACTTTTACCGGCAGCAGGGATATCAGCGGAGTCTGTTTGAATGAAAATCATGAAGGCGCAGGATATCTGCTTTGTACAGCTTCCGGCAGGTCTTCATACTGTACTTCGCTCCATTCGGTAACGCCCCGGATGGGCATTACGGTCAGGCGGATAAAAGCGCCTTCCTTTAATTCTCTTGAGGTTCCGAAGGTAATGTCTTTTTCCCGGCCGTTTTCGTCGTAGGATAACAGGGTGTAGTAAAAGGCCATACCGCCTTTCAGATCTATGACGCCTTTTCGCGCCTCGCCCTGCTCCAGACGGCTGTTGTCAATCTGCGAGTAATAACAGGCGCTGCCTGCACCTGTCAGCAGAAACATGCAAAGGCATGCCAGAGCAAACATGAAGCATACAATTCCAATTCCTGTGATTTTTTTCATGATGAAAATCTCCTTGTTTCTGAAAGCTGTTTTTTGTGTGCATGGTCAGATGGTCCTGCCGGTTATGGCAGGCTGCGGCGTGTGCCTCTTCGCCGTCCCTTTCCTTTCCTGACCGGAGGATGCGGTTTCATCTCCCGGTGTCTGCCGGATGCGGTCAGAAGAAGCAGCGTCAGAAGCAGGACCGATGCGATTCCTGCAGCTGCCAGCAGAAGATTCGGGGAAGAGGTGGCTCCATTGTATTTCCTCATGTCGAATCCGGCCAGAATCAGCGCTGCAGAGAAAGGGTAGGCGCTTGACAGCACACCGCCTTTAAAAAACAGGATGCTGTATCCAAGGAAAAAAGTAACGATCGATCCGCCCAGATATGCGCCCCGGATCTGTCCGAAGATCAGGATCATGGGCATACAGACCAGATAAGTGGTCAGAGACGCCGCTACGACCTGCGTGCTTAAAGTAAATGCCAGCATGGGCGTCAGACCTTCCAGTCCAAAGATGCTTCCGGTCAGCAGAGTTATGCAGACGCTGTACAGGCCGAACACCAGAGAAAGCAGTCCTGTAATCAAAAGCTTCGCACCCAGCAGTTTTGGCATGGATATGGGGATGCTGACGATATTTTTCAGCGTGTCATTTGCTGACTCCCGGTCAATAAACCATCCGCCGATCATCACCAGAGAGATCGGAAGAAAGATCTGGGAATTTCCCCAGATAACATTGGAAAACAGGTAGAGAAAATCATAATTCGGCTCCCGGTATTCCGGCGCCATCATCAGGTGGGAACCGTACTGGATCACCGGACAGAGCGTTAAAGCCACGATGCCGACCAGAAGGATCTGGCATCTCTGTATCTTGAGCCATTCGGCTCTCATTAAATTCCACATCATATAACCTCCTCTTTTTCTATACTTCCTGCCGTTGATACACGACTGCGATCAGAGTGAGAAATACGGCTGCTTCCACGGCTGCCACGCTGAATGCCTGTGCGTGATTCAGAAAATACGGACTGATCCGGCTGAGCAGACCGGACAGCTCCGGTCCCGGATTACTGTGGTCATAGAGCGGGAAGAACCACCGAAATGCCAGAGGCCCCGGCAGCAGCGTTCCCGGATTGAGGCCGAAAGGCTGTGTTAAAAGCACAGTGCTGGTAGAAAGCAGATAGTTGATCATGGTATAGAAAAAAGTAATAATCACGGAGATGATATAGCTTTTATTAAATGCCACTACCAGCAGTATGCAGGGAAGCGTGCCCGTCCACATGATGATGCTTTCTCCAAGCCCCACGAAGAACAGCCGCCAGAATCCCACAGGCTCCCAGCCCTGCAGCAGCAGAATAACCAGGCTTAAGAGGCCTCCGGCTGCCATGAACAGGATGGAAAAGAACAAAAGCAGCAGCATCTTGGCGATGGCCAGCCGGGCTTTGTCCACCGGTACCGTCATCAGGTTTTTCAGCGTATCATTGTCCTGTTCCTCGAAGAACAGGTTGGACGCCAGGACGATCACTGCAGGTATGAGCAGCAGATAGGCGCTTAACTGGAACAGGCAGGACATCATATCCTGTACGGCCTCTGCGCCGGTCTCCACATCTGACGGCAGAAAGGTGAGGGCAAAGGGGATCAGGATGGACATCAGGGAGGAAGCAAAGAACAGGGGTTTTCGCTTCAGTTTAAGAAATTCGCACAGAATCAGTTTAAGCAATGCCTTCACCTCCTGTTACTCTCTTAAAATAATCCTCCAGACTTTCTTCACAGGTATGGGCTTCCGATACGACAAGGCCGTTTTTTACAAAGGCAGTGACAACTTCACCCACCTGCAGATTCAGATTATGCAGCTGCAGATCCCGGTCGTTCTGTATGGTGAACTGGTGTTCGTCAAACCGGCGCTCCAGAATCCGTGCCGCCTGTGCGGTATCGGAGACCGTAAAATGGATGTACCGGCTGCTTTTCTGTTCCAGTTTTACAAGGCTTTCCTCTTCCAGAAGTACGCCGTGATCGATGATTCCAATATCGTCAGCCAGAAGTGCGATTTCTGACAGGATGTGGCTGGAGATGAGAATCGTCTTTCCTCTGGAATCGCACAGATTTCGGATGAAGGAGCGCACTTCTGCGATTCCGATGGGATCCAGGCCGTTGATGGGCTCATCCAGGATCAGAAGCTCCGGATCGTGCATGACAGCAAGGGCAATGGCCAGCCGCTGCTTCATGCCCAGAGAGTATTGGGAAAATAATTTCTTATCCCTGTAGGGAAGCCCCACCAGCTCCAGCGCATCTTTGATGGCGTGCCGGTCGGGCACGCCCCGCAGTATGGCGAAAATCCGCAGGTTTTCCGTTGCAGTCAGATTGGGATAAAAACCCGGGGATTCGATCAGGCTCCCGATACGGGGAAGCAGCTGCCGTTCATTTCCGGTCAGGGATCTTCCCCAGAGCTTTACATCTCCGGAGGTGGGGCGCGTAAGTCCCAGCAGCATTTTCATGGTAGTGGTCTTGCCGGCGCCGTTTCTGCCGAGCAGGCCGTAGATCCGCCCTTTTTTTACATGGATGTTGAGATTGGCGACGCTTTTCTGTGCGCCGTACTGTTTGGTGAGATTTTTTGTTTCAATGATATATTTGCTCACATTGATGACCTCCTGTGGTAATTCAGCATCTGCTGTTTTCTGACTCTGATTCTATCATGCCAACCTTGCATAAACCTGACAGGAGCCTTGCAGAAACCTTGCAATTCAATCACAGGCGCTGCAAAATTTCATCTTACTGTTATTGGTCAGATAATCCACACACCAGCCATTCCCCGGGAATCTTCAGCACCTGTCCGGGAGTTAACCGGTCTGGATGCTCAAGTTCATTGACTGCCAGAAGTTCCGGATAACGGTTTCCGTCTTCGGTATATTCCTCTGCCAGTGCATACAGGCAGTCCCCGCTTTCCACTCTGCGTTCACAGGGGAGCCATGTAAAGTTTTCCAATATTTTCTCTACATCATACAGGGAAGGACGATCATTGTTTCCTTTGTTGGTGAATACCATCAGCCACTCGGCCTGATAGCCGTTTTCTTCTGAATATTTGATGGGAAGAGCCACCACATTGTCGATCATTTCATTCCCGTTTCCGACAGCTGCACGGGCCAGCATATCGTCCCGGTAGTGTACCAGCCAGAGTTCCGGCTGCCTGCTTTTTTCGGAAACGATGGTTCTGATATGAACATCGTCCTTATAGCTCTGCCCCGGATGAAGCCAGTGTGCCCCTTCGATTCCAAGCCATACCTCATGTCCCGTATCTTTAACAAAATTGCCATACGCATCCAGATACTCTTCAATATCTGTAAGATCATCCGGAATCCGCAGAAGCCATACCTGCAATCTGGAAGGCGCTTCTTCTGATTCCTTTTTCGCATCCTGTTCCATGCAAAGCGCATAGGGAGATACCAGACGGACAGAAGATCCGGGCGCCCCCAGCAGGCAGAATTCTTCACACAGACAGATGTCCTCCCGTCCTGCCGTCAGTTCAGATTCCGTTATTCCAAGCGGAATCAACGGCAGTTTTTCTTTTGCCTCCTCCAGATCAAATTCCCAGTTATTCCCGTCACAGGAGACGCTCTCATGATCCGTTATCCAGCGTTCCAGTTCTTCCGGATCCAGTTCCGCCACGCTTTCATGGCGCATGGAACCTTTTGCCGTGCCCTTTAAGCTGACACAGCCGCTGACGGTATGAATCCAGAAAAGCGTATTCCCGGCAATGGCATAGGTATCCTCCACGCCGTCTTCCAGAATAGAAACTGTCCCTTTATTATAGCAGTTCTCCAGATTGTTCGCTCCCATCCGGCCGCAGATCCCTCCGGCCATAGCCCGTTCATACCAGCCGGGTTCCTCCGGATAGATATACCCCTTCTGGTACTGGACCGATACTTCGCCCTCATTTCCGCATTCGTAGATATTGGCACAGTCATTGTAGGCGCAGATCCCTCCGGCCTCCCACGCCCCGAGAATCTTTCCATAATTCACGCAGTTTCGAATCTCCGGGACGATGGGTTCCTCTCTGCTTTCTCCATCCAGAACCTCACATTTACTAAGGCCTGCAATGCCTCCGGCGCCATAATCCCCAAGGCCTTTTACCACAACCTCTGCCCGGTTCACGCAGTTTTCAATAAAACCGCGGTTAATCCCGGCTATGCCGCCGGTATAGCAGTCCGTTCCCTCTACCCGTCCTCTCGTCTCGCAGTTTCGAACCGTACCGTAGTTTACCATGCAGAGCATTCCCACGCCGTACTCGTCCATCTTCCACACAAGAGAAGGGGCCTCAAAGGTAAGACTGTGCACCTCTCCCTGCCGTTCGATGCAGACAAACATTCCATTGCCGGCATCTGCAAACCAGGTAATCGTATGGCCGTTTCCATCAAAAGTTCCGCTGTAATTTAAAATTGACTGCCGGATATAAGGGTGATTCTTCAGGCGGTACCGTTTATCTTCCTGCATGTTCAGGTCCGCCATCAGTTTTGCATCCACTGCCGTTGCCATCTCATTGTCGGGTTCTTCCTTTCTGGCCCGGTTCAGATACCCTGCAAACCGAAGATAATCTCTGACATTATAAATCTCAAAGATCCCATCTGCATAACAGGGATCCTCTTCCATGGATGCACAGAGCGGGTCTTTTTCGGTCCCCCAAAACCCCAAAGACGAGGACGGAAAAAAAAGGGCAGCTGCCAGCAGCAGTGCGGCTCCCAAAACAACCTTCCAGCATAATCTTATATTCGGTCCCTTCCGTTTCGGCCCGTTTTCTTTTCTGTTTTCTGCCGTTTTCTGCATTTTCTTTCTCTCCTTTTTGCCGTTTTTATCAGGGCGCCTGTTCAGAGCGCGGTATCCGGGCCTGTGAAAACGCCCGTATTTTCTGAAGGGAGGAACTTTTATCCGGAGGAAGGGAAGAAGAGTATGAAGACGGTTCCCTGTCCCGGAGTGCTTTCTGCGTCTATTTTCCCGCCCATCTTTTCCATAAGCTGCTGCACGATGGAAAGACCAAGGCCGCTTCCTTTTTGGGTACGTCCCCGGTCACATTTGTACAGCCGCTCAAAGATGTGTTTCAGATCTTCTTTTTCCATGCCTGTACCATTGTCTGAGACGGTCAGGATAATCTTCTGGTTCTGTCTGGAAAGGGAGATTTCCACCCGGTCTGCCTGACTGTGCACGAGCACGTTCTGTATGAGGTTGTTCAGAATCCGAAGAAAGGCATCCGGATCGACTTCTGCCCGGAAGGGCTGTTCCGGGATCTGGATGATGTATTCGATCTGCCGTTCTTCCAGGATCGGGATCCAGTCCACCAGAAGCTCCCGGGTCAGACCGGTCAGATCAGTCATGGCCATATGCATGGAAAATTCGCCGGAACCCAGCTTGAACCAGTCAAAAAGCACATCAATGTATTCTTTCAGGTCATGGGCTTTTTTGCGGGCGGTTTCCACATAGTCGTCGCGTTCTGCACCGGCGACGATTCCTCTGTGCACAGCGTCCAGATAGCCGATCAGTGTGGTGAGCGGTGTTCTTACATCATGGGAAAGACTGGTCATGAGCCGTTTATTGGTCTCCTCTGTCTGGCGGCAGAGGGAGAGCTGTTCCTCATAGGACCGGACGATGGCATTGATCTGCCAGGCGAGCGGAGCGGTAAGTTCAAAGGTTCCGGATAAAATACGCCGGTTTCCGTTTCCGCCGCGGATCTCTTCCAGGATATCCGACATGTCTGCGATCTGTTTTTTTGTGCGGTGCAGAACATACAGAGAGGCAGACACAGACAGGACTGCGGCGCTCAGACAGATAAAGGCAAAAATTTTAAGATACAACCGTCAGACCTCCTTGTTGAAACGATAGCCGACGCCTTTGACGGTCTGGATGTATCTGGGGCTTCCGGGATGTTCTTCTATTTTTTTCCGCAGCCGGCTGATAACCGCCATGATGTTGCTGTCGTCGTAGACATATTCTTCTTTCCATACTTCCTCATAGATCCGCTGCTTGGTCAGAACTTTCCCCTGGTTTTTCGCAAGGAGCAGCAGAAGGTCAAATTCCTTTGGCAGCAGTTCACAGATTCCCCTGGCTGTCCGGACGGACCGTTCGCCGGGATCAATATCCAGGCCGTCAAAGCAGAAGACCGGTTCCTCAGTCCGGTTAAAGCGGGTATAGCGCCGGACCAGGGAAACGATCCGGGCGATCAGCTCATCCATATGAAACGGTTTGGTCAGATAATCATCTGCACCGGACCGCAGGCCCCGTACTTTGGAAAGGCTGTCATCCTTTGCAGTGAGCATCAGGACTGGCAGACTGCTTTCCCTGCGGATTTGTTCCAATGTATCAAAACCATCTGCCCCGGGCATCATTACGTCCAGTATCACAAGCTGGTATTCCTGTTCGCGGAGTTTCTTAATACCGGCATTCCCAATGTGGCAGCAGTCGGCTTCGAGTCCCTCCGGCAGGATGCTTCGCCGGATCAGCTCGCACAGCTCTCTGTCGTCATCTATGATCAGGATTTTATTCATATCCATGTCTGTTCCTTTCTGAAAACGTTTTTTGGCTGCAGGTAATACAGCCGTTTTTGGAGAAATATTTCTGCTGTGTTTTTCTTTATTATACTCGTACAGAAAGACATCTGGCAAGGAAATCCGGTACAATTTCCGATTCCTCTGCAGTGCATTTTTGATCGCTGTTCAGGTGTCTGCCGGTGAACGGCTGAAAAGATATGAACCAACAACTTTTTAAAATACGACAGGGACAGCTCATCTCCGTCCCGGAACCGTCGATATAGATAATAACAGATATTTGAACGTACCAGAAGCTTTTGAAAAGAAAAGGAGGCTCTTATATGAGTATCATGTTGGTTACTTCCATAAATTCTTATATGAAAAGCATGCAGATGGGCATGAAATGGCAGAAAAGGCTGAAGGACAATGACTATTCTCCGGAGGATGCAGTCCCTGCCGAGGATGCATTTCATAAACAGCTGGATGAGTTCCTTCATCCTGAGGATGACCGTTCCTGCCAGATGGAACTGGACATCGAAGTGAAGATGATTGGCGGGAAAAAACTCAGCGGTGAGGAGATGCTGTATCTGAAGACCCATAACAGGTCTATCTATCAGGTGGCCAAAAAGATCGACCAGGAACGTGTCGCTTATGAGGATGCGCTGGCATCCTGTACGACTAAGGAAGAAGTGGAGAAGCTGAAAGCCGACTATGCGGCCGCCGCTGTAGAACGGATCAACGCTATCCGGAACGATCCTTTTATTTCCGAAGAAAAAAAGCAAAAGTTGTTCAGCATCGAGTATTTCCGGGCCGCTGCTCTTGACGATACCATGCATACGTTTATGAACAGTCCGGACTACAAACATCTCCCCGGCGGGGAAAAAACGCAGCCAGATGAGAGCGATGAGATTGAAAACGGGGCACAGGGAACGGATCCGAAAAAACTGATACCGGAACAGGAAGAAGCCGCCGATGATGCGGCC
>ERZ778497.2037-NODE-2037-length-11293-cov-17.380673_pt1 | contig 11293 bp, 22 predicted proteins | sample MGYA00509938_ERZ778497 | MGnify/ENA primary metagenome ERZ778497 (study PRJEB29527, sample SAMN07138969) | mouse gut metagenome | material: feces | host: mouse | place: China:Nanjing | collected 2016-01-25 ... | reverse complement strand
TGGATATGTTTTACAGCATAAATTTCTAATTCAGATTTTTAACGAACTATTGAATGATATGAAAAAGAGTAATCTAACCCCTGAGCAGCAAACTCTGTTCAATGCGAACTTTAATCGGCGAGCTTATGATAAAGCTAAAGAGCCAATTCAGAAAGCTATATCGGAGTCCAAAAACTTTGATGAGCTTTGGGAAAGAATAAAAAACTATGACCGTGATGTGGAATATGAGGATGACTTTACTATTATAACGTGTGAGGTCGAACTTGACAGAAGCCACATGGAAACCGAAGGAGATTATGTTGGTGTCTGTTTCTATATCAAATGGTATGATGAAGCTGATGCCGGTATGATTGACAAAGTTGCTCTCTATTCATCCGAACCATCTGGAGAGTATATCGCCGATCTCTTGTGCTATATTAACCCTGATTCCTGTGAAGTAACAGAATGGGTCTATGAAGCATAATATTGATGACAAGCAGTGAGTATTGTCAATAACAAATAATGAAAAAGAAACAAACCAATGACTCGACCAGAGTAAAAGGGTTTTACATCAACGAGCTTATCAGAGGATTTTTCGGAGAACAGAATGAGGGAAAGGTGATGCTTCAGAAAATGGGGCTTTCTCCTGATGCTGTACCATTCAGTGTAGCCATTTTCCTTCAGAACCAACGCATATTTTGGTTCGATAAGGATGGTAATCGTGTCACCATTTCTTTTAAGCTGAAGCCTCATCAACTGGAGTGTTTTGGCACTTACCGGAAGAAAAGAAAGTCTATGAGGCTTTTCAGAGAGTGGGGGGGATATGAAGATCCTGAAGTAATCGCTCGTATTGAGTCGGGAGCCATTGGTGACTGTTGTATGAGATGTATTTACGAAAATTTGATTGAATAATATGGGCTGGATAATTTTTGTCGGCTATCTTTTCTGTGGAGTGATGTGTAACATTTTCTACCAGATTGAGAAGTCATCCACCAAAGGTAGCAAGGAACAGAAGATTGCTACCATAGTTATGTACTGCTTTGCAGGCTTGATTGGCCTCGGACTCCTAATCCTGGCGATGTACGCAATCGGATGGATTTGGTATTTCTTCTGTGGAGGCTTCCTCATATTTGAGGATCAGCCGTTCTGGGATAAGGTCGTGTGTGGCTTAATGTCCTTAGTCTTTCTCGGATTTATCTTCGGTTTCATTGCAGTTTGCTGTGGCTGGGATCCGGATAGCAGACGATGAAGCCAACAAATATTAGAGGGATTAACTTATCTTCACAAACTGTGGAGGGTTAATCCCTCTATTATGTTATATCTGATAAAAGCAGTTTCATTCTCAACATAATATTATGGATATATCTAATGTAAAGGTCTATGACCTTAAAGAATCCGTTATTGCTTGCAGAAATGCAATGCGTCTGGAGGTTCCGGAATATACGGATGAAGAGTTTGAGGCAAGTTTGAAACGGGCCATAAAACTATGTGAAGCCTCCAAGGGGCCAGTCAAGTGTCACGCCAATTTCCGCACTGGTATTCGTGTCAGCTTCGATATAAAATACCCCAACTATATCTCCCCGGAAATGCAGCGTTACCACTGGTTTGACATTGTGACTTCATCATCCAAAATGCACCGCATAATGCAGATGGATTTCGACAAGTGTTGCAATCAGTGGGTCACTCAGGAAACAATCGCTCAAATGAAGCGACTGATCGCCAAATACAATGAGGACAAGTCCGAAGAGAACTTTATGACTGTTCTTTCCAACTGCCCCCAGGGTGTGATGCTATTTATGAGAGTTTCCACCAACTATGAGCAGCTTCGCACAATCTACCTCCAGCGCAAGAGCCACAAACTCCCTGAGTGGAGAATGTTCTGTGAATGGATTGCCACTCTTCCTTATGCAAAGGAGTTGATAATTTGCGAATAATCTGCAATCTAAGTATATCGGAGTAATTTTTATGCTGAAAGGCATTGCATTTTTTCGTAATTTTGCAGTGTCTTTCAGCTCTAAAAGCAAAAACCAATAGTATGAATAGACAAAGACGAAGTGTTCTTCATGCCGTTCTTGACGGTTTAGCAAGACTGAGAGACCCGGTTGATAAGGCAGAGGCCCTGAAAATCCTTCAGAAAGCTCAATCTGATGCTCAGAAATGTGCCGATGAAGAGGACGAAGCTCTTGATAACCGGCCTGAATCATTCCAGTGGTCTGCTGCCAATGATGCGATGACCGATAATGTGTCTGACCTCACTGATGCCAGCGGAGATCTGGAGGTGCTTATCGAAAACTGCCAATCTGCCGATAAGTTTTCGTACCAATCGGTCAAAAGTGACGTTATTAAGATAGTGAACACCATCAAACAGACTATTCATAGATGAACCAGGAACAACTCGCAGACAGAATAAAGGAAGCCGTAAATGGAGCTGCCTATACAGGTAGTTTGACAGCTTATGCCGTACAATCCATAGAGTTAGCAAGGAGCAACTATCCAGTCCAAAATCTTATTACATTTTGTCAGGATATGAACTTGAAATTTGTGATGACAGATTTGGCTACTGAGGATCGCTTCTATCCCGATTCTGTGCTTGGTGTTCACAAGGTGTTGGATTTGCTTATGAGACGCTACCAAGTCGATCCTAAGTTAGTCTATCGAAAGACTGGAATACATTATACCCCTCCCAAATCTTTCATTCCAGAAGATCTGGAACGAATGAAAGAAGAGGCAGAGGGGCGTAAATATGTCATTCCACTTTCCATAAAAACCTTGTTGGCTGTCTGTGAGGTGATTCATTGTGATTTGACGTTTGACCCAAAATGATGAAAGCAGTGTCATAATATGATCAATATTTATGGCAACTAAGAAAGAGGTTCTTCAAAAATCTCAGGAAGCAATCGCAAACTACTTCCAATTATCAAAGTTTTTATTCAGTGAGGATGCTCCTTACGACGTAAATGAAATTCCACAAGACAGCCCATTCTATGAGAGTGCAAAAGCTATCTCAGATGAGATGGAGCTGGATTGGGAAAATATGTCGCATGAGGACAGCAATCTAGTTATGATCAATATGCTCGCAGATGCTTTTGCCGCTATTGAGCCGGATGAGCATTACGATGCAGTCCTGACCATCTCCTTCAAAAAAGCTGAATAATATGGGCCTGGCCGATACAGTTCAATTTACACTACGCCCTAAAGACTTGGAGAAAGCGAGTGATATGTTTGGTATTGAGATTGCCTTGCTGGAACGCCTCAACGCCCAGCGACTTCTCAATGCCACATACATTCGCAATCTCTTAATCCGGGCCGACTACGAAAGACTGACAAGCGGATTGCATTGGCTGGAACATCAGGACAAGAACTATAACTTCCCTGAAGTGTTGAGAGCGTTATCGCGCGAATACAATATAAGCCAACAAAGTCTCAAAGACATTCTTCACGGAAAGAATGAATCACTCTTGTTCTGTAACCGTTGTGGCCGACGCATTGGTAAGGCTCAGTATAACAGGACAAAAGGTTTCTGTTCCAACTGCTTCTCAGACACGTTGGAACTATAATTGATTAAAAGCAGTATTTATATGAACGCGACATTCCAAATCCAACAATTATGGCAATATTTAGGGGTTCAGGATGACGAAATCCTAATCATTCGACATTACAACCAGTCTGATGATAAAGATGAGTTCTTAATCGTTGAAGCAACCCAGAATGGTCTCACAATCACCACAACTGACACTCTTCCGGAGTTGAGAGCTGACATGAAGTTCCAAATCGTTCAGCAACGTGACTCATCCGGGAAGTTCATAATCCCATCAGTAACTCAGTTAATCAATGACAAGGTTAGCGATTATTAACCAAAATAAATAGGCTTTTTAAGATTTATTAATAAATCTTTCTGAAGGCTCTGCACTATTACTCGGTGCAGGGCCTTTTTGTATGCCCTCAAATGATAACAGCAATATATTATGGCACAAAGAATAAAAACTAACATCAAGTTCTACAAAGGGCTTGAAAATGTTGCAGACCGGCTCTATGGTTTCGTCACCAAGACCAACGGAAGTTGGAAAGGGTGTCGGGAAACTGAGAGCAAGAAAAAAATCGTGTTCGTAGATCCGTCTATCGCAAAAGACATCATCCCCAATATGCTTTATAGCTGTACTCTGATGCCAATGCGTAGCGAGACTGGCTTCATAGCCAAATCTGCAACCATTCTCCGGTTCCCCGCCACCATTAAAACCATTTGCCGCAAAAACGTATTCGTTGTGCGCATAACTTTTGGTAACAAAGAAATCATCTACGACCCCTCCAGCAAGGAGAAGCGTAAGAATGACATTCAAGTTATCGCCCAGCTTCTTCGTGGTAGAAATGACCTTGAAAACGCCATTGCCACTGCCGAAGATTTCATTGACAATGCCTTTATGGTTAGAAGGCTTTACGAACAATCTCAGGGCAATGTTTGAAGAAGGAATGTCAAGTAATGAGCTGCTTGATGAGTATCGCTTAGACCTTGCAGATATTCAGGAAAAGACTGTCCGTTTCGACAACTCTGAATATGTCACACGATATTTATGGAAACGCCATAAACAGCCAACTGTGATTCTGACCAAAGTCTTTACCTCGTTTCGTGGTAACAGCTATCTCGGAATACTCATCTACTTTCAGACTGGCGCCGGCAAATCTAAGAAATGGGATTGGTCATCATTCCATATCGGTCTGATGAATACTAGCAAGGGCATATCAGCTATTGCCTTTTATACTGAGAGCAGACAAGCTATCAAATTCAATCCTCATTTCTTTCATCGCTATAAAGAGCGATTTATGGAGGTTTGTGACTGGCAGATCAGAGGTCAACTCACAGCTTCAAAAAACATTATTGATGTGATTGCTATCTATATGAAGCGCAACCTGACGATGACTTGGATCGAAACTAAATCGGTCTTTCGTAATAAGGTTCACATATTCGGACCGGTCAATGATGGTGTAGCTCTTCTTCAGTGGGATAAGCAACGTAAACTGCTTCAGGCCAACACATTTGTGACAATGGATATGCTGGATGAGAAGCAGACAGAAATGGTGAAGTATGCCAAAATATACTTTTCTCTCTCCAAAGCACAAAGAAAGAAATTCCGTTTCCCGGATTTCATCTCAAATGATTAACGCAGTGTAACATAACTATCTTAATATGATTAGTCTCAATGAGGGTATCGCAGTTGACGCGGCCCATTCAATGAAGAATCGTAAGACAGAATTTCAGGGAGTTGACCTGAATACTGGGAAAACGCTATTCTATTCCGATTTGGGTAATCAGACCATTAATATCGGTGAGTTCCTTGCGATAGTTGAGGCTGTCAAATACATCATTGACAATGACTTTCAGCCTAAAGTCATTTTCTCAGACAGTACGACTGCTATAAGTTGGTTCAAGAATAAACGTACTGCATCCGGCAAGCGTAATGCGAGACTGATGAAAGCTGAAATATACCTAAGAGCTATGGCTTATTGGGTGGATGAGATTAAGGTAGTGAAATGGGATAACAGAGCCTGGGGAGAAATCCCAGCAGACTTCGGTAATAAATGATATGATACGCCATATAATTGAAGCCTATGGTATAGGTGCCCTATCTATGCAACAGCTATTCAATTCTTTTAGAGAAAAGCCTCGTGAAATCATTGATGTAGAATATGAAGATCTTTCAGACCAAATCGAGAATAATCAACTGCCTGCATCAGAACCCAATATAACAGAACCCCTTTTAATCCCTTCAAATTATGCTGATTCAAATAACGAATAAATGCCACGAAGGATGTGCTCATTGTATGCACTGCTCCAATCCCAATGGGGAACACATGAGCGAAACCACCTTCAAAAATGCCCTGAGATTCGGACAATTCTTAGGTGCCAGTGCCTACATCATTACTGGTGGAGAGCCGACAGAGCATCCTAAATTCACCGAGTTCTGTCAGTATCTCGACCGCTTTATTAAACAAAGTAAGACTCCTGGAGGCTTTACAGTGACCTCAAATGGCACTTGGTTCCCGGAGCGCACTGAAGAAATGATAAAACTTGCAAAGCTCCAATCTTATGTAGGTATGCAAGTTTATACTAATTCAAAGTGGTATAAAGACGCCTCATTCATCATTGAGCACAGCAAAGAACTCAGTGCCATACCAAAGATTATTCTTACAACTGATGAAATCAGAAGTATGCAGGACTTGGGTAGAGCCAAAACAAATGAGCAGGCTCAGAAAGAAATAGCGGACAATCCTCACTATATGTCTTGTCTGAATGGGCACTTACTTTTCAAGCAAACCAGCCCCACCAGAAAACTCACTGGCTTGGATCATACACCGGGAGTGGTGTGTAAGCCTTGTATTGACTACAAAGGCAATGTGCATCTTTCAGAATCCTGCCTATGCCCCTCATTCGGAAATGTCAATGATGACTATATGCTTGACATATTCAACAATCTCAGGGAGGCTAAACCGTGTTGTCAGTGTGCTTTAGGAAAGAAGTTCCTGAAGTCGGACAATATCAAAATTGTGGTGGCCCGTAACTTATTAGGTTTTAAGGAGGAAGAAAAATGAGAGTCAAATATTATGACATCTTCGGAATGAGAGGTCAGATTAAGATGTCTGTTAACCCGCCTCAATGTATTGTTGATGCCAACTTCCACATTGTACTGGATGGTGTAGTGCATCAATATGTCGGTATCGGCTGGGTACCGGTTCGTGATGCCACTCCTGAAGATGAGAATCTTCCACAAGTGTTCTCGCCTCACTGCTCTCAGTGTAAGCATTACGATGTCCTTAAAGACAAGAAAATGTATTGCTTCAAATCTCATAAATGTATAACCGCACGAAAAAGACCGTGCAAAGACTATTCAGAACAATGAAAAAACAACTTGTAACTTCCATAGATGTGGCCGGTGTTCCTCGCGGTTTTGATGGCTTAATGGAGCTATGTGTTATCGGTGAAGTATATTATACTCGTCGAACAAAAATCCTGAAACGCCTTGTGCGTAAGGTTATACATAAGGTTGAAGTTCCTCTGGATTACTTTACCTCTGTTGAAGCGGCCAAGGCAGAAGCTCGCCGACAGATGGATGCGTATGTAAAAGAATACTATCGTAACCACTAATCGTATGAAAAAGAAAATAGCAGCTCTACTTAGGAAATGGGCAAATAAACTTAACCCACAAGTCATTACTTGTCATGGTGAAGATCCGCGTGAATGTTCCTACATACCAATCAAATCGGTTTACAAAATCACCCCAGTACAATGTGGCTATATTTTCCCACATAAATTTGGAGAGATCATCAATCCTAACAACATTCCGCAAAGTCAAATGGAATGGGCCTATCGGCATATAGCTGAAGAGTTTGCTAAACATTTCCTTGAAAGGAATATCATCACATTCAACATCAGAAAGGCTTATAACAATGAGGTGATGTTGGAAGGTGAAATGTATGTCGGTGTAAAACAAGAGAGACAATGAACGAGAACTTCTATCTTTCAATAGATGAGCTTTGCACATTGGAGCAGACTGACGCTTTGCTGACTTTAGGGATGGGAACTGAGCGATTGTACTATGAAGAGCAATCGGGTCACTACCTATTCCCTCTCAGCTCCGCAATCAAATGGATAAGAGAAAACAAAGGCATTAATATCCGGGCTAATTATCGCTATATCGCTCGTGATTGGTTTGCTGATTGGTTAAACCTAAGCACCTCTGAATATGATGATACCAGTGAATATTATCCCACAAAAGAAGCTGCTGAATCGGCGATGCTGTCTTTTGTCTTAACCCAATTCAATAACGATGAGTAAGAAAGCATTATTCGCAATGTTGTGTGCCACTGCAATGATGGCCCAACAATCCGATAATTTCTATCGGTATGGTGAGCGTAAGCGTTATCCTGTGCCGGATTCTGGCAACGGCTTTTCAAAAACCCCTCCAAGGGCTGTAGATAGCCGACAGTTGCGTGAGTTTTCAATCAAAGGGCATAAAGTTATGGCATATTCCAAAAAGGACGCCATAACTCGTCTGAAACACCAGAAGAAAATATGAGCGTAGAAATAAAACATAGAAATGGTGGTGTCTCCATTGTGAATGACTTATCAGTTTTGGACGATATACTGGAAGCTGACAGAAAATTTTATGCTGAGTGTGATGCGTTTCACGCTAAAATGATGGAATTGGGCGTAAAAGCATATCGGTGTAATGACGGTTGGGTGAATAGGGAACATAATATTGTTACCTTCCATCCAGACGATCGAACCCCTGGATATTACTGGGGGAATAGACAGCTTAAAAGTGGTGATAAGATTTTTCTTGGAAATGCAGGTGAAGGTGGAAAATTCGCCTATATAGATTATATGGTAGAAATTACTTCCTATAGTGTTCGATACCACTATATTTTGTCTGGTGAAATAATGGACGCGCAAGGGAATATTTCAAATCCTGAGCTTCAACCATCTAAAAAACGACTAAAGAAATTTGAGTTTTTTAGAAAAATCGTGAAAAGAATATTCAACCTGACTAAAAACTAAGGGGATTCAATTATGGCTAAAAATACACAACCCAAACCCTATGATGGGATGCTTCTTTTTAGACAAAATCATCCATATACTAAAGAAGATTTTGAGGTTATGAAACAAAATTTTCAGAAGCACTGTGGTCCACTTTGCCCGGCCAAAGACGAGCCAACATCTTTCGTTATGCTTGGATATGTATCACGAGATTTGTGTGGCGAATTAAGACTGACTCATTGCCATCCCAGTATGGCAAAAAACTTCAATCTATTGCCTCCAGACCTATTCCCGGAAGTTCAATATGGTTCTGAGCCACTTTGCGTAGAAATCAAGCTCACTCCAGTCTCAAATCTAAAAGCCTCTGATGTTCCAAAGGAACAAACCGAGTTTCAGGAACGGATTTTATGCAATCCTAATCGACCCACTGATGAAGAAATCTGGAGAGATTTAACTGGTGAGATTCCTTTGAAGGAGGAAGAGGAATTTGAGACACCCATTCCCAAATATAAGGTTGGAGATCAGATGTATATCAAGTATCTTAACATGGTCGGAACAATAGATATTGTTATGGGCTACAATGAGGAAGAAGATGGCATATTCTATCATCTAAAGATTGAACCTAAAGGGGTTGCGACTGCCAGAGAAGAATATCTCACCCCTTATACCGAGACAGAAACAGTGAATAATAAATCCAATAAATTATAATATATGGGCTGCTATAATGGGGAAGGCTGTATTTCCGGCCTTCCAATCGAATGTGGAGATCCTATCGGCGGAATAATTTGTGTTAGCACAAAAGATTATGACGATAATGAGATGATTACCCCTGTATGGCCAATAATTTGGGGAGAGTATGATGATTATGGAGGTATTGAGATGTCCTCCATTGATTGTGAACTGGAAGAATATTTTGGCAATCGTAAAAATCTACTTAAAGATTTAGAGCGTGTCACTCACGGTTGTAGGCATCAAATTGAAGATGGCATCCCAGAAGGTATTTGCCTTCTTCTTGAACATGAGGATGTTCTAAAAACTTTGATTGCTTGCGGCAATCCCAAAGAAATTGAGGAAAGCATCAAAGCAGGTCAACCAATGTATCAACTTGATTTTGAGCCTATAGGTTTACAAGGTCGAGTAGATAATATATATCGTAGGGGATGGTGTTATTTTGATAATGAGATGTTTCTTAAATGTTTTAGGAATTACTGTAAAGGCAATCTGCCTCAAAATAAACAAGAGGCATACTGTAATACAATAGCCTTTTATATGTCATTACATGAAAATTGCATTTTCCTAAAATGGCAGCGATTTGCTGGTTGGCAATATCCAGGCCGTAAAAGTACCGTTTGGAAAAAATTGACTTCAGTCTATAAAAAATTATCCCGCTAAATATAATGCAAAATTATGAGTTAAAACCAGTTGTTTCCGGTATTCTTCAATTTCTTGAAGATATTACTGGCTGCCACTTGAAAAATTTGGAGGGCCAAACGTCTTTCAAAGGTTCAATCGGAAGATACTGTAATACAAAAGATTTATTCACAATCAATAACTATATCCAGAGTGGGAATTATGAGATTGCCTACGAAAAGGAAATTACTTTCCTCAAAAATCTCATTTCTGAAATCCGTTTCTCCCATAGAATAGATGAGTTAATTCAAGATTGTGAAGATGTTGGCAATGCCCTTCTGAAAGCTCATCATATTTTCAAAGATTATGCGGAATGGGCCACCGAAGAGAAAATCCGTTTCCGGGAGTATCTGTTCAACAACGAATTTCTTAAAGAGGAAGAGAAAACAGAGGATTTTCTTAATAAATTCAGCTATGAATGGGTGGATGCAGCCAAAAAATCGGTTCAATCCAAGTTGCTCCAGCTCTACAATTTTGGCAACGCCTCTAACACTACTCTCAGTATAGGCCATACGGTGCCATATTCTATTTCTGACGCACTTTGTATCTCAGATAATATAAACCTCTGCATCGGCACCAATAAAGGCGAGAATGAGGATGTATGCTATGCTCGACTCGCATTGAAAATTGACAGAGAACTGGCTTTTTCTCACTTTATCATCACAATCCAGTATAAAGATAGGATCTGGCTTGTAACAGATAAGCCGGTTATGCCCAATCCCCGGTTTCGTGAAAATTCAAGAAACCCATATAGGTGGCGCGAAGAGGCTTTTGAGAATATTCAGCTTCCTTATGGACTGTTGGATGATATAGCAGAATGGCGTAAAGAGTCAAAAGCCATTGCTAAGGAAAATAGTTCTGAGGTCTATATCAAATCTATTAGAGATTTCTTGCCTCCGGCCTCCAAAATTCTGATCAAGCTGATTATCGAGGAACTGATATACAACGTCATTCCTATGAAGCAACATAACTTAAAGAAAATTGGGTTTGCCGGAGAAACTATCAAACTTCTTGGTGTCGGTAACGAACAGGTTGCTGACAATGATTATTTCAGTCAAATCAATAGGGAAGCTAATGAAGAGCGACTAAACAGTATCATTTATCCGACCTCTACTGAACTTATCAAAATTGACCCGACCAAAGCTGTCGCTCAATATGTGGAAGCTGGAGAATTATGTACTGAAGATGAAGTACGAAAGATTGCTCTCTGGTCTCAGAAAGAAGAAATGCGCTGGCACAAGCAAAAACTATTGAACGACGCATATACTCGTGAAAGGATGAGAGCTGATGAGGAAGAGCTGAATAAAGTACTATTCGATAATATTACTGTCCGCTAAACCATAAAAAGGCGAGTCCAACTTCCTGAACGGCAGA
>ERZ778497.2035-NODE-2035-length-11330-cov-4.877605_pt1 | contig 11330 bp, 8 predicted proteins | sample MGYA00509938_ERZ778497 | MGnify/ENA primary metagenome ERZ778497 (study PRJEB29527, sample SAMN07138969) | mouse gut metagenome | material: feces | host: mouse | place: China:Nanjing | collected 2016-01-25 ... | reverse complement strand
AATCCATATGGCGGGATATCTCATCCAGCGACAGATCCTTTTGATAGTTTTCCTGGATATAACTCTGTGCGCGCACCACCAGCTGATTTTCGTGTTCTTCCTTTTTGGTGGTCAGATTCCTGCAGTTTTCCCTGAATTTCTCCACGAACCAGGAACGCAGATCCCTGTTGTGCTCCGCATTCATAATGAGCGGAAGATAGTTTTCCCTGTCGCGGAAATGATAGGTCATGCCGCCGTCCTCATAAGCCTCGTGCTCCGCAAAGAGAACGAACTCCAGTACCTTTAGACGAACGCTTAAATTCTTCTCATCATAGTTGTCCAGCATCCAGTCAAAAAACTGCTCCGCCGCACGCCCGCATGCTTCCACCACTCCGCTCTTCAGGCTGTCAAACAGCTCCTTCTCCAGCTCAATGGGATATTCCTCGTCATACCGGCACTGGATCGGAAGATCATCCACATGAGCCACGCTGCCGGTCGAGTTGACCAGCGCCTTTAAAGCTTCCTCGTAAGAATCCATGCTCTTGTTCAGCTTCCGGACCGAACCGATACCGATCCGAAAACTGATGTCTGTTGTTCGCTTTAATCTCCGGGTCAGCTCTCTGCCCACATCGATCATCCCGATGCGCTCCTCATAATCCATCTTCTTCTTTTTCATCGGCAGAAAGACCGGTATTTTGTTGGAGATGACGGAACCCACCACGCAGTCCCAGGTCTCCTTGAGCGTCTCCCGGACTCTGGTATAATTAAGCTGCGTCCGGACGCCGGCACCCACCGCATTGGTCATACGGTTCCCGTGCTGGTCGTCGCCCACCGCCAGAGCCAGCATACAGCCATAATCCGCCGTAAGCCCCAGCAGCTGTTTATAATTCTCCACATCCTCCATGGAGATCTCCTGGAACATGATGGCATAGATAAATCCATTTTCAATAATCGGCGTAACCGTCTCCATCTTCTCCCGGATCCGGAGGTCATCACTGCGTTTCTTTCTCCGGGAATCAATGGTCTTTAATGCCTTTTCCAGCACCTCCGCGATACTTTTTGCACTGAAAGGCTTGTTCACATATTCCAGTACCCCAAGGTTGATGGCTTCTCTGGCATAATCAAACTTGTCATAGGCGGACAGGACGATAAACTCCACAGAAGGGTTGCTCTTCTTGATCTCCCGTATGGCGTCGATGCCGTTGATTCCGGGCATCTGGATATCCATAAACGCAATGTCCGGCCGGAAGCTCTCCGCCAGTTCGATCACATCCCGCCCGGTCTTCGCCGTCTCCATCTGACACTGTCCGGGAAAATGTTTTTCTATAATCATCTTCAGGGAATCCAGTACAATCCCCTCATCGTCTGCCAGCATTACTCGATACATGACTGTTCCTCCTGTCCTGCCGGAATGGTGATCAGCACCTCTGTGCCTGTATTTTTTCCTTCACTGAAAATCCGAAGCCCTGCCTGATCGCGGAAATACAGCCGAAGCCTCTCCATCACATTTTTCATGCCCACGCCGTTCCCCCCGGCGCCCGCTTCCGCTTCCTGTACGCGGCCGGACAGCACCTGCTCGATCCGCTCCTGTTCCATACCGGCTCCGTTATCCCAGATGCTGATGCAGATCTCTTCTCCCTTTTGATAGACCGACAGTTCAATCCTGCCTGTCCAGCTGATATTCCGAATCCCGTAATTGAAGGCGTTCTCCACCAGCGGCTGAAGGATCATACTGGGCACCCGGACATTCAGAAGCGATTCGTCCACTTCTTTGGTGAAAAGGATCTCTCCCGCAAATCGGACGTTCAGGATATAGACGTAATTGTCCACCAGATGAATCTCTTCCCGAAGCGCCGCATCCTCATCATTTTTGCGTACATTATACCGGAAAAATTCCGCCACATTTTCCAGAAAGCGTCCAGTGCGGTCCGCTTCCTCCATCATGGCCAGCTGTGCGCCCGCATTCAGAGTGTTAAACAGGAAATGGGGATTGATCTGCGCCTGAAGGTATTTCAGCTGTGCGTCCTTTAAGTGACTCTGCATCATCAGCTCCCGTTCCTTCAGCTGATTTTCCCGTTCCATGGTTGCCCGAAGCTGTTCGATATAGTTCCTGATGTTCTCCACCATCTCATTAAAAGTATTGGTTACGATTCCTACCTCGTCCATGCTCTGAACCGGAAGCCTGTCAATCTCAAAATTACCGCCCGAGATCTCATCCGCCGCCTCTGCCAGCTGATGGAGGGGCCTGGTTACGCTTCTGGTGCTCACCACGATCAGGCTGATATTTCCAAGGAGCACCAGAAGCAGCACTCCAATGCTGATAAACTCCATATAGCGCAGGGAGTCAAGAAGCGCCTGATAATTTCTGGAGTTATCCTTAAACTGCGCATTGTTCAGGCTGTAAATGAAGGTATGGATTTCGTCATACAGAAGTTCCGCATCTTCATACAGCTGTCCGTATTTTTCCACATTTCTGCCGCGTTTTGCCTGGATCGCCTCAGCTGCCAGATCCAGATAGCTCTCGGACAGGCCGCGGATATTTTTCTCCGTCAGAAGCATCTCGTTATCGGTCGTCTCGCTGTTCAGCCCTTCCATCAGTTCCCGGTACGCCTGTTCGCTCCGGTAATAATCCTCCATGGCGTCAGAACTTTTGGTGTTCAGATATTCTTCCATGCTTTTCTGCACCAGATCCAGCGCCCCGGAAAGCTCGTTCAGATTCACATTGCTGACATAGACCTCTTCCACTCTGCCGGTCATCTTGTTGATCAGGGTGAACATATAGAGGTTGACTGCCAGAATGACCACCGCCGTCATAAGAAAGAGGGCGGTCAGTTTCTGCTGGAGGGTCAGATACCTCCATTTTTTCTTCAGAAAAGCGCCGGGAGCGCGAAAAAAGCGGGTCTGTTCCATCACTCTCCCACCAGCCTTTCTGCCTCCCGCGCCCGGATCAGCCGGGTATCTACCGCCATATAGTTGTTGGTATAGCCGGTCTCCACATACTCATCCAGTGCCTGTACGCAGAGCCGCCCCATCTGCTCTGTATCCGGCGCGATCGTGCAATAGAGGATCTTTTTCGCCACTGCATCCAGAATCGCATCTGAATCGTAATAACCGAGAATCTGCACCGTTCCTACCTTATTATAATCAACCGCCGCCTGATAAGCGCATCTCGTATGTACTGCGCTTAAGCATACCAGAATATCCGGAAGCCTCTCCGAATTCAGAAAAATGTCCCGAATGGATTCTTCTGAACTGAAGCTCCTGCTGTTGTCCACCGGACTGGTTTCCACAGACACCTTTCCGATCTCTTTTTCCGCATCTTCCAGTGTCTCACGAATCCCCAGAAGGATCAGATTCTGGCTGGTATCCATCCGCGTCTCGTCCACCAGGACCAGCACGTCTGCCGGCTCCTCTTCCCGCGGGTTATCGTCTTCCTCCTCCGCAAGCAGTTCCAGAATCTGACGTCCGTACTCCTGCCCCAGGTTATAGCTGTTGTTTCCCACAAAGCACTGCCGGATGCTCCCGGTGCTGTCCTGCAGCACATTCACCACCGGAATTCCCTGCTCCACCACCTCCTGCAGAAGTGCGATGGTCTCTTCCTCTTCATCTCCCGGAACGATGATTCCGTCCACAGACGCCTGCATGGCCAGCCTCAGAAGCTCATTCCGGCTGTATTTCACCGACAGATCCTCCCCGAAACGCTCCACATAGACGCCACGCTTTTTTCCCTCCTCCTGTGCACTTTCATAGACCCGGTCCCAGAAATCGCTGTCTTCTCTTCCTGTGATCATCACATAATGACGGTCATAAATCTCAAATTCCCTTTCCTCGCTCCTGCTCAGCTCGTAAAAACGCTGCCACAAAAACACAAGACATCCAAGGAGTCCCGCCAGACAGAATACAAATACCATACGTTTTCTTTGATCCATCACAAGCCTCCCCGTTTCCCCGGATCATACGCAGCCGCCGTTTCATAAGCCGCCGCTCCTCCCCTGCTTTTCCCGCCGTTCACGGCGGATGCAAAGGCGGCTTCTGTATCTGGTTCATTCCACGCAAACAGGACCTGATACAGGAGCCGCCTCTTCGGTCAGCCCTTTCGGGCAAAGCATTTTATGCGAACGGATTCTCCGTCGGATAGCGTACGCCTGCCGGCTGGTTGTAACCGATCTCGTTTACATCCACGCCGATATATTTGAAGACCTCATACAGAGCCTTTCCGTAATGTCCGAACGCCACGGCGCCGTGATGCGGGTAATTGCCCTCGATCAGCACATGACGGTAGAACCGCTTCATCTCCGGGATTGCGAAAATGCCGATACCGCCGAAGGAGCGGGTCGCTACCGGAAGAACCTCGCCGTTTGCCACATAGGCGCGGAGCTTACAGTCTGCCGTGCTCTGCAGGCGGAAGAATGTGATATTGCCCGGGGTGATGTCTCCCTCGAGGGTTCCCTGGGTTACTTCTTCCGGAAGACTTCTTGCCATGATCAGCTGATATTTCATCTGGCAGAAGGACAGCTTCTTCGTGCTGGTGTTGCCGCAGTGGAAGCCCATGAATACATCGTTGCTGGTGTAGTCATACTTGCCTTTTATGTCCGCATCATAGAGATCGTACGGTACGGTATTGTTGATATCCAGAAGCGTTACCACGTCGTCGCTGACGCAGGTTCCGATGAACTCGCTTAAGCAGCCGTAGATATCCACCTCGCAGGATACCGGAATGCCCCGTCCGGTCAGACGGCTGTTCACATAGCAGGGAACAAAGCCGAACTGGGTCTGGAATGCCGGCCAGCATTTGCCTGCAATCGCCACATATTTCCGGTAGCCCTTGTGATCCTCAATCCAGTCAAGGAGCGTCAGCTCATACTGTGCCAGCTTTGAAAGGATCTCCGGCTTTTTGTTGCCCTCTCCAAGCTCTGCTTCCATATCTGCCACCACTTCCGGAATCCTGGGATCGCCCGCATGTTTGTTGAATGCTTCGAACAGGTCAAGCTCCGAGTTCTCTTCGATCTCAACGCCCAGGTTGTAAAGCTGCTTGATGGGCGCGTTGCATGCCAGGAAGTTCAAAGGACGCGGACCAAAACTGATGATCTTCAGATCGGAAAGTCCCGCGATGGCTCTGGCAATCGGAAGGAACTCGTGAATCATATCCGCACACTCTTCTGCAGTTCCCACCGGATACTCCGGAATATACGCTTTGATGTTGCGAAGCGCCAGGTTGTAGCTTGCATTCAGCATGCCGCAGTAAGCGTCTCCGCGGCCCTGAATCAGATTGTCGCCGGATTCCTCCGCTGCTGCCACGAACATCTTCGGTCCTTCAAAATGTTTTGCAAGCAGGGTCTCGGAAATCTCCGGACCAAAGTTGCCCAGATAGACGACCAGCGCATTGCAGCCTGCCTTCTTCACGTCCTCCAGAGCCTGCACCATATGAATCTCGCTCTCCACGATACAGACCGGACATTCATAAATGTCTGCTGCATCGTATTTTGCTTCATAGGCTGCCACCAGCGCTTTTCTCCTGTTGACGGACAGGGACTCCGGGAAACAGTCGCGGCTTACCGCCACAATACCGACTTTTACTTTTGGAATGTTGTTCATGTTCTTATCCTCCTGATATATTAAGATAATATTTTATATTGTATCCTCACCGCTGCAGGCTCTGCCTGCATGAAATACGCATCTGCACCTCGCAGGCCGGCTCTGCGGACGCCCGCCTGCAAAGCACGCCCTTACTCACTCCCGACAGTCCAGATTCTTACCGATCAGGCCTATGTGAGACCCTTCCGGCAGTCCGCCTTCCGCATGCCCGATCAGCCACTTGTTCTGCGCGGTGATCAGCCTGTCCTCCCAGCCTTCATGTCCCTTTTGAAGCGGCAGATTCGTATCTTTCGGAAGTACAATCGCCACCTGGAAACCATTGTCTCCCACGCTGCAGGGCGCATAGTGAAGCGTTGTTGCATAGATCTCCACAGCGGTCCCCTTCGGCAGCAGAAATGCTTCTACCAGGGACGTGTCATAGGTAAAATCGTCTGTGATATCCTGCTGCGCGCCCACCAGCAGGATCGCATCGGTTCCCGCCACATTGATCTCTGAAGAGCGGTGATATTCCAGCGCATTCAGAAGATAGTTCTTTCCGTTGCAGTATCCGATCTGGATGGGCAGTTCGCCGTAAGTCTTCGTCTGAAGCTCGGCAAAAACCGGAAGCGCCTCCAGATCCGCCGCCGACGGCTCATAGACCACCTCCTCCGGAAGCGGCGTCTTCGCATTCAGCGCCTCCACCAGCCCTGAAAAGTCAATGCCCTGCACAATCTTTCCATATTTCCGAAAGGCAGGATCTGTTACTTTTTTGATCTCCATCTGTTATCTTCCTCCTTATCTATCTGCAGTTTCCAACAGTTCTTTTATTCTCTGCATGGACTTTTTTGCCGGCAGATAAAAACATACCCGCATCAAGATCTGTGCAAATGTCATCATAAAGGCGGTACTGCCAAGCACCGGCAGCGCGGAACAAAATCCCTCCGCAAATATCTGGAGAACTCCTGCCAGAAAGAAAAACAGAACACCCAACATCCAGACTACCATAAATGCCGATACCAGCGGATGCATCCGCATCCGAATACAGATCTCTGTTTTATTCCCATTGGTCAAAAGTTTTCCTTTTATCACCGGCAAAAAAGAATTCCGGTTTCTGCTGTTGCTAACAAGTCTGAATTCCGTATCATCTATGTTTCCGGTAAATTCTCCCTGGCGTGAGGCAGTGAAAGAACGGTTCCCGGAAATCGTCACAGACTTCAAAATCACTCCGATTTCCCCTGCTGTCCGCTCTGTTTGCAGTCGGCAGTCCAGCGATGGCAGCAGTTTCATTTTATAATCTCAAACAATGGCTTACATGCCGGATAAATCTCCTTGAACTGCTGATAGCGCTCTTCATATTTCGCTGCGATCTCCGGTGTCGGCTCCACGGTGTCAACAACTTTTACCAGTTTTTCTGCTGCCGCCTCCACGCTCTCATATTCGCCGCATGCCACGGCTGCCAGCATGGCTCCGCCCAGAGCCGGTCCCTCTTCACTCTCAATCACGTCCACCTTGATATTCATGACATTGGCAATGATCTTCTTCCACAGGGGGCTTTTCGCTCCGCCGCCGCAGATTTTGGTCCGTTCGATGCGGATGCCCAGAGATTTCGCCACCTCAAAAGAATCACGCAGAGCAAATGCCACGCCTTCCAGCACTGCCTGGGTCATGTCCGCCCGGGTCGTGTCCATGGTCATACCGATGAAAGTCCCTCTTGCGTTCGGATTGTTGTGGGGCGAACGCTCGCCCATCAGATAGGGCAGGAAATATACATGATTCTCGCCCAGTTTCCCGATGGCCTCCTGTTCTCCGGCATAGTCTTTCGTCCCGATGATCTCTTCCATCCACCATTTGTTGCAGGACGCGGCGCTCAGCATACAGCCCATCAGATGATAATGTCCGTCTGCGTGCGCGAAGGCATGCAGGGCGTTGTGTCTGTCCACACCGAATTTTTCCGAGGAGATAAAGATCGTGCCGCTGGTCCCCAGAGAAATGTTGCACATGCCGTCTCCCACGGTACCGGTCCCCACGGCTGCCGCCGCATTATCTCCGGCTCCTGCCACGACCTTTGTCGTCTCCGGAATCTCCAGCTTTGCCGCAATCTCCGGCAGCACCGTACCGACCGCCTCGTAGGATTCGTAGATCCGCGCCAGCTGTTCCTCGCGGATGCCGCAGATATCCAGCATCTGTCTGGACCAGCAGCGGTTCTTCACGTCGAAGATCAGCATGCCGGAAGCATCGGACACATCCGTGCAGTGAACGCCGGACAGCCGGTACGCAATGTAGTCCTTCGGGAGCATGATCTTGCGGATCCGGGCAAAATTCTCGGGCTCTTTGTTCTTCACCCACAGGATCTTCGGCGCCGTAAAGCCGGTGAAGGAAATATTCGCCGTATATTCTGAAAGCTTTTCTTTCCCAATCACGTTGTTCAGATAATCGCATTCCTCATAAGTACGGCCGTCGTTCCACAGAAGCGCCGGACGGATCACCTGATCTTTTGCATCCAGAATCACAAGCCCGTGCATCTGTCCGCCGAAGCTGATGCCTGCCAACTGGCTTTTGTCACAGTCGGACAGCAGTTCCTTCAATCCCGCCATGGTCTCCCGGAACCAGTCCTCCGGATTCTGTTCCGACCAGCCCGGCTGCGGGAAACAGATCGGATATTCACGGGATACGATCTTCTGGATCCTGCCCTCTCCATCCATCAAAAGCAGTTTGACTGCGGAAGTTCCAAGATCCACTCCTATATAGAGCATACGCACATCCTCCTCTTCGCCCTTTGCGTGCTCGTGCACGTTCTTTTCTTTATATTACCTCTTTTGCGGTAAACTTTCAACAGATTGATGCAACTTTTCTATGTTTTTTCCTGTTTTTGTGAATCTTACACAAATTTATGCTGTTTTCAGAGCAAAAAAGAACGCTTTCCTGTCTATTTTTCACAAAAACAAATGCATTGAAAAGGTCGAAAAAGTGCCCGTGCACGTTTCTGGTGATTGACAGTCGGCGCTGTTTCCTGTATTGTCAGTATAGCAGCTTTTATTCCTTCGGCGGCATCATGGTCCCGCTGCCAGGACCTGGTCCGCGGAAGGATCCTGAAGACAAAAAGACCTGCATGACAGCAAATAGAAGGAGACACATTATGGCCACTATCAAAGACATCGCAGATCTGGCAGGCGTCTCCCGGGGGACAGTGGACAGAGTATTGAATAACCGGGGCGCCGTAAACTCACAGACTGCAGAAAAGATCATGGAGATCGTCCGTGCTCTGGACTACCGCCCCAACAAAGCAGGAACTGCCCTTGCTGCACAGAAGAAAAAATACAGGATCGGCGTAATCCTGTTCAGCGAACATAATCCCTTTTTTGACGAAGTGATGGAAGGCGTACGAAGAAAAGCGGCGGAACTGCAGGATTACGGAATCACCACCATCACCAGACGGGTGGAATTTGACGCGAAAGCGCAGCTGCTTGCCATTGATGAACTGACAGAAGCGGGCATTCACGGCCTGATGCTTGCCCCATATAATCATATGTGTATTCAGAGAAAAATAGACGAACTGGTGACCGCACAGATTCCGGTAGTAACCGTTAATACGGATATTGATGGTTCCCGCCGGATGGCCTATGTGGGAAGCGATTATTTCAGAGGCGGATGCACGGCGGCCGGGCTTTTTTCGCTGATGACGGCAGGGGAGGTCAAGCTCGGAATCATCACCGGCTCCTCCAACATTCTCTGCCACACGGAGCGGATCGCAGGACTCAAGAATACGCTGGAGGTCTCCTACCCGCGGATCCGGATCGCAGAGATCCTGGAAAATCACGATGACGAATTTGAGAGCTATACGCTCACCGGACAGCTCCTGAGACGCCGTCCGGACATAGGCGCCCTGTTTTTCGCGGCTGCCGGCGTCCACGGCGGCTGCCGGGCCGTAGAAGAATCCGGACTTCGGCCAAAGATCATCACCTTCGACGAAGTCCCCACCACACTGGAGATGCTGCGAAAGGGCGTTATCTCCGCCACCATCAGCCAGCAGCCCCACCGGCAGGGCGCCCGCTCGCTGGATCTCCTGTTTGAATATCTGACTTCCGGTACGGTTCCGGCACAGGAGCGATATTTTGTGGAGCATTCGATCCGGATCCGGGAAAATTATGATTGACCGCTGGCAGGATACGAAAAAGCAGTTTATGCAAAGACCCCTTCCCGGAAAAATTCAGAGCAGGTCATTTATTTTTTTTTTTCCTGTGATTTATTCAACGACAAGTGTAAATCTGTAAGATTCGGATGAATGCTGGTCAGATAACCCCGATTCCAGAAAAGGCTGCGGTATCACATATCCGATCACTTCATACCTTCCCGGTTCCTCCGGAGTCTCCATCTGACAGTACCCGGCGGCCATCTGTTTTGGCGGCAGATCCGAAAAATACAGATAGTCCTGCCCGTTCAGCCGCATCTGTTCATAGCCTGCAGTAATGAACATCAGAAAATCATTTTCTTCGAATGCACCGGCATGATACTGAATCGTCAGTTCTTCTCCCTGACGGACGTGTACCTCCTTTTCCGGTATTTTGCTTACCAGTTCGTCCGTATACGTATTCAGTATGATTCCGGAACCTGCGGAATCATAAAGCAGCTCTGCATCCGCAGCCTTCTTTTCAAATGATGTCATTTCCTGTACGTCTCCGATACTCAGATTGAAATTGAGGATCAGGGAATCCAATGTGGACACAGGAGTATTTTCCTGATCAGCCATCAGTACATCGGAATAAGCCGTCATGACCGCCGTCAGCTTGTGGACTTTTCCCGGTTCCGGCTCTTCTGCCAGCGAAAAACTGTATTCCCCGGAATAATTTCCATCCACTCCTATATAAAACTGATCATAGGTAACACCGTCGATCAGGATGGGAACCTGGCGGTAATCACACATAAAATATATGGCAAACTGCCGCTGAGTTCCAGCACTTTCAACCTGAAAATTCAACGGTTCCTCCCATGAAGCCAGCCGCAGTTCTCCCCGTTCTTCTTCCGGATATACGGAAAAAGCATACCCCATGGTATTTCCTTCCAGAAGCTGGTCCATCCCTTCCATATGTTTCGGAGAATCCATTTCCTCCGAATCGGTTACGGAACTGCCGCAGCCGCAGACAGCAGTACAGAAAATGACCAGAATAAACAACCGTGCCTTACGTATCATGACAGGTTTTCCTCCTTAAACAAAATATTGATACTGTATTTTTTTTACGTTATTCAGAATAGCATATTCTATACAAAAAATCAATACTTTTTTATTGACATTGCAAAAAAAATATACTATATTTGTTTTAAGTGATGAAAACAATTGGAAAATTCATATGATGGAGGAATATTTTAATTATGACAAAACTGACTAACAGAGAATATGACATTCTGAAAATCCTGTGGACATCCGAAGACGCTTTGACCGCATCCGGCATTTCTGAACAGGGAGACGGAATATCCATCAATACCGTTCAGGCCACTCTGAAAAAGTTACTGAAGCGGGATCTGATCCATGTGGACCAGATTGTCTACAGCGGCACGGTCCTGTCCCGCGCCTACCGGCCTTCCGTGTCACAGGAAGATTTTGAACTGAAAAGATATGTAAATAACATGAAACGAATCCAGGGAAACGACTTTTCCTGCTCCCAGTTCGTCGCCTGCTTCCTTGGGCAGGAAAAAAACCGCCAGAAAATACAACAGGAAATCGACCAGCTCGAACTGCTTCTGGCACAGAAAAAACAGGAACTTTTAAAAAACAAAGGAGA
>ERZ778497.2033-NODE-2033-length-11346-cov-3.559561_pt1 | contig 11346 bp, 14 predicted proteins | sample MGYA00509938_ERZ778497 | MGnify/ENA primary metagenome ERZ778497 (study PRJEB29527, sample SAMN07138969) | mouse gut metagenome | material: feces | host: mouse | place: China:Nanjing | collected 2016-01-25 ... | reverse complement strand
GATATTTCCTCCGATAAACGCTCCTAACATCCCTGCCACATACATCCCAAACAAAGTAGGCAGCTCCACTTCTATAATAGACAGCGAAACCAGCGCCTCTACCGCTACAGGAACGGCACACCCTGTTACCAGTGTTCCAGGAATCAGTTCATCATCTACAACACCTGTGAGTTTATATAACGACATCGTTGGCGCAAGGCTTCCTATCCCGAGATAGTCAAAAAAGTTGATAATAAGTCCGGAACCCCAGTATATCCCGTATTGCTTCGATGTCAGGTTCTTCTCTCGTTTTCCGGCAAAATCCTTCGACAGGATGAATCCCTGCACGAGTGCAAATACTCCAATAAATATCTGGATAAATCTAAGTATCATAATATTCTCCTCTCTATGAAAACAGTCGACTGCATACACAGCCATGTTTTCACCCGAAATCAGATTTTCGCATGGTATGTATAAGGCAGACGTTTGATAAGCCCCGGCATGTCCGCAGAAACCACATGTTCTAAAGCCGCCATGACAATATTAGTCTGCATCTCTGCGTTATGCGGTTCTCCGGCATTTGCCCCCATAGGAACCACCGGCGCAACTGCTCGCGGTGAACCCTGCTGTTTACAAACCGGCGGCAACGCCGCGATAATACAGGTAGGGATCCCAATCTCTTCAATCGCTCTCTGCACCAGAACTGCAGAGCGGTGACAGGTTCCTCACCCGGCGGTCATGATAACCAGATCTGTCTCCTGTTCCTTAAACATTTTAGCAATCTCAGGCCCTAAAATATTTTTAAATGTCTCAATATCTCCTCCGCCTCCCATGAAGCCTGCATTATAGTCGCAAAATTCTTTTATTACTCCTTTCCCTGCAAGTTCTTCCATCCTTTGGTACGGCCACATGCAGTTGATATCCTTATTTACATCTGTATGGTCATATCCGCCGTGCGTGATCATCAGCTCGTCCGGCGATACATCTTTTGGAACCTTTCTCCATGTCCTGTCCCCGGCAAGTTTATACGGCATCTGAGTCTTCATATGGACTCCGCAGGCGCTGGCTATGCCGACCCTGCATTCATTCAACGCTTTTGTCATAGGCGCCCACACCGGAGACGGCGTAATCGGAGTAAATATCTCCGAAGTCATATTTGGTACCGTTGTAATCTTCATATTTGATCCTCCTCCTCTTCACAGCTGTTATCCTGTAATTCTACAAAGCTCATTAAGAATTTTACTTTGTCTCCCACCTCTGGTCTCCTCTCACAGATAAGAGAACGGCTGGGTAACTTTAAGATTCCCATGCGGGATGAGATCTGAACGACAAACTCACCATCCTTTATCTCCTTTATCGTCCCAGTGTACGGAACTGCCGCATTATTCACCCTGATACCCCGAATCAGCATTTGTAGACCTCCCTGGCACATTCTTCATTTTCCTCAATGACATTATAGTTATAATGCTTTGGCGCAGCGTTTACCTTCACCCCGCCGATCTTCGTCTTAAGCATAGCCACCGCACGAAGAGCCGCCTCAGGACTCAGGGAATTCTTTGCCAAAATATCTTCTACATTACCGTCATCTGATACACACAGGTCTACCATCGCATCCATATATTTGTTCCCGACCACAAGTGCACCTTGTACACCGCAGTAAGAAACTCCTACTACAGGAACTCCAAGAGATCCCACCTGCTCAATGTGGGAAGCAAAATCAATATGATTGTTCCCAAATCCTTCCGTTGTGACGATACACCCGTCCGGCCGGATTACGTCTACCAGCGCGCCAAGCCGTTTAGACACATAGAATTTCTCCGTGTTCGCCTGAGGGCTTCCGATAAATACAACCCCAAGAAAATCAATCTCCGGATCCTCCGCCAGACGCTCGATGATCGGCTCACGCCAATACAGAAGAGAACACTCCTTTGTATCCGGAGTAATACAGGTTAGTGCATGGATGCCCCCGTCGCGTACTTCATTCACACGCAGGAATACCGGCACATTCCCCAGATCTACATTCGGTCTTCCCCCCAGAAATCCGACCGGCTCATCCGGAAGAATCAAATTATCGTGCATCGCACCTTGTCCCATGATCTCTTTCACCAGCAGGACTCTCGCCTTACCTGGGCGTTCCATTTCATTATAGATACGCTCTTCGTCCGCATCGGAATAATCTTTTTCTTTTAGGACCTCCCTGATCTCCTGCGTAATGATATCCATCGCCTGATGGCTTGCGAGAGGTCCCGGACGTTCCATACCGGTTCCGCTTTTTATTGTTACATTCACATGTATGATGAACGCATCCTTGTCCGGTGCTCCCGGACGACCCCAATATACATTATCCTCAAAAATACCGTTACTTACGTTCGCCTCCGCGGTCTGAAGTCCATCCTCGTCAGTGCCTGTCAGCATCATATAGACTCCCGTCATCTCAAACGTCGAACCATTCCCCAGTTCTCCCTCTTTTTTTACTGCAATAGGCTGGACATCCATCATCGTATTCACGTACACTCTCTGATTCTCCGGACGTATAATGTCCATATGGATGTCTGTGACAAGCTCATTACATTCTAACGCTTCCGCAACTAAGCTTTCCCTTACTGTGAGTTCTCCGTTTGCAAAGTCCGTCTTATTCCCAATCCGCACATCCGTTACTGGGAAAGTATAGTTTTTCAGCGTCCTGCGTACCCGCTCCTCACCGGACTCAGCCTGAACTGATACTTCTTCCTGCTTTATATCCTCTGCCTGTATTGAAGCAGCCGAATCTCCTGCTGAAACCATATCCCCCAGCTCCCCAAGCAAAAGTTCAATGTTGATTTCCTTTCCCTCACCGATATGTAATTTCAGCGCATCTGCACGGCTGCACATCCCGGCCGGACCATTACCGTGCTTTTGTTCCCGTTCCATTGAAATTGCCATAACGCTCCTCCTTATAAATTTATTTGATAAACTCATTATATTTATTGGTATAACAAATGAAAAACGACAATTATTCGCCATATCTATAAATAATTTTTACAATTCATGAAATCATGGGTACTGTCATTAACTAATATTTCTTTTTACAATTAACATGAAAAATCGTCACAATATTTTTAATTAAGGGGATACTATAATGAATACAAGTCATTTTAGAAAGGGGGCTTTTCATGGCATTAGACAAATATCAGGTATTTGTTAAAGTCGCACAGAATCAAAACCTGACAAAAACTGCCGAAGAACTTAATTATACACACTCTGCCATCAGCCATATCATTAAAAATCTAGAAGCTGAGACCGGATTAAAGCTGATTTCACGCAATAAAACGGGAATCACTCTCACATCTGAAGGAAAACTCCTTCTTGAAGAAGCGAAACAGATTGTGAAACATGAACAAAGTTTTTCCCAAAAAGCCTCCATGCTGCGAGGAGTGGAGGCAGGTACACTCAATGTCGGGGCATTTTCCAGTGTCTCTATGCAGTGGATGCCGCATATTTTATATATGATGAAACAAAATTATCCTGGAGTCAAAGTTGTACAGCACCATGGAAACTATAAAGAAGTAGAAAACCTTTTGGAAACAGACCGGATTGATGTCGGTTTTTTAAGCGACTGTTGCTCTGGGGATTTCCATTTTATCCCACTGGTTCAGGACGAATTTTATGTCATCCTTCCAGCCACTCATCCACTTTGCTCCTATGAACGGATTCCTGTAGAAGCTCTCAACGGAGAAACTATGATTCTTATGAATGAGGGCGGTGATGCTTATGATACTGGATTAATATTAAAAAATATTACTTATACAGTCGCTCATTGGGTCAATGAGGATGTAGTCCTCATCCCCCTTGTGGAGTATGGGCTTGGAATCTCCATACTTCCTAAGCTCATCATGGATTGTGTAAATTCTAAAGTCGTAATGAAGAGCTTTGCAATTCCAAGATTCCGCACAATTGGGCTTGCAGTTAGGGATCTTGACTGTACCTCTCCCCTAACCCGGCTTTTTATTTCACTGATGAAGGAATATGTACGTTCACATGTTCCCTTCGCCAAAGAACCCATGCCAAATATTACAACATAATCTGAGTATAAAACAAAAGGCAGTAGTTGAAAAACACCTCACCGTCAGGTATACTTGTCAAGAAACATTTTACAATGATTATTGAACCCTTGAAAATACAATTTACAAAGAAGGTTACTGAAAAAGTGATGATGTTAGACAGTAGTAAAATCGAAGAGAAAGAACCGTCAAAAGAGGTTCTGAAGAATCTAAAACATGAAAAGGCCAGAGGGTTTCTTGAGCCGTCTGAAAAAGAAAAGGAAGACAAGACTTCTGTAGAGATAAAGCAATCCATGAACTTTAAGGACATGCTGCCGATGTTTATTGAGGCGGGACTTGAATTCAAGCCGGACTCCCCGGACCCGGAGAGGCTTCTTGTCTGTTTCGAGCTGATAGACAAGGCAAGCAGAAAGCATATCGGAGGGGGTTCCCTTGCGAAAGTATACGATGAGTTCCTGCCCGCAGTTTCACCATGGCTGTGACTCCGAAATCATGCAGCTAAAACTGTATCGCGTCAAGTTCTGAGAGACCGCACATCTAACGGATTGATTTTATCAGACTAAAACAAAGTCCTGAAGATCATTAAACGATTGAAAAAATTAAAAAAGAGACAGTCCTATGGAGATACAAGGCTTTAAAAAGCTTGCATCTTACAGGGCTGTCTCTGTGCTGCATTTCCTCTGATCCTTTATTTTTTCCCAAATCTATCTTTATAGTTTTCCATGCACTTTTCAATACATGCAACCGCATCTATCGGGCCTTTGACTTCATTTACAACAGTATCCTTCCCTTCCAGATATTTGTAGATTGAAAAGAAATGCTTAAGTTCCTCAAAGATATGCTTCGGAAGCTCTTCATGCAAATATTCATAAGCTCCTCCCTTCATCCGATTAAAACGGCTTTTCCTTATTCACTCTGATTTCCCGTATATTTTTGCGAATCGGCAGTACGCAGGACGGCGATACTGACAATTCGTCGATCCCCATCTCGATAAAGGTCTGCGTAAGCGTAGTATCTGCGCCAAGCTCCCCGCAGATTCCTACCCAGCATCCATGTTTGTGCCCATTCTCAATCGTCATCTGGATCATACGCAGCACAGCCGGATGATGCGGATCATAGATATTATCAAGTTTCATATTCTGTCTGTCTATGGCAAGAGTATATTGCGTCAGATCATTTGTTCCGATGCTAAAGAAATCAACTTTCTTCGCCAGTTCATCGCTGATCACCACAGACGCGGGAGTCTCTATCATGATCCCCTGCTCCACATCATTATAGCTGATCCCGTCAACCTCTAATTCTTTTTTGACCAGTTCCACGATTTCCTTGATTCTGCGGACTTCATCTACAGATATGATCATCGGGTACATAATGGCAATATTTCCAAAAACGCTTGCCCGAAGCAGGGCCCGAAGCTGCGTTTTAAATATATCAATACGGTCTAAACAGATACGGATCGCACGGTATCCCATCGCCGGGTTATCTTCATGTTCCAGATTGAAATAGCCAATCTGCTTATCTGCGCCGATATCCAGCGTCCGGACGATTACTTTTCTTCCAGCCATATTCTCGGCTACTGTTTTATACGCCTGAAACTGGCTTTCCTCGCTTGGGTAATCCTCAGATTCCAGATACAAAAATTCGCTCCTGAACAAGCCGATCCCGGCCGCATCATTGGCAAGGACGCTCGCGACATCTTTGACGCCTCCAATATTTGCATACAATTTAATTTTCTTACCGTCAAGAGTAACATCCTCTTTTCCCTTCAGATCCTGCAGAAGATTTCTCGCCTTTTCATCTTCCTCTTTGCGTTCCTTCAATTTTCTGCAGCTTTCCTCATCAGGTTCTATATATAAAACCCCTTCATACCCATCGACAACCGCAGGCTTCCCGTTCCATTCCTCATTAATATCAACGCCGATCAGCGCCGGGATATTCATTGTCCTTGCAAGGATCGCAGTATGAGAATTGGATGAGCCATGCCGGGTTACGAATGCAAGCAGCTTATCTTTATCCATCTGAACCGTTTCGCTTGGAGCCAGATCATCCGCCACGATAATAACAGGTTCATCGCCGATATCTCCGCCATCTGTATTGCCGCTCAGTATATTGACGATTCTTTCTGAAATGTCTTTGACATCAACAGCGCGCGCCTTAAAATACTCATCATCCATCTGAGCGAACATTTTGGAAAAATTATCTCCCGTAACTGCAACCGCATACTCTGCATTTACCTGCTGTGTTTCAATAATGTTCTGAATGGAGTCAACATAATCCCCGTCCTCTACCATCATTGCGTGCACCTCAAATACCGCTGCGTTCATTTCTCCGACTTCTTTTAAAGCCTTCTGGTACAACTCGTTTAATTGCTCTACCGCAGTTTCTCTGGCCGCCTCATAACGTCTGATCTCCGCTGCCGTATCTTCTACCTTAATACGTTTTACAGACTGTTCTCCCTTCCGGTAAAACAATACTTTCCCGATCGCTATTCCCTTTAAAATGGATTTGCCGTTTACTTTCTCCATGACGCCACTCCGATCATATATTTTCCTTTACAAAGGCTTCTAAATGAGCTGCCTCTTCCTGCTCCTTATCGCCTTCCACTATGATCTCGACCTCTTCGTTCGCTTTTATAGAAAGCCCCATGACATTAAAAATACGTTTCGCGTCTCCGGTTTTCTCTCCCTTACGGATCGTAACCTTGCTGGAGCATTTTGTCGCTTCCTTTACCAGAGCTCCTGCCGGTCTTGCATGCAATCCCATTTCATCATTTACTGCGAATGTAAATTTTACCATAATCTTATCCTCCTTATCTATGCCAGATAATATCTAAAGCGTAGGCAACTCCTGCCTCGTTGTTCGTCTTTGTCACATAATCAGCTTTTTCCTTCAATTCGCTGATCGCATTACCCATTGCAACCCCAATTCCTGCCATCTCTATCATTGGAATATCCAGTTCATGATCTCCGATCGCAAAGGTATCCTTTGGCTCAATATCCAGCATACTGCAGACTGCGGACAAGGCAGTTGCTTTTGTTACCCCCTGAGGGAATATCTCCAGCAAATGATCCGCGGAACATGCAAGATCTACATCCTTCCAGTTCTGTTCCTTTATCTCCTGCTGAATCCGTTTTAATATATCTGCGTCTGCCGCAATCAGCAATTTGCATGGACCGGTTCCTTCCTGGCTCCACTCGTCCGCCAGTTTCCTAACTTTAACTACCTTCGGCTGGTATTTTATGATCTCTGTCTCCCGTTCAACAAAAGAATCGACATCTGTTACATACCACTCCCTCTCCCTGAATATCCAAAGAGGAAGATTATTCTTTTTTGCAATATCTACATAGATATGTTCCATCACATCTGGAAGCAGATATTTCATGGTGATACACTGGTTCCCCAGCAAAATGCAGGTCCCCGCATTGCAGATCTTTATGCACGGTATGCCAAGCTCCTTCTCCACAAGCTCGACTCCCGCCGGCATTCTTCCAGAAGCAAGTGCAATACGCACTCCGCTTTCCGCCACATTTCTGAGACTTTCCTTTACCTGAGGAAGCACTCTTTTATTATCATCAAGTAATGTGCCGTCAATATCTGCACAGATTAATTTAATTCTGTCCATCATAGCTCTCCTTCCAGTATACGAAGCATCTTCTTTACATTTCTTCTTCCGTTCTTCAATCCAAGATTAAGGATCAGGGCGCTGATAAGACCAGCTAATATGATAATAACACCAGGAATACCAAGAAAAAGATTGCGGCTATTTCCCGCCATTCCCGCATAGGTAAGCGCGACGCCTAACGTAGACAGCGCAACGGCGATGTTTTTCCAAACTTCTATTTTTTTGAGGGCTTTTAGCTGCATATGGGTTTCATTCGATAATCTTATTTTTTCAGTTGTATTCATGGCGTTACCTCCAATATTTAATATGCTAATCCAGGATTGAAGAATCCTACTAATACTCCAAGGAATGCTACGATTACTAATATAAGCATTACTTTAATCGGTGACATCTTCTTTTTCGCCATTAAAAACCAGCATATAATGATAAACACGGCCGTCAGCAGTCCCGGAAATACATCATTTAACTTATCCTGCAGCACCAGATAAGGCTCGCCTTCTTCATTCAATAACTGCAGCGATGTTGTTACGCTTACCCATGTTGCGGATACTGCGCCGATTACGATACCGCCAAGCATGGAGATAGAATCTCTCAATGCTTCGCCCTGTGCGCCGATCAGAAAATCTACGGCCTTTCCGCCGAGCTGATATCCTTTGAAATACATGAATCTCATTCCGAAATATGCAAACAGGTTCCATACGATGATGTAAAAGATTGCTCCAAGCGGCGAGCCTCCTGTAGACATACCCATCGCGATACCAAGAAGTATCGGGATTACGGTTCCTACAACCAGCGAATCTCCGATTCCTGCGATCGGTCCCATAAGACCGGCACGAAGACCGTTGATCGCTTCTTCATCTACATCCTCGGCGCCGTTCGCCCTTGCTTCCTCCAGACCTGCTGTGATACCTACGACTACGGTACCAAGCTGCGGCTCTGTATTAAAGAATGCTGTATATGTATTCATTGCTTTTGCCTTATCATCTTCATTGTCATATAATTCTTCCACCAGCGGAAGCATTGCGCAGAGATAGCCAAATGTCTGCATATGCTCCTGTGAAAAGCATGTCAAATGTCCGTAATACCAGTTATGAAAAGATTTCGTCAGCGCTTTTTTCGATAATTTCTTTTCCATATCAGATTTCCTCCTCATCATCGTCAAATCCATCTGCTGCCACCGCCGCTTTATTTACGGACAGCATCTTTATCTTATAGTTAATAATCGCAAACATTGCTGCTACAACTGTTGCGGATACGAGATTGATTCCTATAGATGCCGCTAACGCAAAGCCGAACAGGAATGGAATAAAGTCTGTTACCTGTTTTACAATCTGTTTCAGAAGAATCGCAATACCTACGCAAGGAAGGAGTGCGCCGACAGTAAACAGTGTCTTCATGGCAATTCCATCCATCGGAAGAGCTTTCTTGATCATCTCAACCACATCCGCTCCCATCTTACACATAATAACGGTAGGAATAAAAGAACATGCCAGATGTGAAATCCACGGAAGTCCCATATCAACCAGATAAAGCTTCTTATACTGTCTCTTTTCAACAGCCTTCCAGCCGATATGCTGCCACAAAAGGTTAATCGTAGCCGTTCCGTAGAATAATACGGTTCCAAGTGTGCCAACCATTGTTCCAAAGGAAGTTGCAAGTGCCGCACCTTCCGTAGATGCTGCAGACAGACCGTAGCTTCCCAGCGCAACCATTGCTAAAGGAATCCCGATATAGCTGACTGCACGGACATCTGCGGATACGGTTCCGCCCGGTGTAACCAGTGCAATGTAAACAACCTGCATAGCGCATCCTACTAAGATACCTGTTGACATGTCTCCTAAGATAATTCCGCACATCAGGCCACCGATCAGTGGTCTTCCTAATGTGTAGTTACCAATTGATGAACCTCCCATGCCAGGCATGCTTGATAATGATGCGAACAGGCCCAGCAATACTGCTTGTAACCAACTAATAGTCATAATGTTTTTCCTCCTTAGTGAAATCCAAATTGTCCTCTGAATTTTTTCCAGTTCCCGATCGCTTCTTCCTTCAACAAAGCAAACTCTACTTCATATCCGGCCTTCATAATGTTCTCCAGCGCCTGTGCCTCTTCCTGAGTGATCGACTGGTTATTTCCAAGCTTTGTTGTTCCCGGTCTGTCATTGTAAGGTCCGATGATCACTGTGTCAATTCCCGGCTTGAATCCCTGTTCAACCAGAATCTTTTCCATATCCAGCGAATTCTTTGTAATAAGGAAATAATTATCCTTACTGTTTAATACTTTTTCGCTCTTCGCCGCAAACTCGTCAATGCTCCAGACAAATGTCTTCTTTCCGCTTGCGCTCTTATAAGCGGCTTTCAATACCGGGTTTTTAGCTGCTGTGTTGTTTACAGCGATCAGCCCGTCACAGGGGTACTCAAGCGCCCATCTTGTACAGGTCTGTCCATGAATCATACGGTCGTCTACACGAATAAATGATACTGCCATTTTCTTATCCTCCTTAAATATCATCCTCATTTTCTTCTACGTATACCTTGAACTCCTGCATTACTTCTCTTGCCTCCGGAAGCAGCGCGTCTATCAGCTCATTAAGCTCCATATCATCTTTCATAAGCGCTGCGCTCAGCGCAAACGGAAGATTCACTCCTCCGAGTATCACTGTTCTGGATAACAGTCCGCGTTCCGCAATAACATTCGACGCTAACGTAAGCGGAGAACCTCCGACCAGATCTCCTAACAGAAGAATCTCATCTTTCTCCGTAATCTTTGAGACACATTTACGGACATTCTCAATATATGTATCCGACCCCATACCATTTTCCAGGCTGGTTGAAAGAATATCCGTCCGGCTCTCTCCTGCCAGCATCAGTAACGCATTGTGCAATCCCGGTGCAAATGTTCCATGGCTGACTAAAACAATGTACTTCATCTTTTCTTTCCTCTCTTTTCCGTTTTCTCTTAACTTCAAGAACAGGATATAAAAAAGATGACACTTGCACAGTTCACAAGTGTCATCTTTTTCGCATTACATTTGTCATGATTTCTATGATAATTGTCACCAGCCTGTCATGCCTATCTCCCGTTAGCTTTTAAATATTTATTAATTTCCCGGTTCCAGATAATTTGTTCCATGCTGATGTTCGAATTTCCGCCGATAATCGAGTCGACGGCCTTTTCTACCTCCGCCGTCGTCTGACTGTAATTCCTGAAACGCGGAGCAACAACTGCATTCTCGACTGCATTGCTTAAAATCTCCTGATTCAGCCCGCCGGTATTCCCCGAACTTTCTATCAGACTTTGAAGTGTCCGGTCTGATTCTGTCACATCCTTCAGGACAGATACGCCTTCCGAATAATCAAATATTTCTGACTGTATATGAGTATCACAGGTCAGCATCTTCATAAATTCCCACGCATATTCCGTATTTTTGGTATTCGCATTCATTGCAAGAAGAAGCGTGTCAAGCGTAGATATATTATCTCCCGCAGGTCCTTTGGGCATAGGAACACATTCCCACTCAAACCCGGAATATTTTTTAATACTTAAAGGATATGGCTTATATGCACGATACTCAGAAAACGGCATTGGCTGGAATACGACATTGCCCAGATCAAAATCGTGCGTTGTAACGTCATATTCACTGTCCAATTCACCTATCTTTTCCAAAAACACAAGCGCATCCTCTAGATTGCTGCCTGTCAGGC
>ERZ778497.2032-NODE-2032-length-11350-cov-4.053741_pt1 | contig 11350 bp, 7 predicted proteins | sample MGYA00509938_ERZ778497 | MGnify/ENA primary metagenome ERZ778497 (study PRJEB29527, sample SAMN07138969) | mouse gut metagenome | material: feces | host: mouse | place: China:Nanjing | collected 2016-01-25 ... | reverse complement strand
GAACGGGAAAGCGCAGGATTTTTATTATCCCCCGGACTGGAAGCTGCCGGAAGGAGGCAGCAAGACACGCTACCTGTGTAACGTGAAAGCGATCCGGACATTAAAATATCTGGAGAAAGAAGGTCGGGCCGCCACTTACGAAGAACAGGAAATCCTTGCCGGGTATGTAGGATGGGGCGGTCTGGCAAATGCTTTCAATTCCAGAAACGCCGCATGGAAAAAAGAGTATGCGGAGTTGAAAATGCTGCTTGACGAGGAAGAATATGCTCAGGCACGAAAAAGTGTTACGACTTCCTTTTATACGCCTCCGGAGATCATACAGGGAATTTATCATGCGCTGAAACAGTTTGGCTTTGAAAAAGGAAAAATCCTGGAACCGGCCGCAGGAATCGGAAATTTCTATCATGGACTTCCAGCGGAAATGAGGGAATCCGAGCTTTATGGCGTGGAGATCGATTCCATCAGCGGAAGAATTGCCCGGTATCTTCATCCATCGGCCAACATCCAGATCACAGGTTTTGAAAAGACAACGTTTGAAGATCACAGCTTTGATGTTGTCATAGGAAATGTCCCATTCGGAGACTTCAAAGTATATGATCCTCGCTACAAAAAGAAAAAACTGAAAATCCATGATTACTTTATTACCAAAAGTCTGGACCTGCTTCGTCCGGGCGGAATCCTGGCTGTTGTAACCAGCAAAGGAACTCTGGATAAAAAGGATAACTCCATGCGGAAAGAACTGGCAGAGCAGGCACAGCTTTTGGGAGCAGTAAGGCTTCCGGGGAAATCCTTCAGCCGGGATGCGAATACGGAAGTAACAAGTGACATTCTGTTTTTTCAGAAAAAGCCGGAACGTACCGTTGAAGAACCAATCTGGATCTTTACCGGTCTTACGGAGAACGAAGTGCCGGTCAACGAGTATTATCTGGAACATCCGGAGATGATGCTCGGAGAAATGGTGTTTGATGAAAAAGTGTTTGGAAAAGGCTCCAAATATACGGCGCTTGTCAATCAGGAACCGGATTTTGACCTTGCGGACCGGCTTCTGTGTGCGGTCGAGGAGCTTCCTAAAAACATCTATTGGGAGAGGCTGGAGGAGGCAGTTCGGGAAGAAAGAGATCGTATTTTTGCCGTCCCGGACGTGCCGAACTATACATATACCGTTTACCGGGATGAAGTGTATTACCAGGAAGGCGAATATATGTATCGGTGCCAGGAGAAGGAGAGTGTGAAACGGCGTATTCGCGGGATGCATAAGATCCGCCTGCTGGTCCGGGAGATCATGGATATGCAGACAAAGAACTGTTCGGATGCAGAGCTTATGGAGGCGCAGCAGCGTCTGAATAAACAGTATGATGCATTTGTAAAGACGCATGGGTATTTTTCAGACCGGACCAACAAGTCCGCATTCCGACAGGATAATGACTACCCGCTTCTTTCCTCTTTGGAAGTATTGGATGATGATAAAAATGTCCATAAGGCGGATATGTTTTATAAAAGGACGATCCGGCCAAAAGATATCGTAGAGAAGGTGGAAAATGCCTACGAGGCCATGCAGATCAGCCTGTCGGAATATAACCGGGTAGAGATTCCCTATATGCTGTCTCTTTATCCCAAAAACCGGACGGAGATGCTTGAGGAGCTGAAAGGAAAGATTTTTTTAAATCCCATAAAAGCGGATCCTGAGAATCCCGACAGGGGATGGGAGACAGCGGCAGAATATTTAAGCGGGGATGTACGGCAAAAACTGAAAACCGCCCGGATCTATGCGCAGACGGATCCGCAGTATGCGGAAAACGTGGAAGCCCTGGAAGGAGCACAGCCCAAAGATCTGACGGCTTCGGAGATCACGGTCAGACTGGGAACTACATGGGTAGACACACAGGATTATGAACAGTTTCTCTATGAAGTCCTGCAGACTCCGGAAACATACCGGAGAGACAAGACAACCAGTGCCCGGCTGGCCGTAACGGTGGAGCGCCTGGATACCGATATGTCCTATCATATTGAAAACAAAAGTCTGGTATCGAGGGGAATCCTTGCGCAGCAGACATTTGGAACAAAGCGGATCGATGCCTATACGCTGGCAGAGGAAATCATGAACGGGCGTGCCATTATCGTGCGTGACCGGGTGGAGGACCATAACAATGTGCGGTATGTGGTGAATAAAAAAGAAACCATGGTGGCCAGAGACAAAGCGGAGCAGCTGAAAGAGGAATTTCGGGGATGGATTTTCAGAGATCCTGAACGCCGGAAGAAATACGTGGACTATTATAACCATACGTTTAACTGCATCCGGCTGCGGGAATATGACGGTTCCTATCTGGAGCTGCCGGGACTCAGCCCGCTCATTAAACTTCGTCCGTACCAGAAAAATGCGGTTGCCAGGATTCTGTCCTCCGGCGGGAATACCATGCTGGCGCATGCCGTGGGAGCAGGCAAAAGTATTGAAATGATCTGTGCCTGTATGGAGATGCGCAGGCTTGGGATTGCCACCAAGCCCATGATCACCGTGCCGAACCATCTGACGTATCAGATGGGCGGAGAATTTCTGCGGACTTATCCCAATGCGAATATCCTGATTGCCAAGAAAGAGGATTTCCAGAAAGAGAATCGACAGCGCATGATTGCAAGGATCGCTACGGGAGATTACGACTGTGTGATCATCGGGCATACGCAGTTCCAGCGCATTCCCATCTCTGCAGACCGGCAGAAAGCCATGATTGAAGAGCAGGTGGAGCAGCTGGTACGTGCCATTGATACGGCAAAGCAGGAGGAAGGAAAGAACTGGTCCATCAAACAGATGGAGGCAAAAAAGGAACAGCTTTCCTCCAGGATCAGTGCATTAAACAATGAGGAAATCAGGGATCATATCATAAGCTTCGAGGAACTGGGGGTAAATGCGCTTTTTGTTGACGAGGGGCATCTGTTCAAAAATCTTGAAATTTTTACAAAGATGACGAATGTTGCAGGCATCAGTTCCGGAGGTTCCCAGAGAGCCATGGACATGCGGTTAAAAATGCAGTATATCAATGAAATCAACCGGGGAACCGGCGTGGTGCTGGCCACAGGCACGCCCATATCGAACTCGATTGCGGAAATGTATGTCATGCAGGTATTCCTTCAGGAAGCCCGCCTGCGGCAGAAAGGAATCTATAATTTTGATGCCTGGGCATCCAGTTTTGGGGAAGTGACGACTGCTCTGGAGCTGGCGCCGGAAGGAACCGGATACCGTATGCGGACCCGGTTTAACAAATTTGTAAATCTTCCGGAACTGATGCAGATGTTCCGGGAGGTGGCAGATATCATTCTGCCGGAAATGCTGGATATCAAAAAACCAAAGCTGAAGGGAGGAAAGTATATCATTGTGGAATCCGAAGCATCTGATTATGTGCGGATGTGTATGGAGGAAATGGTGACAAGGGCAGAGGCGATCCATAGCGGCATGGTGGATTCCAAAGATGACAACATGCTCAAGGTTACCGGGGAGGCAAGGCTCTTGGGGACGGATCCGCGGCTTTTGAATCCGGATGCTCCGGTATCCGAGGATTCCAAACTGAATAAGGTAGTGGCGAATATTTATCAGGAATATGTCGATTCTGCAGACCGGAAAGGGACACAGATCATCTTTTCTGATATTGGGACACCTGGTTCTGGAAAAGACTTCACCGTATATGACTATATCAAAGAGGAACTGATGTTAAAAGGGATTCCGGAGGATGAAATCTGCTATATCCATGATGCAAAAACAGATGATCAGAGGGATAAGCTGTTTTCCGATCTGCGCAGCGGCAGAAAGCGGATCATCATCGGCAGTACGGAAAAACTGGGAACGGGGACCAATATCCAGGATAAGATCGTGGCTCTCCATCATGTCGATTGCCCCTGGAAACCGTCGGCCATCGAACAGAGGGAAGGCCGGGGGCTTCGGCATGGAAATGAGAATGAAGAGGTTAGTGTCTACCGGTATGTGACGAAAAATTCCTTTGACGCATATTTATGGGGCATTGTGGAAACAAAACAGCGGTTCATTTCGCAAATCATGACCAGCAAAGAGCTTGCCCGTGACTGTGAGGATGTGGACGAAGTGGTTCTGAACTTCGCAGAGATCAAAGCAGTTGCTTCCGGGAATCCGCTGATTATGGAGAAAATGCAGGTGGACAATGAGGTAACCAGGTTAAGAGTCCTGAAGGCGGCTTATGATGGAAGACGTTATGATCTGCAGGATGCCTTTTCCTTTCAGTATCCCAATCGGATTGCCGCAAGAAAAAAACAGCTTGAAAAAACCAGGGAAGATATCCGGATCCGAAACGCGGAAATGGAAAAAAATCCGGGATTTGAGATCGTTCTGCGCGGCAGAACCTTTACGGAACACAAAGAAGCAGGCGAGTTTCTGCGGGCTATTTTAGACAACACTGCTCTTTATGAGGAACCGGATATTGGAACTTATAAAGGTTTTGAACTGACGCTTTATAAAGGGATTTTTGATGTAAAGATGCTGGTGAAAGGAAATGACACGTATACCGTGGAAATCAAAAAGAGTGATTCCGGAAATATGGTCCGTCTGGAGAATACTTTGAATAAGCTGGATCAGGAGGCGGAAAGCATTCAGGAGGCAATTGTTACCTGTGAAAAGGAAATGGAAAATGCAAAAGCGGAATATGAAAAAGAGTTCCAGTATGAGGACCTGCTGAAAGAAAATCTGAAACGGCAGGCAGAGATCAATACCCAGTTGGAAATCAGGGATACGGAAGAAGCCGTTGCTGATGTGCCGGAGGAAGAAACAACAGTTCCAAAGATGGCAGCAGCGGTACGATGATTATGAGGATGCCAGAGAGGCGTCTTTTTTGTTTAAATGAAAATCAGAAAGGAGAAATTTATGGAGTATAGTATCAGAGTTTATAAAGTAGAGAAAGAGGGCAGCAGGTTAAGAGGATTCGTGAGCATTACCTTTGATGGAAGTTTTTGTGCGAAAAATATCGCACTGAAAGAGTCTGCCAAAGGGAACCTCTATCTGGAGATGCCAAAATATCAGGACTATGTAACAAAAGAATATCTTCCGTATTTTGCTTTTAAGGATGCGGAATTTCGGAAGGCGGTTACGGATCAGGCTGCAGAGGTTTATGGTCAGATTGAAGATAAATATATGGACTGTGATCAAACTTGGGGAGAGGAAGAACTGTTCTACGATTTAAGTGTCACACCAATCAGCGGAAACAATACGTTCAAGGCGGAGACTGCCATGAAGATTCAGGATGTATTTGTTGTCCAGAAGATGCACGTGATCCAAGGATGGAATGGAAAGACGTTTGTTGGGATGCCGCAGAGAGAAAATGGGCAGAAGGGGGCGAGAGAGGATATCGCACATCCGATCACTGGGGATTTTAAACGGGAGCTGGAAGCTGCGGTTATGGACGAGTATCATAAGAAAGTAGAGAACAGGCAGCAAAGTCAGCAGCGCAGGAATGCGAGATGATTTTGTACAGAGTGGATAGGATTAGAAAGTTTTGTTTTAATAGCTCATAGAATGTAGCTCTCCATCAGTGTATGTTCTTTCGGGAACTTGCGTAGTCTGATAAAGGATGATTTCGGAAGAATGTTTCTTTCGGAATTGCCCTTTGTTTTTGGGTTTTGAAACCGGGCATGGACAGATTTGTTAGTCAGGTACCAGTCAGCATAACGAATCTGTTTACTGATGTTTGTGAGTGTTTGCTTTACAGGAAACAGGCAACGAGATTCGTAGAAGAAATTTGAAGAATTCGATAGACTTGCAAGAAGAGAACCGTCTGGCCCGGATGGAGTTTAAGATCGCAGTGGAGTTGTCCATGCTGGCGCACATGATTGCCTACCATTCGGAGAGTCGGATCGATGAGAGTACCTTCCGGAAACTCCATGCAAAATGTGCGGAAGAAGTGAAGCGGCTCAATGGTGCGGTGGAACTGGCAGAGAAGTTCATTGATTTCGGTATCCTGAAGAAAAAGAGTTTTAATGATTGCCGGCATATTGCGGCAGCGATCCTGGCGGGATGTGATATCATTACATCCCGGAATTTTAAACATATCATAAATGTAAAGACAGTGCGGGGAGTGAAGATCATTACAATTCTGGAAGGCTACAAGGATCTGCTGATCTATCCGCCCTCCGTGTTGCTGGAAGGAGATGATGAGGGCGATGACGAAACCAGTGGTCAGTAAGGATTTTAATCTGGAGGACATCCGGAAGGATCTGATCCGGCAGCTCCTGAAAGATATGCCGGAGTCCAAAAACCTGCTGGAGTATGAGGACTACCGCCAGCATCCCACCATCGGCAATGCCTCAGAGTTCATTACTCAGTCACTGGAGCGGAACTTGGACATGGCAGCGATGAAAGAAAACTACGTGGACTACCTGGTCAACCGTCCCCATGTGGAACGGATCGGGGAGCATGACCTGTTCACGGATGCGGGGAAGCCGGTAGTCCTTGCAGATATACAGAGAGAAGTTGTGGATCACAAAGGCCCCGTCTGGACCCATGTGGTCAGCTTGCGCCGGGAGGATGCGGCAAGGTTGGGGTATGATTCCATCCCGACCATGGTCAGGGAACTGGGGATGTCCCGCAGTATCATAAAGCGTGCCTTGGGTGACTTGGTCAGCGACGGATATAAAAAAAAGGAGTACCAGTATCGGGAGAATGGCAGCCATACGTCCAATCTCTATACCATTCTTTAAAATGACAGGATCCTGCCAGATATGTTTCTTCCGCAAATGTGATAAGTTTCCGCTAGGGGGGAGAGTCTGCCTTTCCGGTGGACCTATGAGGGGTTCAGGGTGGACCGCTCCGAAGGACTCACTCTAACAAAGACTTATGGCAGAGAAAAAAATAACCTTTTATAATCTCATTAGAACTGCCTCGAAGGAAAAATATGATGGGATACCTGAGAGGAATTCTAATGTAGAAATTCAGATATAATTTCGTTAAGAATATCAAGTTGACGTTCTGTCAATTTTACCTGCTGATAGCTTTTCGTAGTGCGTAATTCTACCAGCAGGGTATTTATAATACTGGTCTGGCCCGGCGTGAGCTTTTCGATAGACACAATATCTTTCTTTTCTAAACCAACCAAATAATCCAGACTGACATTAAAAAGCGTGGAAATATCAATCAAGGTATCCAAAGAGGGCACTTTTGCGCCGCTTTCATAACGGCAGACTGCGGATTTACTTTTGTTCAATTTCTTTGCAAGCTGTACCTGAGTAAAACCACTTTGCTTACGCAAATACTTTATTTGTTGTCCAATATCAAACATAATGCCCTCCTTTCTCCAACAATTATATGACATTATTGTTGACTAATGGACGACTTAGTAATAAAATTAATTTACCAAAATAAAACTTTTATACAAAAACTATCGTAGGGAGATTGGAAAAATGATTATGCTGCACAGTGGTTTTGCGGAAGAAATTATGGGGGTTGTTGAAGGATATGCTGTAAGAGAGAAAGACGGGGTCTATATCGTCCTTGCAGACGGCCAAAAAATGAAGGTGCGCAGGGAAACCGTGCGGCCCTGCTATGCACGGCACAGGATAGAGGATTATATACATTTGACAGACAATATCTTAAGGGAATTTCACAAGAAAGGAGCCTTTTATCTGGAAGATATAGAAGAGTGGAGCGACGGGGAGCTGGAGAAGATAAAAGGAATTGGAAAAGTCCGAAGAGAGGCGATTCGGAAGATTCTGAAAGAAGAGCTTGAAATGGAATAAAAATATACGAATTGTGCTGTCCAGGATTGGGCAGCTTTTTTACAGATCAGGGTGTTGAGATGGAAATATCATCCAGTGAAAATGCCGGATTATGTCGAAATCTGCCGGATTATGTTGCAGCCATTGAAATTTAAAATCATCTTTGTATAATTTGAGCCAAACGAATGTAAAAACATGTTCGTTTGGCTCATTGTTTACAAAATAAATGTGTGAAACAGGTGATTGAGATGTACAGGCTGTCAGCGTTTCTGTGCGAATGGATGTACAGGGAAGAAATTATAAAAGAAGAGGAGCTGGAGTTATCTGAATATGGATTGCAGATAACCATCGCAAATATTATAAATTTCATGATCATGTCCACAATTGGGCTGGCATTTGGTGCCCTATGGGAGATGCTTTTGTTTTATGCGGTATTTGTCAGCCTGCGGGTCTTTTGTGGAGGATATCATGCGGACAGTTATGGAAAATGCTTTTGTATGTTTGCCTTAACCTGTACGGCAGCTATGCTTGGGAGGAAAATGACTGCAGTTCAGGGAGTCGCACAGGCATTAGCGTTAACCATAACAGCATTGATACAGCTTTTTTGTATCTGCAAGTGGGCGCCTATGGAACATAGAAACAGACCGGCGACAGTGGAGGAAAAAAGCCGTTTCCGTAAAAAGAGCATTTGGATTTTTATATTTTGGACTATAGCAGGGATTGGTTTATGGCATCAGCAGCAATATAAATTTGTAACATCCGTTATCAATGGATTTCTGCTGGTTTCCATATATATGCTAGTAAAGAAAGGAGAGGATCATTGTGAAAAAGACAGGACTTGAATTATTGGCAAAAGTCGCAAGAAATGCGGCAAAGCGTGCTGATGGGAGATATTCCGAATATGGTCTGTAAAAAAAAAAAAAGCCTGCAAAAAGAGTGAATCAGTAAAAATATGAACGAAGGAGGACCGCCGGATATGAAAAAAATAATGCTTTTATGTTTCTGCATATTGTTGTATCTGGCGGTTCCCCTTTCTGCGTCTGCATCTGAGATGGGCGATTCCGATACAAAGGAAATTGTATTTCTTCTGGATGCAAGCGGAAGTATGAAAACAAATGATCCCAATCGTTATGCCATAGACAGCATCGCACAACTGATTTATACATTGCCATCCGATTATAAAGCAGGATTTGTGGCTTATAACTCGGGAGTATGTGGTTGCGAACCCCTTCTGGACAATGATCAGAGGAGCCGCATCATGGATATGGCAAAGGGAGTATCCTATACAGGATATGGAAATGCTGGTGCGGGCCTTACACAGGCAGTTGAATTGTTGTCTTCCGGGAGCTCCGGGAGAAAAGAGATCGTTATGCTTTCTGACGGAGAATTTCTCATGGAAAGTGAGGAGGAAACACAAAGCTCTCGTATCATGTACCAGGAAGCTGTCCGGCAGGCCGTGGAACAAGGAATCGTCATTCATGTGTTTGGCTTAGGGAACGAGATGGAAGATGAAGAAAACTCCATCTTTCAGGCGGCCAGGGAAACAGGGGGAGAGATATTCCATTCTCCGCAGGCTGCAGATATTCAGTCCTTCATAGATACGGTTGTGGAAGAACGGCTGCAGATTCGTCAGACTACGGCAGCCATAATAGATACGGATGGAGAGACAGAACATATCTCCATAGAACAGCCTTTTGCCAATGCAAGTACAATCAGGGTGCTCCTGACAAGCAGTACTTCCATAGAAAATCTGAAAACCAGTTTTCAGGCGGGCCACGGAAAGCAGATCAACGGAGAACGTTATGCTTTGATTGAAATAAACAGGCCCAAAAGCGAAAAGCTGGAGCTTGACTTTAAAGGCACGGCCGGAGGACAGGTGCGCATTACGCTGATTCCGGAATACAGGGTAAGAGTCAGGGCAGAGGCTGTTTACAGGGACCGGATTCCAAGTGCGGATGGGGCGCTGGTGTATGACAGAGAAGCGGAAATTACATATACCTTTTATGATCAGGAAAATGAAAGTATTCAGTTATGGACCGAATCATATTTTGACCATAGCAAGCTGTCCATACGGACAGAGAATGGAACAGAAGCATGTGTGACAGAGGAAGGCGCTGTCCGGATTCGGAGGGATGTTACGGAGAAATTTACGGAAGAAACGATGATTGACTTCCAGGAATTTCCTGCAAATGTGTTGAGTATCAACACAGTAACCGTGGAGCTTGAGGGTCCCCCAAAGCTTCCGGTGGAAGAACCGGAGCCGGAACCGCCGTATCTTTTGTATGGAATTTGTCTTCTGGCAGTTTTGGCAGTGCTTGTAATCATTGCGATCGCATACAGAGTAAAAAGAAATCGGCCGGAACCGCTTCCTACAGTCGAAGAACGTCCAAAGCCGGGAACCTCCAGTTATGTAGGGAGGCTGAATATTTATATTGCCAGAACGCCTTCCGGGTATGATATTAGTCCGCTCTCCTATGATTTATTCCGTCTGTCGTCCTCCAGAGTGCTTTCGGTAGCAGAAATATTAGAAAACTGCGGAGTAAAGGAAGTCTTTCCGGGAGCGGAGCACATCTATTTAAGCTCCGGGCAGAACCGGAGCCTGATACTGACCAACCAGTCTGACTGCTGTATTCTGAAAAGCGGCGAGATTCTTATGAAGCAGAAAAGCTATCAGATATTCGGGGAATCGAAGGTAGATATTGTATTTGAGGATGAGGTAAGCGAGCTGACCCTCCGGTATAAGGACTTAAAACCGTCAGAAATGCGCTGAATGAGCATCAGCGGATTTTAAATAAGAAAACAGCAAGGAGCGTGAACCAAGATGGAAATAATCAAGCAAACCAACCGTACACTTCTTTTGGATGTAATCAATCCGGATATGATGGATTTGGTTACTCTGGTAGGAGATGTAAAGGGTCTGGACAGCTTAAACGATGATCAGATGCGTGAAATCAACCAGCATCTGGAATGTCGCAGCTATGAGGAAGTGGAGCGTAAGTTTAAGCCTACCGTATGGTCTTTTTATGATGCCAATTCCCAGTCCGTAAAATATACGCTGGAGAAACCGGAGCACATACCGGAATCCATGCTGACTGCCATCAATCTGAATGAGTATGACAACTTCTTCAAGACGATTCTTACGGTGATGGATTCCCGGAAGGCACAGGGACTTTTGAACGTGGAATTCTACTTTGAGCGGCTTCTCCAGATGATTTCCCCAAAGAAGGTGATGGAGGATATCAAGCTGATCCGCAAAGAGATTCAGTATAACTACAGCAAGTATTCCAAACTGGAGGACGGAGATCCGGCGAAGCTGGATCTGGGAGATAAGCTGAATCTTCTGTTTGAAGACGCAAGTAAGAATTATAACAACATTATGGCAATGCTCCCCCTTGCAATCGAAGATATTAAGACACGCCTTCTCCTTGGAGGAGGAAGTCAGCAGAACGGGGAAAAGGGCATTGTAGCTGGTATTCTTACCATGTCTGACAGCGGTGAACTGAAAGTTCTGGAAGCTCCGAAGGAAGAAACCACCAGCCTTGCTTTAACAGAAGATACGGTATCGACGGAGCTGGCCCAGGTTCTGAAAGAAGATTACCGTGAGATTAATGACACGCCCAATGATTAT
>ERZ778497.2029-NODE-2029-length-11374-cov-10.184380_pt1 | contig 11374 bp, 4 predicted proteins | sample MGYA00509938_ERZ778497 | MGnify/ENA primary metagenome ERZ778497 (study PRJEB29527, sample SAMN07138969) | mouse gut metagenome | material: feces | host: mouse | place: China:Nanjing | collected 2016-01-25 ... | reverse complement strand
ATGATGGCTTTTGCAGTTCGGACAATCCCATTCCCGCATGCCGAGATCTTTTGTTCCGGTGTTCTTATACCCGCATACTGAGCAGGTCTGGCTCGAAGGAAACCATTTGTCGATCCGGATCAGCTGTTTTCCTTGATCTTCTAATTTGTACTTCAGGAAAGTAGTGAACATGCCCCATCCGTTGTCATGGACCGATTTGCCAAAATGCAGCGACCTTGCCATCGCTTTCATATCCAGATCTTCTATGCAGACGCAGTCATACGCATTGACGATCTCTCTTGATCGCTTATGCAGAAAATCCTTTCTTTGATTGGCAACCTTCTCATACAGCTTTGCAACCTTGATCCGCTGTTTCTCCCAGTTTCTGGAGCCTTTCTGCATGTGCGACAGCTTTCGCTGTTCCCGTTTCAGCTTCTTCTCCGCTTGCCTGTGATATTTTGGATACTCTGCCTCGTTTCCTTCGCTGTCTTTGTACAGTCCGTTCATCGAGAAGTCGAGTCCAAGGAAAGTGTGCGGCTTTCTTTTCGGTACTTGGTTTTCGTACTCGAACAAAATGCTTGCATGATACTTTCCGCTCGGGCTCTGGCTTACAGTCACCGACTTGAGAACATAAGATTCAGGCATCTCTCTATGCTGCTTCACCTTGACCTGTCCGATCTTCGGCAGTTTCAAATAGCCCTCGGACAGGAGGATGTTCTGATTGACGCAGACGGTCGAATAGCTGTTCTTTCTGTTTCTTTTGGATTTGAATCGTGGAAATCCTGTTCCGGGCCGTTTGAAGAAGTTCTGGAAGGCCTGATCCAGATGGCGGAGCGACTGCTGCAGAGAAATGCTGTCGACTTCCTTCAGGAAGGCGTACTCTTCTGTTTTCTTCAGTACGGCCAGTTCTTTGGCACAGGAAGTATAGCTCAAGGTCGTCTGGTCTTCTTTGTATTGGCTGATCTTTTGATCGAGCCAATGGTTGTAGACAAGGCGGACACAGCCGAATGTCTTTGCAAGGAGGATCTTCTGTGCCGGCGTTGGATAGAGTCTGAATTTGTAGGCTTTATTTGGCATATCGTTTCCTCCTTGCTTTCTCTGATTATATTATACTGCATTTTTATATCTTTATCCACAGAAAAACTGAGCTTAGCAATTCATCTCCCACCTATAGAGGTGGGAGTCTTCTTGCCTATAGTTGATAAACTCTACTGTGCCGTACGAAACCGCTTCCTGTTTTCTGCGATCTGTTCTTACAGGACTGCGATATTCGATCGTATGATCCGGCAGAATTATAAAGACTTTCACCAGCACTCGTCTGCCGAGTATCTTGCGATGCTTTCTGCCAACATGGAAACGATCAAAGAGGAGGCTTTTGATCCGATTTGCCGGATCGTCAGTTTAACGGTTACCGGAACTGGCGCCTTGATCATCATGATTTCCTGCAACTGGATCCTGACCGGTATTGCTCTGGCTGTCGCTTTAATTCCGCTGTACATTTCTTATCGTGCAGGAAAGCCATTGGCGTTATTGAATAAGGAAGCGGCCGATCAGCAGGCACGATTCGTGGAAAGAGCACAAAATCTGCTGAATAATCACAAAGATATCCTGGTGTCGAAAAGATATGAATTTGCGAACGGTCTCTATGAAAAACAGAGCACGAGCCTGGAAGAAGCTGCTTTGAAAAAGAGAAAATGTGTGCAGACGATGAGCTGGATCGGCGCTCTGAATGCGCTTGTTTCGCAATTAGGAATAGGCTGCGCAGGAGGGTGGATCGCGATACAGACCGGGACCTTGACGGCAGGACAGGTCGTAGTATTTATTCAGCTGCTGAATTATATCATCGAGCCGGTAACCGAGCTGCCTGCTTTATTGTCGCGTCAGTCAGGCGTTGTCCAGTTAGCGAAAACGATGGAAGAAACATTGAAAGAAAACCGGGACTCTCCCGCTTTGCTTCAAATCGATTCGATCGGCTTCGATCATGTATGTTTCCGCTTTCCGGGACAGGAAATCCTGAAGGATTTTTCATATACGTTTTTGTCGGGACGCTCCTATCTCGTACGGGCACCTTCGGACTTTGGAAAGTCCACCCTGCTTCAGCTGATCCTGGGAATTCATGAACCATCATCCGGGCGGATCGTATACAATGGAAAAAGTGGATATACGACCGATGCGCTTCTGGAAAACATTGCCTGGATGCCGCAGTCCCAGGAACTGCTCCATGGTACAGTGGAAGAAAATATCACATTCTCCTCTGTTTATCAAAAAATGGATCGGGTGGCGATCGATTTTAAAGGAAATGCCGATATTCTCTCGGGCGGCCAAAAACAGCGTGTGATCCTTAATCGCATCCTTAACCAGAATAAAGACTGGATCCTGCTGGATGAACCGACAGCAGGAATGGATCCCGGACTGCAGGAACGAGTATTGAGGTCCATTCTTGGTTCGAAGAAAACGTGTATCGTGGTAATGCATACGGAAGAGGAAAGCGTGCTTTCTTTGTTTGATGAAATTATAGACTTGTCATAACACGACAGACCAGCGATTGTAATTTTGAAAATTTTACATTTCCGATGCTTTTGTTTCAAAAATGCTTTCAAAATGAAAACAAATATGTTAAGGTATGCGTAATATAAAAACGCATTGAAAGGAAGAGTACTCTTTTCTCTTTGCTCATAGAGAGGTCCTGGATGGTGAAAAGGATCAGCAGAAGATGGAGGAACATGGTCCTGGAGCGGACAGCTTGATAGGTAAAGCTGCACGGAAGCCTCCGTTAGCGGGCCGGGGAATGACTGTTCCCGATGAGGCGGATCTTTGATCTGCGAATATAGGTGGTAACACGGCTTTTCGTCCTATGGATGGAAGGCCTTTTTGTTTTCAGGGAGGAGAAACATATGAGCAAACAAGGAATAGGAACAATTAGTGTACAGGGCGGTTACCGCCCGCAGAACGGCGAACCGAGAGAAGTGCCGATCGTGCAGTCGACCACATTCAAATTCGACAAAGCGGATGATATGGGAGCTCTGTTCGATCTCGAAGCGACCGGCTACTTTTATACAAGACTGCAGAACCCGACCAATGATGCGGTCGCGGCCAAGATCTGCGAGCTCGAAGGAGGCAGCGCAGCCATGCTCACCTCTTCAGGACAGGCGGCCAATCTGTTCGCGATCTTCAATATCGCAGGCTGCGGGGATCATGTTGTGTGTTCGACATCGATCTATGGAGGAACATACAATTTATTTGCTGTGACGTTGAAGCGGATGGGGATCGACTTTACGTTTGTCGATCCGGACGCTTCGGAAGAAGAACTGTCGGCTGCATTCCGCTCCAATACCAAAGCTATGTTCGGGGAAACGATTGCCAATCCGGCCCTGACTGTGCTGGATATCGAAAAATTCGCGAAAGTAGCGCATGCGCACGGCGTGCCGCTGATCGTAGACAATACGTTCCCGACACCGATCAACTGCCGCCCGATCGAGTGGGGCGCAGATATCGTTACCCATTCGACCACAAAGTACATGGATGGTCACGGGGCAGCGGTCGGCGGAGCCATCATCGATTCGGGAAATTTCGACTGGGATGCCCATTCGGAAAAGTTTCCTGGCCTGACTACGCCGGATGAAAGTTATCATGGCGTGACGTATACGAAGCAGTTTGGCCAGGGCGGCGCTTATATCACCAAAGCGACGACCCAGCTGATGCGCGATCTTGGCGCGATCCAGTCGCCGCAGAATGCATTTTATCTCAACCTTGGCCTCGAATCGCTTCATGTGCGGATGCCAAGACATTGCGAGAATGGCCAGGCTGTGGCCGAATTCCTGGAAAAGCATCCGAAAGTAAAAAAGGTGACATACTGCGGACTGAAATCGGATCCATATTATGAACTGGGACAGAAGTATCTGCCGAACGGTTCCTGCGGTGTCGTTTCCTTTGAACTGGAAGGGGGCAAGGATGCGGCGAAAAAATTCATGGAAAGCCTGAAGATCGCTGCGATCGAGACTCATGTGGCGGATGCCAGAAGCTGTGTGCTCAACCCGGCCAGCACGACCCACCGTCAGATGAATGACGAGGAGCTGAAGGCGGCAGGTATCGCGCCAGGTCTTGTACGTTTCTCCTGCGGATTAGAGGATACCCGGGATCTGCTCGACGATATTGCCCGGGCGCTGGAGGCATGCTGACATGCCCATCAAGATTCCTGAGGATCTTCCGGCAACAAAGACGCTCAATGAGGAAAACATCTTTGTGATGACAGAAAAGCGGGCGCTTTCGCAGGATATCCGTCCGCTGCATGTGGTGCTCCTGAATCTGATGCCGACCAAGATCGAAACCGAAACACAGCTGGCCAGACTGCTTGGCAATACGCCGATCCAGGTCGAACTGGAACTGATCCATACGAAAAGCCATGAGTCCAGGCATGTGTCGAGCCGGCATCTGGGCCGGTTTTATCGAACGTTCGACGAGATCCGCCACAATAAATACGATGCGCTGATCATTACGGGAGCGCCGGTCGAACAGATGCCTTTTGAAGAAGTCGAATACTGGGACGAGCTTTGCGAGATCATGGAATGGTCGAAGACGAACGTGTATTCGTGCTTTCATATATGCTGGGGCGCGCAGGCTGGTCTGTATTATCATTACGGGATCCGGAAACACGACCTGAAAGAAAAACTGTTCGGGGTGTATCCGCATCAGGTAGAGCGTGCTTCCTCGATTTTGTTCCGCGGCTTTGACGATACGTTCATGGTCCCTCATTCGCGCCATACGACTGTGCGGCGCGAAGATATCGAAAAGATCGATGATCTCAAGATCCTTGCTTCCAGCAAAGAGGCGGGTGTGTTCGCGATCTCGACCGAAGGGGGCCGGCAGGTCTTTATTACCGGTCATGCGGAATATGATCCGCAGACGCTCGAAAAAGAGTATTTGCGGGACAAAAATGCCGGGCTGCCGATCCACGTTCCATACAATTACTATGAAGACGATGATGACACGAAGCCGATCCGGATGACATGGCGTTCGAGCGCGAACCTGCTCTATGCCAACTGGCTCAATTATATCGTTTACCAGACGACACCGTATGATCTCGAAAAGATCGAGATGCTCAAAGAGTTTCGCCACGAAAAATAAGCTTCCAAAAGATTCCTTCGGGAATCTTTTTTCTGCAATAGCTGAAAAAGAGTACAGCTGATGTTCAAAAAACAAATCGTGAAACGGAAAAACCAAGAAAACAGGAAAAGGGATTTGTATTTTATTTATGCCACAATAAGGTATAAAGATATAACAAATAATGCTTGAGAAACCGTTTTCAAAATGAAATAATAAAATAAACAGGAAGGATAGTCAGAGCATAGAGGAGGAGGGATAAAGAAGCAGCAATAAAATCGGGCCGGATGGCTGCTGCACATAGCATGGGTCTGAGAAAAAATGCTGCGATCCAGAAAAGAAAAAGCGCACGATGAACAACGATTGCGTGTGCCGGACCGATCGCTACAACACTTTTATTCCGGATCGCAAGATGGAAATTCATAAATGCGCAGGTGTCTTCTTGTGTTATAAGGTAATGACATTTATCACTTACGAAACCGTTTTCATTTTGAGATAGTAGGGGTACAAAAGAGGAGAGTAGGAGAAGAAAGAAGTATGAAGAAACAGAAAGTTTTGCAGGTCGTTGCTGCGGGCACGATCAGTTTAAGTGCGGTTTTAGGAACAAATGTTCCGGTTTATGCATTAGAGCAATCCGATGTAGTCGATGAAAACGAACCGGTAACAGAAGTGCCGGAAACAGATCAGAATGCAGAGAATGATCTGAATGATGAAGCACAAACGAGTGATGAATCAGAAAATAATATTGAGGAGCAGAACAATAACTCTTCTGAAGCACAGGCTGAAGAAGGCCAGGAAATGAGTGATTCTGAAAATAGCCCGGAGAAAAAAGTTCGTGAAATTACAGAGCCAGAAGCGTCATCTGATACAGAAGTGACTCTGGAAAATACAGGCGGGAACAACCTGGTTTCCTTGGGACTTGGCAGTGCCAAATATTTTACGTTCAGTGCCACAGTTGCTTTCAATGATTATGAAACAGGTCAGCGGTCGGCCGCTCTGGCATTTGGGGATTATCGGGCAAATGTCCATGAACTGGTTGGTGACTGGGGAACGCCTGTCCGCATTTTTAATGATGCGAATCCATTTTCGGCTGATGTGGAAGGAGTCCGTGGGTCATCCAACCCCTGGCTTGCCAATAATGGAATCTCTCTGGCACAGCCCTTCACACTGAGTGTTTCTGTAAAAGAAGGAAATAAGGTCAGCTATTCCGTGAATGGAAAGCTTGCTATTACCACAACACTGCCAAATGACTATGAAGGCGGAGATATTGGTGTCATGACTTTCGGCTCCAGTGCCACCTTCTCCAACATCACACTGACCACATATGAAGAGGATCTGGACTATACCTCACTTCAAAAATTGGTTGCTACATGCAATACCTATACAGCAGATTCTTTTACAGAAGAGAGCTGGGCTAAGTTTGGACAAGCGTTGGATTCTGCTTCTGCCATGATCGCAAATCAGTCCGCATCCAGCCAGGATGAAATCAATGCAGCTTATGATGCCCTGAATTCAGCCCTTGCCGGCTTGAAGGAAAAGCCGTCCTCTTCTGAAAAAGGAACCTGGACAGTCAATGAAGATGGTTCTGTGACCGGCACGGATGACTGCCAGAACAACTACAATATTGCGCCGGAAGTTCATACCGGAGACTGGACCATGTCTGCAGACGTCAAGTACACAAAAGGTCTGGTCAATCTGTTCTATGCCACAGGAGATACGCCCAATGAAAACTCCTATACGGTACAGGTCGGAGACAACACCAATGTACGCCTGTTCAACTTCACAAAAGCGGACGATGCCACAGGCACTTTATCTGCGCCAATCAATGATGGTAAGTACCATTCCGTCTCCATTACTAAAAAGCGGAAAACGGTGACTGTCACCATTGATGGTGCCCAAGTGATCAAGCATACTTTTGAAACCATTGGTTCCAATTTCAATTCCGGCCGGGTTGGCTTCGGCTTGTGGGACGGAGAAGTGACCTATAAAAATCTGACCGTCACCACACCTGAAAAGACTGCCTATGATGAATTGCAGGAGCTGATTGAAAAGGCAGAATCCGTCAAACTGTCTGATTATTCCGAAAAAAGCAGCAAGGCACTGACAGAGGCATTGGAAGCCGCAAAAAAGATGGAAGAATCTGCTGCTGCTGATGACATCAATGCCGCCAAGGACATTCTTGCGAAAGCCATGGACAATCTGGCATATGCGGTCATTGACCCCAACGGCTTTACCAACGTAGGTGATACAGACATGGCCATAGATGGGGATGCCATTCTTCTTGCCAACAGTGGCGGAGACCATTTTGCGATGCTTTCTTCTCAGGAGACAGCCGCCAATGATTTCTTCTATGAAGCGGATGTGCAGCTGCTGGAAGGCGCTCCTAATGAAAACTATGCTATGTCGGCAGGCATTGTCTTTGGGGCAGAATCACGCAAAACACCTGGGGCCAAATGGTATTGTGCCAACATCGACACCCGCAGAAGCAGCCAGACTGACTTTTTCCGGGTATTCGGCGCGGGTTCTGATATTGTAGGCGGGGGCATCATAAATGATGTTGATATAAATCAGCCTCTCCACCTTGCCATTGACGTAAAAGCAGACGGCTCCTTTACCTATACTTTTGGAAACAAGGGAAAAGAAGCACATTCTGTTTCCGGCCAGATTGAAAACTGGACAGGCGGTTTTGTGGGACTGCTCTCCTTCAACACCAAAGCAGCCTTCTCCAATGTGTCTTTTGTGGACCGTACCGTAAACAATGACGGAACCAAGCTGGACAATTCCGATGAAAAATGGAAAACAGATCTGGGCGATACCACCTATAAAGGCGGCAGCTGGACAACAGATAAATCCGGCCTAATTTCTGATGCAACGGGCAAAGGCGACACTTTCCTGCTGTCCAAAATGACAGGCACCAACTTTATTTACGAAACAGACCTGTCTTATGAGAGCGATTCGGGTGCGGCCGGCCTGCTGTTCCGGTTCAGCGAAAATGCCGATGGCAAGCAAGGCTATGCTGTCAATGTGGATGCGGGCAGCCATAAGGCCAAATTCTGGCGGTGGCAGGACAATGCCGCTCTGCAGCTGATCGATGAAAAAGACGTAGAACCTGCCGATACCTATCATCTGAAAGTCATTGCTATTGATGGCAACATGCAGTACTGGGTCAACGGCGTGCTGATTGCCAATCTGGGCGACCACACCCTGCAGAAAGATGACAAAGGACAATCTACCGTACAGGCAGAAGGATATTATGGGCTGCTCAACTGGAATGCCAAAGCCACTTTCCAGAATACGAACTTTACTGTGCTGGATGATAAGAACACACCGGCTGTTTCCGATGTGACTGTGGGCTCTCACTCTGGTGATGTGGACAAGAAGGCACAGTTCTTCCCGGAATCTGCCACCTGGATCCAGTATGTGAAAAACAATGCGGAAACTGTCTATCTGAAGGCAGACAAAGCAGAAGACACCACAGTGACCTTTGAAAAAGATGGCAACACCTACCAGGAAGGGGAAGATATTCCGGTATCCGAAGGCATCAACTGGATCACCATGCATGTGATCAATGGAGATGCAGAGCGTACCTATTCCCTGGACATTCACCGCTTCCAGAAAGACAACGTCTACTATAACGAACCCTACCGCGGCCAGTACCATTATTCTGTCAAGGAAGGCTGGGCCAACGATCCCAATGGACTGGTTTACTACAAGGGCAAGTATCACATGTTCTATCAGTTCTATGATGATACAAAGTGGGGACCTATGCACTGGATGCATGCTGTCAGCACCGATCTGATCCATTGGGAAGAAGAGCCGGTAGCCTTGTATCCGGATGTGAATGGCACCATGTTCTCCGGCTGCATCGTGGCCGATGAAACCAATCAAAGCCGTCTGTTCAGCACGAAGGAAGGTGGTCTGATTGCCTTTATCACGGTGGATGGCAATGGACAGCGTATAAAACTGGCTTATTCTGAAGACGAAGGCAAGACCTGGAAAAAGGTAGATCAGATTGCGGCAGACTGGACCAACGATCCGCTGCAGGATGCTGCCTTCCGCGATCCAAAAGTTTTCCAGTGGGAAGGCAAATGGTTCATGGTGGTGGCGGGCGGTCCGCTGCGCATCTATTCTTCCGACAACCTGGTGGACTGGAAATGTGAATCCACCTACAAAGACTTGCATACGGAGTGTCCGGACCTGTATCCGCAGGAAGTGGATGGACAGGTGAAGTGGATCCTGTCCAGAGGCGGCCGCTATTACAAAGTGGGCGATCTGAAGCAGGTCAATGGCAAATGGACCTATGTGCCGGACGACTACTACAAAGACAAAGATGGTGTCATGAATTTTGGACCTGATTCCTATGCGGCCATGACCTACTATGTGTCCAGTTTTGGCACAAGCAAGAATCCGACCATTCCGGATCTGATCGAACTGAACTGGATGAACACGTGGGCGGATGGCTATTGCAATCAGGTGGCAGACAAAGTGGGCCAGCAGTTCAATGGCACGTTCAACCTGCATCTGCAGCTTGGACTTGAAAAGTCAGGCGACCATTATGTATTGACCCAGACACCAATCGACGGATACCAGGATCTGCGTGATGAAGGCACAACCTACAGCGAAAAAGTTGGTGCTGACAACACGCTGCTGGACGGCTTCAAAGGCACTTCTTATGAAATCGTGTCCACATTCAAACCGGAAGCAGGCACCAAAAAAGTCGGTTTCCAGGTTCGTGTGGGAAATGGCGAACACACAGATATTGTTTATGATGTGGAAGCAGGAAAGCTGACGGTGGACCGTTCCCATTCTGGCATTTCCATTGCCGGAAATTCCGGAAATGTGAATTCTATCGATGTGGAAAAGAATGAAGATGGCACCATCGACCTGCATGTATTTGTGGACTCTTCCAGTGTGGAAGTGTTTGCGAAAGGCTATACGGCAGCCGGCGCCTATCAGATTTTCCCCAATCCAACTTCCCGGTCGGCAAAAGTTATTGTGGATGGCGATCCCTGCCAGGCAGACATCACCATCTATGATCTGACTTCTGTCTGGACCAAAGAAAAAGCCGACAAGACCATCAGCAGTCCAGATGCAACAGAGCAGGTTTTATATACGGGCAAATCGAGAAAGCTGAGTGCGTATGTGCTGCCGGCAGACAGCAGTCAGGCCATTGTGTGGACTTCCAGTGATGAGAAGATTGCCACAGTCAAAGATGGTACGGTTACTGCTGCTGCGCCTGGAAAAGCCATCATCACAGCCACAGCCAAAGAAGACCCCGGCGTGAAACTGGAATTCACCTTTGAAGTGAAAGATTCCACCTTCAACACAAACGTAAACGACTGGGTGATGGATGGTGTCTGGACACAGGATGAAAATGGTCTTGTGAACGACAATACAGGCTACAATGCTTACCATATTTCTAAAGACACCTTTAAGGGCGACTGGACACTGGAAACGGATGTGACATATGAAAAAGGTCTCATCAACATATTCTTTGCGACAAATTCCAGCCCGTTCACAGATTGTGCCTATGATGTACAGCTGACCAATGAAGGCAAGCTGAAGCTCATGCGCTTTGCAGGTGCTGAAGAGGAACCAGTCACACCATCTGTTAAAATCAACGATGGCCAGTCCCATCACTACAAGATTGTCAAAGAAGGAAAGACAATCACGGTCTATGTCGATGGTCAGGAAAATATGCGGGCTAATATCGAACCAGCACTCACCCATACTTATGAAACAGTAGATGCCCACTATAACGAAGGCCATGTGGGTGTAGGTGTCTGGGATGGCAAAGCCACGTTCCAGAACTTCAACGTAGCGCAGAAAGCAGATGTGGACAAATCAGCTCTGGAAGCCAAGATTAAAGAAGCAGAAGCTTTGAAAGAATCCGACTATACAGCCGATTCCTGGAAGCATCTGCAGGAAACTTTGAAAAATGCCAAAGCCATGCTGGAAAATGAAGAAGCAACCCAGGATCTGGTGGATGCAGAAACGGATGCTTTAGATTCTGCCATCGGCGCTTTGAAAAAACCAGAGACAACTGTGGACAAAACGAAACTGGAAGCAGCCATCAAAGAAGCGGATGCACTGAAGGAATCCGACTATACAGCCGATTCCTGGAAAGCCTACGAGAAAGCTCTGGAATCCGCAAACAAAGTATTTGCAGATGACAAAGCGGATCAGGAAGCGGTAGACCAGGCAGTGAAAGCGCTCAATGATGCGAAATCAGCGTTGAAGAAACCAGAGACAACTGTGGACAAAACGAAACTGGAAGCAGCCATCAAAGAAGCGG
>ERZ778497.2009-NODE-2009-length-11470-cov-5.678844_pt1 | contig 11470 bp, 11 predicted proteins | sample MGYA00509938_ERZ778497 | MGnify/ENA primary metagenome ERZ778497 (study PRJEB29527, sample SAMN07138969) | mouse gut metagenome | material: feces | host: mouse | place: China:Nanjing | collected 2016-01-25 ... | reverse complement strand
GACGGCATCATCCCCCACTCGCCCGCCATGTCGGTCAAACCCGCGCATGTCGAGGACGTGCATCGCGAATACCTGACTTTCGACGAATTGCAGCGCCTCGCCAAAACGGAGTGTCCGTATCCCGTGCTGAAAGATGCGTTTCTCTTCTCGTGCCTGACCGGCATGCGCTGGAGCGACATCAACAAACTGACGTGGGCCGAGGTGCAGGAGTTCGACGGCGGCACGCGCATCGTCTTCCGGCAGAAAAAGACCAAAGGGCTGGAATACCTCGACATCACCGGCCAAGCCGTGCGCTACATGGGCCAGCGCGGCAAGGCCGACGAGCGGGTCTTCGCCGGGCTGAAATACTCCGCATGGCACAACCTCGCCCTGCGCGAGTGGTGTCTGAAAGCGGGCATTACGAAGCATATCACGTTCCACTGCGGCCGCCACACGTTCGCCGTGCTGCAACTCTCGCTCGGCACGGAGATTTACACCGTGTCGAAACTCCTCGGCCACCGCGAACTGAAAACGACGCAGGTCTATGCGCAGATTATGGATGCGAAGAAGCGCGAAGCGGTGAACCGGATTCCGGAATTATAACTATCTTTATGCTATGGAGAACGAAATGCTGATATACCGCTCGACCGACGGGAGCATCAAAATAGACGTCCGCATGGGCGAGGAGACCGTCTGGCTGACCCAAGACCAGATGGCGGCGCTGTTCGACAGAGACAAATCCGTGATTTCGCGCCACTTGAAAAACATCTTCCAGGAGCAGGAATTGAACGAAAATTCAGTTGTTGCAAAATTTGCAACAACTGCCGCCGACGGCAAAAGCTACGACACGAACTACTACAACCTCGACGTGATTATTTCGGTCGGCTACCGCGTGAAATCGCACCAAGGCACGCAGTTCCGCATCTGGGCGACGCAGGTGCTGCGCGAGTACCTCATCAAGGGCTTCGCGCTGAACGACGAACGGATGAAGTCGGGCAAGTCGATGAACTATTTCGACGAATTGCAGGAGCGCATCCGCGAAATCCGCCTTTCGGAACGGGTCTTCTACCAAAAGGTCAAGGACATCTACACGACGAGCATCGACTACGACCCGAAAGCCGAAAAGACGGTCGAGTTTTTCAAAATCGTGCAGAACAAACTGCTGTGGGCCATCAGCAGCCAGACGGCAGCCGAGCTGGTCGCCCGCCGCGCCGATGCCCGACTGCCGATGATGGGCATGACCTCCTGCGACAAGAGCGACCCGCGGCGCATCACCAAGGCCGATGCCGCGACCGCAAAAAACTACCTGACCGAAGACGAAATGAAAGACCTCGGTCTGCTGGTCGAGCAATACCTCGCATTCGCCGAAAGCCAAGCACGGCGGCAGATGCCCATGTATATGGCCGACTGGATCAAGAAGCTGAACGATATTCTGGTCATCAACGGCCGCGAACTGCTCGAACATGCCGGGCAAATCAGCCGCAAGGTCGCCGAAAGCATCGCAGCCCAACAGCTCGATGCCTACAAGGGGCGTTTACGTGAAGAGGAACGCCGCGCGAGCCTCGCCGAACTCGAAGCCGACCTGCAAGCCGCAGCCAAGAAACAGCCATGACCCGCATCGAATACATACGTCTGTCGCACCGGCGCACCAACCGCAAAATCCGCAATCGGTTGCTGGTGGTTCGCACCAGATTGGATGCCAAAAGCCGATGGCTCGGCTGTGCATGGCAGGCAGTCGCATGGGTGCTGTACGGAGCAGTCAGCGTGGTGAGCTGGCTGGCATTCGCTGCCGAAATGTTCAAGGACAACCGCTTTTCGCTGCACTACATGGAGTGCGAAATCGAACATCGCAACCTGTCCGCCGCCGAAGCTCGCCGATACATCGCCGACAAAAAGCAGGAGTACGACCGTTGGCTGGCCTACGGTTCCATCTCGACCAAGGAGCAGCGCCGCATCGATAAGACATTCGAGTATCTTTTCGCCCGTTATCCGGCGGATACGCCTGCCGACGAGCTGCTGCTGACCCGTATCGCCGAAGTCCGATCCACCGTTACCGAAATCGCCGACTACACCCGTCATCGGCAGACGGAGGAGACACAGCGCAAGGAGCGCGCAGCAGAATTGCTGGCCCAAGCCGAGAAACGCAGGGCCGCACAACGCAGCCGCAACGGCTTCGACCCGGCACCCGCCGATTTCTGCCCGCACCTGAGCGACCGGCAAATCACCATACTCACCGAGCACGTCAACCGAATCGGCATCTTCAAACGCGACACGACCGAAGAGGAGATTGCCCGACTGCTTGCCTGCCAGCTTGCCGAACCGTTGCAGACGACGCACAACAAGCTGCTGGCGCTGCTGCTCGAATCGTTGAGCGCAGCCCGACTGATTACCCCGAAATGGCAGCGGGTAGCCGGAAGCAACGGCTGTTTCACCTCGAAGTTGGGCAAACCGCTGACCGCCAAAGATCTCTCGGCCGCCAAACAGATGGCCGAAATCATCGACCGCCGCAAGGAACGAATGATTCTCGACTGCATCGAGGCACTGGAAGCCGCAGAATAATACAGAATAAATAAACTACTAGCAACTAATCATTATGAAGAAGATTTGTTTGATTTTTATCTCCCTTATCGCAGTGATCTTAAATGTTAATGGGCAAACCTCAGATTCCGTAAAAGTAGCTACAAAGCCATTGACAGATATTCAACGCGATAGCCTGCTTACAAACATTGGACAAAATGTACGCATAATAGCAGACGAAGCTACCGACTTAAAGAATAAGGTCGGCAGATATAAAGTATATAGAACAACCAATATTTATAATTCTCTGAAATTAGATACCGCCTCCGGTCGCATAACGGCGCTTCAAATCGGGATAAACGACGACAAAAGCAGATTTGAATATACAGTTTGTGGTGCCATTGAAGATGATCCTGACTGGAGAATTATTGGCAGATACGAATTATATTCGACGGGCAACAATTACAACTTCATTCTTATTGATACAATCTTTGGCTGGAGTTATCAAGTACAATGGAGTACAAAAAGCAAAGAATGTGGTATTTGGAGAATCTGGTAAACATTAATTCTAACTAATAAAAGATGCGTATTGAATATATTCAATACGCATCTTTTATTTTCTATTTCTAAAATCCTTTTTTTGAGTCCGCCCCGCCACCGAACATTGGAAACGTTGTCCAAAAATGTCGAAATATGGGCAGCCAATGCGGACAGCTTTTCGTTGAATTTAATTTGCACTCGTAATTACACCACGAGCGTTGCGCAACGCATTGTATTAAACGCTAAAAACAAAATGATTATGAGTGAAAACACTACCGTCGAGCAACGGCTCGACCGTATCGAACGCCTGCTCCAAGGACAAAAGACCGTCTTGAACTTAGCCGAAGCGTGCGAATTTACGGGGCTGTCGAAGACCTACATGTACAAACTCACCCACCGCGGGCGAATCCCCCATTTCAAACCTCACGGCAAGAACATCTATTTCAACCGCGAGGAGTTGGAACGGTGGCTGTTGCAAAATCCCGTCAAGACGGCCGAACAAAAAGAACGCGAAGCCGTCGATTACGTCGTCCGCAAACGACGACCGAGGTAGCATTTCATCCGACCTGCTCCGGCTATTCGGAGCGGGTCGGATTTTCTATCAATCAGTAAGGCAAGTTTGTGTTTTTGTCAGCCAAAAACTCGCCATACGGCTCTCATCCCGATGGTCTAACGCGAATAATCGAATCCATGAAACACTCCAAACATACGGGCGGACGACCGCCGCTGAGCAAGGCCCGAAAACAGGAATATCGCATAACCCTCCGCCTCGACACGGAGCATAAACTGCGACTTCAAGCATTGGCCCGTGCAGCCGGACGGCCGCGCACGGAAGTTCTCCGCCAGTTGATAGCTGCCGGTCATGTGCGCGAGCGTCTGCGCCGCGAACATCTCGACTTCATGTCCCAAATCAAAGGTATGGCCCGCAACCTGAATCAACTAACCCGCCTTGCCCATGCAAAAGGATTGACGGGAATAGTATCCAAACATGCGACCATTGTAGCAAGTATTGAGGCTCTGTTAAGGAATCTTCGCGATGATCGGTAAAATTATCGCCGGATCGTCATTCGCCGGAACGGTCGGCTATGTAATGAAAGAACAATCGCGAATATTAGCAGCCGAGGGTATAACCCCGCCCGATGTTCGGGAGATGGTGCAGGATTTCAAAGACCAAACGCTACTGAACCCGCGTATCAAAAATGCCGTCGGACATATCTCCCTTTCGTTTTCTCCAAAAGATGGCGTGCAAATGACCGATTCTTTGATGCGGGATATTGCCAAGGAGTATATGCAGCGCATGGGAATTACCGACACGCAGTATCTGCTGGTGCGCCACCTCGACCAACCGCATCCGCATTGTCATCTGGTCTATAATCGGGTAGGGAACAACGGACAAACCATATCGGATAAGAACATCAAAATCCGCAATGCCAAGGTTTGCCGTGCACTGACTGAGAAATACGGATTGCACCTTGCGCCGGGAAAAGAATCGGTACGTCGAGAGCGCTTGCGGGACCCCGACAAAACCAAATACGAAATATACGACGCAATTAAAACGAGTTTGCCGAATTGCAGCAGTTGGAACGACTTGGAGCTTCGGATGAAAGAGCGAGGTGTTAGTATGCGCTACAAGTATTGCGGCTCGACCAATCAAAAGCAAGGAGTATTGTTCGGCAAGAACGGATTCGAGTTTTCAGGTTCAAAAATCGACCGGCAATTCAGCTATTCGAAACTGAACCGGCACTTTGCGCAAGCACAGCAGCAAACCCGGTATCGGGCGACGCTTGCGAAGGGATTTCATACGGCCGTAGGCAATTATCGGTCGGCATACACCGACCTATTCGGCAATGCAGGTGGAAGTGGGAATAAGAGGCCAATTGCTAACGATTCTATAAACTTCGGCGGCAATATCGGCACATTGCCTTTACCGCCCAACGATTTGTCCGTCGGATTGTCGGCAGCCCAACTCCAACGCAAGTCCGGCGAAAGCCCCGAAGAACATATCGCCCGCATTACGGCACTCCTCAACACCGCCGCAGAGGCGATGGCGGTAGCAGCGATAGAACAGAAACGCCGCCAGCGCGAACGTAAAACCAAAATGAAATTGTAACCATAAAACGAAATAACTATGAAAGAGAATAATATGATGATGTCCTACGAAATGTATGAAGACTTCAAGGAGACGATAGTCAAAACCATCAAAACCGAACTATCAGCAAAGCATAATCAACCGGCCGACACGGATTTGCCGCAACGAATAGAACAAATCGTTCATTCCGAACAAGAGCGGCATCGGGCAATAATAACCCAGCTTGCCGGACGATTGGATAGCATCGAACGAAGCAATGCAAAGGCACAAAACGGTATAGACAATCTGCAAGCAGCTGTCGAAGCCATCGAAATCCCGGCAGAACTGCCGCCGAGAATAACGCAACACAGAATATCGCTCGCCATTGAATCGAAAGGAATATTCTGGGCGATGATAGGAATGATGACGGCAATCATACTGCTATGCACGATGCTGTATTGGGCAGCGAAACCGAACTACGACCGCATCGACAATGACCTGAAATACCGCTACATCAAAATGAAAGGCGAAGCGCTACCCGACCGCCTTGCTGAACTGGAAGAAGTCTTTGAGCTAAACCGCGACAACGCAAAAATCCGCCGAATGAAAAGAGATGTCGAAGAGTATGAACGAACCATACAACGCAAGGTGCAGTTGGAAGAACAAGCGAGAAGGAAAGAACGGGAAGCCGAACGCCTGAACGGAAACGCCTCCCGACTGAAAAATAAATAAGCCATTCCCTTTGTCCGCAAAGGTATTGCCGCCAAAAGAAATCCGCAAGGTCATGCAAGTTGCTACGCAAACCTTGCGGATATTCTTTCCGGCGGCATCGGCTGGTCGCTACCAAAGGAAATGGCTGAATCTGGAACGGCCGATTCTATTTCGCGACCAAATTCCACAATATTCGAACGTTTCATTTTAATATAGCGGATTTTTTCATATCTTTATGGCAAATATCATCCGAATAAGATGTCCGCACCCATGAACCGAATAAAAGAAGTCCTTGAAGAAAAAGGCATCAAACAGACTTGGCTGGCCGAGAAACTCGGTAAGAGTTTCAGCATAGTCAACGCCTATGCCTGCAACCGCCGCCAACCCAGCCTCGAACAGTTGTTCGAAATAGCAAGGATTCTCCAAGTAGACCCGAAAGATTTAATAGGCAATAAATAAAAGACCCTAACATATGAAACTTAATGAAATTCTCAAAGGTTCCGAATACAGCTTAGACCTTTTCAGTCAAAATGCTATTGAAGAATTGGAAAACAGAATAATCGAACGAACCGATAAAAAAGGTAAAATTTATCCGACCGTATCATGTCTTATTCGCAACAAAGAGATCAAGCTGACCCCGGAAGAAATAGTACGACAACTATATGCAGCCAAACTAATAAACGATTACGGTTATCCTAAAAGTCGATTAGCTTTTGAATATCCGATTTATTTCGGTCGAGAAGCCAAACGTGCAGATATCGTGATCCGGGATAATGAAGATGCCAACGTCGCCTACATCATCGTTGAGTTAAAAAAACCGAAAGCCAAAGATGGTCGTGAACAACTGAAATCTTACACTCATGCGACGGGTGCAAGTATGGCCGTATGGACAAACGGAACGACGATAGCCTATTATCAACGTCAAAATCCGAATTACTTTAAAGATATTCCGAATATTCCCAACGTTCACCAAACATTGGAAGATATATTACAGAATCCATTTAAGATGAAAGAGCTTATAGAGAATGATAAACTGACCAAAACAGGCAAGTCTCTTAAAGATTTAGTTCTTGAAATGGAGGATGAAGTTTTGGCTAATGCCGGCGTTGATGTTTTTGAGGAAGTTTTCAAATTGATATTTGCCAAATTATATGATGAGCAAATCGGTGCTACGGATGAAGATTACAACCTCAAATTCCGCAACTCCGGACAAAGCGATATTCAGCTGAAAGAAAAAATCGAAAAACTTTTCCGCAAGGCTTGCAGCAAATGGACGGGGGTATTTGCTGAAGACGCCAAAATCGCGCTGACACCTCCTCACTTGTCGATTTGCGTTTCCTCGCTCGAAGGAGTCAAATTGTTCAATTCTAATCTTGACGTAGTTGACGAGGCTTTCGAATATCTGATGAGCAAAAGCAGCAAGGGTGAGAAAGGTCAATATTTCACGCCACGCTATGTTATTGATATGTGTGTCAAAATGCTCAATCCGCAGGTCGATGAAAAGATGATTGACACAGCCGCCGGAAGTTCAGGATTCCCAGTGCATACCATATTCCATGTATGGAAACAGATGCAGATTGCAGCGAATAAGCCCGTCAGTCATCTGTTCACTGCAACGCCGAAAAGCCATGCGGAAATCGAATATGTGCAGAACAATGTTTTTGCCATCGACTTCGATGAAAAAGCCGTTCGCGTCGCTCGAACCCTAAATCTAATTGCCGGCGACGGTCATACAAATGTTTTGCACTTAAATACTCTTGATTGGGCTCGTTGGAATACGGTTACAAAAGAGGAAGTTTGGGTGGATACTTACAATGAAGGATTCAAAAAGTTGAAACAGTTACGCGTCGGCAACGATTTCGGTCAATTCAACTTTGCGGTTCTGATGGCGAATCCACCCTTTGCCGGAGAGATTAAGGAGGGCCAGATTTTAAGTCGTTACGATTTGGGTATGAAAAATGGCAAGGCGCAAAAAAGTGTCAGCCGCGATATTCTTTTCATAGAACGTAACCTTAACTTCTTGAAGCCGGGCGGGCGTATGGCAATCGTATTGCCGCAAGGCAGATTCAATAACAGCAGCGATAAGGCCATCCGCGAATATATTGCAGAGCGATGTCGTATCCTTGCCGTCGTGGGACTGCACGGCAACACCTTCAAGCCGCATACAGGCACCAAGACAAGCGTATTGTTTGTTCAAAAATGGGATGACGTATTGTGTCCGAAAGTCGATGATTATAACATCTTCTTCGCGACCCAGCAGAAGGAGGGCAAAAACAACAGTGGCGACAAACTATATTGGAAAGAGGATAAAAGCGGTACGACAACTGATCCAAAACTTGCTCTTTGCGACAAATATGGGCACCCTATCGTCTATCACGATTTGTTTGCAACCGTTAATTATAATTGGAACGAAGATAAGAGCTGTAATGAGATAGAGCAGATTACTCCCGACGGAATCGCCGAAGCATTTGTCGAATTCGCCAAGAAGGAGCAACTCTCTTTTTTCGTGGAGGCCCCTTTGATAAAGTAAAATACGAGGCTTTATTGGAGGGGCTGGAGATTAGCGAGGTGACGTTGAGCGAGGTTTTGAAAGATAACAAGACCAAAAGAATCGATAGTGAATATTTCAAAAAACAGTTTTTGAATTTCTTTGACAATGTTTCTCATTTAAGGTCCTTGGGCGATTTTGTAGAAGATGGTTATCGTGTGGTTTATGAAAACACGAAAGTGATCAATGAACAAATTGCAAGGGAGAATAATTATCCGGTGTTTTTACAAGCGACCGATATAAATACACCATTTATTGAGAAAACTAATTTACACTATGTAAACGAATCGGAATGGATTCGTTATCCGAAAGGAAGGATTAAAAAGGGTGAAATTTTAATTGAAGTTAAAGGAAAGATAGAAAAAGTAGCTATCGTTCCCGATGATTTTCCCGAAAAAACACTTGTGTCGGGTAGTTTATACAAAATGACAATAAACGAAAAAATCAGTAAATATGTATTACTGTGTTACATTATTTCAAAATATGGCGTTGCATTTAAAGATAGATATAAAACCAATTTATTAATATCATTTGTCGGCAAATCGGATTTATATAGAATACCAGTACCTGATTTTTCGATTGCATTTCAAAATAGAATCGACGAGACGTTTGCCCGCATCATTGATTGTCAGGAACAAACAAAAACGCTGTACGCCGAAGCCGAAAATATATTATTGAAAGAATTGGGATTAGGCGGTGATGTCGCAGATATGTCCTGTCATGAGGTCTCTGCCTGTGGCTACAAAAGTAGTTCACCATGTGTTGTTATAAAATCATTTTCCGATTTTGTTAATAGCGGCCGATTGGATGCGGAATATTATCAACCCAAATACGACAATCTTTTTACTCAGTTAAATAAGTTTGAAACAAAACGGTTAGGAGATATTGTTCAAATTCGCAAGTCAATAGAACCCGGGAGCGAGGCATACCAAAATCAAGGTATTCCTTTTATGCGTGTCGCTAACCTGTCTAAATTCGGGTTTTCAGATACGGATATACATTTATTGCCGGATGAGTATGGAGATATAATCCGTCCCAAACAAAATACTATTCTACTCTCCAAAGACGGGAGTGTCGGTATTGCTTATAAGGTCGAACAAGATATGGAGGTTATAACTTCAGGGGCGATATTGCATCTGACCATTACAGACAATGAATTTATGCCGGATTACTTGACGCTTGTTCTTAATTCTGTAGTCGTTGGAATGCAGGCCGAGCGCGATGCTGGGGGATCGATTATCCAACATTGGAAGCCTTCGGAAATTGAAAATGTTATTGTTCCCAAGTTAAGTCAAGAAATACAACAAGAGATTACAGATAAAGTCCGAGAGAGCTTTGCATTACGCAAAGAAAGTCGCCGATTATTAAACCTTGCCAAAACCGCAGTTGAAACAGCCATCGAACAAGGAGAAAACGTGGCGATGAAATTATTGAATATAGAATAATACTAACATTGAAGAGTTTGCTAAAAAGCAAAGAAACAGGAGATGATATATGGCAAATCATTATATAGCACATAAGGATGAGTGGAAAATGTTAGCAGACATCGATTATTTTGGGATGTTTGTAAAGGCATACATTCCATTTAATGCGTGGATGAATGTTAGTTATCCTGCATTGCATACTGACCGAGAAAAAATTAATGAGATTAAGAAAAATGCCAATCCATTTCGGAATAAGATATGTACTTTGCTTAACGCTGTAAATCAAGATGGGGTTTATTTCAAAGGATTATTAGGAGAGTTGCATGATTTATTGGAGAATCACTATATTCACAATCAAGACAAGCGAATAACCTTTACGTGTGTTACATTAGGAAAAAATTCTAAAAATATAGCCGAATATAGTTACAGAGGTATAGGTTATAGAGTACAATATGGGAATGGAGGAGGCGGAAATACACAAACGCATGTGTTGATCAAAAATCAAGCAGGGAACGCAATTGTTAGTATACATCAAGCAGATTATAATATAGATGAACTCAAAACTCTTCCAGACTTTATTGCCATCTCACAAGATGACAGGAAGAATAGAATATTAAATTGCTATAAACAAGTTGAGCCATATATATCCAAAGATTTTACAGCGGGTTTTAATATAAATGATGAGAGACAATTTTATCAATGTGGAAACTATAAGTTTATTAAAGAAGAAGAAAATATCGCTAAAGGGTTGATTGAGATTATATACAATATGCGCAACTCTCTTTTTCATGGAGAATTGATACCAGATAATGAAGCAAATAAAACCTATGGCGCCGCATATAAAATCTTACGTGTGTTGATTGATGCCATCTAATTAAGTAACTATTGGATGAATATACTATTAGACACAAATATTCTCATTCCTCTGGAAGACACGAGCAAAACACTCGATTCTTCCTTTGCTGAACTGCGGAAGCTCTCCGCAGAGCAGCATCATTGCCTGTATATTCATCCGATGCAATTTGAAGACATCAATCGAGACAAGAATCAAGAAAGACGAACGATCGTATTATCTCGGTTAAAGCAATATTCACATATAGAGAATCCACCGATTCTTTCCGATCAAGAGTGCAATGAACTCGGTCTGTCGCAATCCAATGATAATGATAGGGTCGATAATAACATTTTGTTCGCTTTGTATCGGGGCGCAGTGCACCTTCTTGTTACAAACGACGAAGGCATTCACCGGAAAGCCTCGAAAATCGGATTGCAGGATAAAGTATATCGGTTAGGGCAATGTTTACTTCTACTCCAGCGATATACGACAGACCCATTTGTATTCGACTACACCGGAGTTAAAGAACGTTTTTTATATGAAATAAATAAGAATCAACCATTCTTCGAATCTTTACGGCAATCGTACGACGGTTTTGACAAGTGGTTTCAGAAATGCGCAGAAGACAAACGGAAATGCTGGTGCATCGAAGACGGAACCGGCAACATCGTAGCAATCTGCATCTACAAACACGAGCAGGATACACCGCTGACTGATAACGGAGACATTATTCCCGGTCGCATTTTGAAACTTTGCACGTTTAAGGTTGATCCAAAAGCTCGTGGGAAGAAATTGGGCGAGCGTCTTTTATATATCGCATTCGATTACTGCGTAAAGAACGATTTGGA
>ERZ778497.1996-NODE-1996-length-11537-cov-4.373193_pt1 | contig 11537 bp, 9 predicted proteins | sample MGYA00509938_ERZ778497 | MGnify/ENA primary metagenome ERZ778497 (study PRJEB29527, sample SAMN07138969) | mouse gut metagenome | material: feces | host: mouse | place: China:Nanjing | collected 2016-01-25 ... | reverse complement strand
CCGATCGATCAGGCCTTCTTCCTGCTGGCTGATCATCATCAGAAACAGGTTTTTAGTAAAGTCAAACATGCTGACTCCGGTCTTTTCTTTCATTTGCTTTGCTGCTTCCAGCGCACCATCCCAATCGGACATCAGCTCTGCCACTTCCTCCGGATCTGTGGGAAGCCCTGCCGCCTCAAACAGATCCGTACGGTAATACATGGCCGTAGGGCCTGCGTCAATCGGAATCGCGATCAGCTTCTCTCCGTCTCCGGTCATGGCGTTCTTCCATTTCCATTCCACATACTGGTCTTCATACTGCTCCGCAAGAAACGGTTCATCCAGAAGATTATAAAATTTGTCTGCGTCCAGCAGAATATTGTTTACCCAGTCATCCATTACCAGAATATCCGGCAATGGGGAATCTGAAGCCAGAGCCGTCAGCACCTTCTCTTCCATATTTTCACTGTTGAATTTGTTCATGTTCACACGTACGCCAGGAATTGCCTGCTCTATCTGAGCCACCAGTTCTTCATTGACCGAACTCTGCCAGCACCACATTTCCAGCTCAATAACATCCCCGCTGCCGCCGGCAGGATCTCTTTCTGTTTCTGCATCAGACGACGGCTCCTTCTGACCGCTGCAGCCGGTCAGACAGCCTGCGGTCATCGCCAGTGCCAGCAATACTGTCATCCATCTTTTTTTCATCCACGTTTCCTCCATTCTCCTTATGTGTTTTCACCATCTGTTTCAGGCGCTTCTGGCGGCATCTAAAATCCGGTCAGCCTTCGATCAGACGGATCGTAACCGTGCAATCCGCAAGTCCCGGACGACATGCGCTGACGGTAACTTTCGCTTCTCCCGGCCGCCCCAGCGCCTTCGTCTTAATCCAGAAAGCAATCGTTCCGCCCATTACCGGAACCGTATCCGGTCCGATCAGCTCAATATCTCCCTCTACCATGATATTTCCAATCCCGAAATGGTGCAGCATCCGCAGCCCGTCTGTATCCCGAAACGTACAGACTACTCTGGTCTCATCCACCCGGTCACAGTACAGCTCCGTATCATCCGCCACAACATCCAGCTCCTTCAGATACGGATTTTTTGTACAGGTAATGCGGGCTGCTTCCTTCTGATCCACATATCCTACGATTGTAGAGCCTTCCCAGAATACCTGCCAGAATACATCGCTCTCACTTACTTCTATGGGCGCATGCTTCAGTCCCGGAAACCGGCTGCTGGGATAGAACCTTCTGGTCTCGTCTCCGGAAAGAGTAACATCTATATAGTCACAGTTGGTCAGCACATAGAAAGGCGTCACTTCCTCCGAACGTTCCCCGCGCCCGATCACAGAGCACGGCTGCAGTACGATTTCCTCCTTTGGATCTTTCTGGCTCCGGTAGAAATAAGAAGCCCATTTCGGGACACGGAACATGTCCAGCACCCCATGATAGCAGATTTTCTCCTGCCGGGAATGGTCATGATGAGTATTGTAATCAAACATACACCAGCCAAGCGCTCCAAGATAATCATCACTGGTAAGCACCTTATCTACAACTCTCGCATGATAGAGCGCAAACCGCTCATGGCGCATGGCAGAATCCCCCGGCTTCGTACAGTTCAAAGGCGCGGTATGCTCACTGATCAGATAAGGCACTTTATACGGCAGCCCCGTCACCGCCTGTTGTTCCCGGATCATGAATTCTCCTCTGCCGGGTTCTCCCGGACAGGGCGGTGTATAATCATTATAGCTGTAGATATCTTCCAGAAGCGGGCTGTTCGTATGCCAGCGCACGCCGGATGTAGGTCTCGCGGGATCCATCTCTTTGCAGAGCCGGTTCATCTCTCCGTAAAATTCATCGTCGTCCGGGCTTTCATTCAGTCTCGTTCCCCATATGATGATGGACGGATGGTTAAAATGCCCCAGCACCATATTCCTGAGATCGCTTCTGGAAATCTCCTTATATGCATCCCCGCCCAGATACCCCCACCCGGGCACTTCCTCGAACACCATAAGCCCCAGCTCGTCGCAGCGGTCCAGAAAATATCTGCTCTGCATATAATGAGAACAGCGTACGGTATTCAGTCCCAGCTCCGTCTTCAGAATATCTGCATCTTTCTGCTGGGGCCTTTTTCCCATGGCATATCCCACATACGGATAACTCTGATGACGGTTCAGGCCGATCAGCTTGACCTTACGGTCATTGAGATAAAATCCCCCGGCATCCACTCTTGTTGTACGAAATCCCACGCGTGTCTGATGTTCATCCAGAGATTTTTCTCCCTGAAGCAGAATTGCTTTCACCTCATACAGAACCGGCGCATCCAGCTCCCAGCGTTCCACTTTTTCAAGAACTTCCTCTGAAAGCTTCACATGGCACAGCCCCTTCTCCACCCGTACCGGACGGCAGAAGCTGTGGACCGTTCCGCCCGCCCTTGACAGTTCGATCCGCACTTCTCCCTGAAATACTTCCCCTTCATTCTGAATCATCAGTTCCGGAAAGACGGTCGCTTCCTCCCCGTTCAGCGTATAACGAAACAGATCCTGAATGATATACGCCGGCTCCAGTATATAAAGCGTTACATCCCGATAGATTCCTCCATACAGAAGATAGTCCACCGTATCCCCTTCCGGCGGAATATCCGGTCTTGTATTGGAATCCACCATCAGCATCAGTCTGTTCCCGCCTTCCCGCACATAAGCGGTGATATCGAATAAAGCGGTCGAATAAGCCCCCTTGTGGCTCCCCGCCTTCTGCCCGTTCACATACAGATCATAGTAAGTGGAAACCCCTTCAAATTCTACCACAACTCTTCGTTCTCCCAATGCCGGAAGCTCAAAAAAGCGCACATAAGTAGACAGGCAGCCGCACATAAACTCATCAAAGCAGTCATATGGGATCTCCTTTACTGTATGCGGAATATGCACATTTTCAAAAGAGTCATATTCTTTCTGCGTAATATATTCTGGTTTAAATTCATCTTTAAACTTCCAGTTCAGATTGAAAGACTGTCCGTTTCTCATACCCTCTTTTCCTTTCCAGGTCCGGGACCTCAGGATCCGTTTGCCTGATTTGATTATATAAGAGTAAGACTGTTTTTACAAATTGCCGTCATGACCATATAAAAAGTATAAAACCAATTCGTATGATATTGAGTTATTCTGAAAAAAATCCCATCCAAAACCCAAATATATTACATTCCTTTTGCCCCTTCCTTTCTCTGTCTTCTGACAGATTCCAAATATATTCCCTTATCTAACATGCTGTAAATTTTTGGTTTTTATACATTTTTCAATCTTTTTCATTGTTTTTTGGTTCTTTTTCTTATATAATATACACAAATATATTCTTTATCAGAGGTCTGCCATGAACTATAAGATCGTGATTGATGAAAAAAAACTTTTTCAGATTCTCTCTCCTTTATCCAGATTCTGCAGGAGCCGGATCCGCTTTTTCGAAGACCGTTCTCTGACTTACCTGGGAGATGCCAGAGAACCTGTCTCCTTCTGTCAGTTGCTCGCACGCTATCCAAAGACCTGCCGTCTGTGCACAGAATGCAACGAAGCCGCCAACGCACGCTGCCGAAAAGGCCGGCACAGCTTCTCCTATCTCTGCCATGCCGGTCTGATTGAAATCATCTGTCCCGTATGGTACAAGGACATCTATGTCGGGAATCTGTCCTTCGGCCAGTTCCGCAGGCCCAGAAAACCGGTAGACGATGCCAGCCTTGCACGATGGGCAGAATTAACGGGCCTTAATCCGGATAAGATCAGAAAAGCCTATATATCTCAGCCTCTGCTGGATGACAGCGCAATCCAAGGAGCCCGGACAATCCTGGAACTCTGCGTCGAGAAACTTCTGAGGGAAGAGGTCTTTTATATTGGGCATCAGGATTCCGTCAACCGCATTGAACAGTACATCAACGATCACCTCTCTGCCCCTCTCACACTGAAGGAGATTGCATCCCATGCGTATATGAACCCCTCCTACCTGAGCGCCATGTACCATAAGACCACCGGCATGACTCTGTCACAGTATATTCATCAGGCCAGGATCTCACGCTCCATTTACCTGTTTCTCAACACCACCAGATCCATTGCCCAGATTGCAGCGGATGTTGGCTTCAGGGATGCCAACTATTTTTCCAGGATATTCGGAAAAAGAACCGGAATGACTCCTACTGAATATCGTAAGCAGATTGCAGCCGGCAGAATCACCCCTTAAAGTATTTTTCTTAAAGGAACTGTTTCACCTGCAGACGCTTCCGTAAAGCCCTCTCCAAGCACTTCACGCACATCAGTCACGATCACGAAGGCCTCCGGATCCATTTGAAGCGTCAGCGCTTTGAGCTGAACGATCTGTCTGGGATACACAACACAGAACAGCATATTTCTCTGGATTCCGGAATACATGCCCATGGAAAACAGACCTGTCACCCCGCGGTACAGTTCATCCATCAGTACATTCGCCAGTTCATCCGGCTTTTTAGTAATGATAAAAGCCGCTTTGGAAAATTTCATTCCTTCAACAATTCCGTCGGACACTTTGGTAATCAGAAAGATTGAAATCATCGCATAAAGCGCCATTCTTACACCAAACACACAAATCCCCGTCAGCACGATCAGTCCATCGACCACCTGCATCAGCTTTGCGATACTGTACTGTCTGAAAAAATGCTGCAGTACCGCAGCCACCAGATCAGTCCCTCCGGTAGTCGCCTGCCCCAGAAAAACCATCCCGATGCCGGCACCGGTCAATACTCCTCCATATATGGCTGACAAAAGAAGATCTCCTTCTGCCAGCGGCACTACCGGCAGCACGGTCAGCCAGAACGAAGTCAGGAGCGTACCATACAGCGTCCGGAACAGATAGCGCCTTCCTTTCAGAAACGCCGCAATGACCAGCACGGGAACATTGAGGATCAGATTTGTCACAGCCAGCGGTATGCCGCCTGGAAGGATCTTCTGCGTCAATTCCCGGATCACAATTGCCAGGCCGGAGAATCCTCCTGTTACCAGACCTGCCGTATCAAAAAAAGAAGCTGTGGCAAAAGCCACAATTCCTGTCCCCAAAAACGTCAGTAAATATTTCATTATAACCGTTTTTCTACACTGCATATACCGCTTCTCCTTTCTTTGTCTTCTGGCCGTTCCATCATATTATAGCTTCCTGGTATTGCAATTTCAAATCCTCTCTCCGGCTGTATGTCTCATAAAAGCCAAACCAGAAACATATTTAGTTTTCTTCTTCCCTGAACCTCCGGAATTCCAAAAACAGTCCCTGACTGCTTCTCGCCCCACATAAGAAAAATAATATTTCACAAATAAATTCCTTGTTTTTTTTCTTTATTTTCCTTATTTCGTTTAAATTTGTTTCCATTTTTGGAAATATCCTTATCATTGAAATCCAAATATTTTTCTCATTCCATTTCTTTGTCTGTTTCCTGTCTTGTGCTCTTCCTGTATTCCGCTTTGCATCCGACCGATTATAAATGTTTATGATTGATAGTGAATACTTTACAAATTTCTGCTTTTTTTGAATTTGTTTGATTGACTTTGACTGATCTTGGAGATATGATAAAGCAAACAGAAAATGAAAAGAGACCGGACATATGATCTACACTGTGACCTTTAACCCGTCGCTGGACTACATCGTGTCCATAGATGATTTCCAGCTGGGAAAGACCAACCGCACCCGCACAGAGCAGATGCTTCCGGGCGGCAAGGGGATCAACGTATCCACTGTGCTGCACAATCTGGGCATCGAGAATACGGCGCTGGGATTTACCGCAGGATTTACCGGAGAAGAACTGCTCCGAAAAATGAAAGAGATTGGCTTTTACTGTGATTTCATTCCACTGGAGCATGGCTGCTCCCGCATCAATATCAAGATGAAGGATTTTGATGGAACAGAGATAAACGGTCAGGGACCGTCAATCAGTCAGGAAGCCATCAGACGTCTCATGGAGAAACTGGATCAGCTGACATCCGGCGATACACTTGTACTGGCAGGGAGCATACCCAAGAGCATGCCGGACTCCATTTACCGGGACATTCTCTCCTCTTTAAGCGGGCGCAGTATTCAGTTTGTGGTAGACGCCACACAGAATCTTCTGCTGAATGTGCTGGAGTATCACCCCTTCCTCATCAAACCCAACAATCACGAGCTGGGCGAACTCTTTCATGTCGAACTGAACACAAGAGAGGAGGTCGTCCCCTGTGCAAAAAAGCTGCAGGAAATGGGTGCGCGAAACGTACTGGTATCCATGGCCGGACAGGGAGCGGTTCTGGCAGCGGAAAACGGCGAAATACATATGCAGCCGGCCCCGAAGGGAACTTTGGTGAACGCCGTAGGCGCCGGAGATTCCATGGTGGCAGGCTTTGTGGCAGGCTGGACCCGGAAACAGGATTATCGGCATGCCTTCCGCATGGGCATTTCCGCCGGAAGCGCCAGCGCCTTTTCCGACCTGCTGGCATCAAAAGAAGAGATTTACCGGATCTATGACTCATTAGTAGAAAAACAACAGCATAGTTTTAACGGGGTGTAAAATCCTGATCGGTCAGGTGGAACTTTACACCCCGTCACCTGTCTGCAGACATGCATCTGCCTACTCTTCCCCTTCTTCCAGATACGACAAAATCCCCATACTCACCGCCCAGGCGATTTGATTCTGATAGTTGTCTTCCTGCAGTTTTTTAGCCTCCTCCCAGTTGCTTAAGAACCCGCATTCCACAATTACAATCGGCACTTCTGTTTTCTTCAGCAAATAATAACTCTCGTTTGCTTTCGCCTGCCGATGATTCTCCGGGTCCACACAGGCGACCAGTTTTTTCTGAAGAGTCTCTGCCAGCCGCTGCCCCTCCTGAGAGGTTCCGTAATAAAAAACCTGCGCCCCGGTTACATATTCTTCATGGTAACTGTTCTGATGGATGCTGACCACACAGTCCGGCTGCGTATCATTGATCAGCGTACAGCGGTTCTTCATATCCTGAACTTTTTTATTCGATGTCTGTTCTTCATATAATCCCGCATCTGTTTCTCTGGTCATTACAACTTTTACATCCTGCTGTTCCAGAAGCTTCTGTACCTTTTTTGCAATGATCAGATTCAGATCCTTTTCCAGAGAATCATCCACTCCGATCTTCCCGGGATCGTTTCCCCCATGTGGAGGGAATGATTGCAGACCGAAAAAGTAGCACTTAATCATTTTTTATGTAAAAATCAGGGGAAGAACTCCCTCCCCTGAAATCATAATTATTTTATCACACTGATACATTGTCATTCTGAAGGCGAATAAGTTCTGCCTCTGTAAAACCGGTAACTTCCATGATATCTGTGATATCAATATTGCGTTTCAGCATTTTCAGAGCCATTTCGGTGATCCTCTCCTTAGTCTTTTGATTTGCATATTCCACTTTTTCTTTTTCATAAAGCTGCCCTAACTGAGTCATATTGATCCTCCTTCTTATCTGCTCCAGATATTCTCTGCTGATAAACTTATCACTTGCAACAATTACACCTGACAAGGCAAAAATCCGCTGTTTTTCATTCGTTATTTGTTCTGCCAAATCTACCACTTTCTCCAGCATAACCCGCTTTCCTTCAGAGCCTGGCATCGTCAAAGGAAGGATGACCAGTTTCATCAAATCATCATCTTCAAGTGGTATGTCGGAATGAAGTCTCTGTTGGATGGTCTTAAACGATGCCTCACCATCTATATGAGACAGAAACGCCTGTTCTGTGCGTAATGTAAAACAGTTGGTTTCCAAAGTTGACTCTGCACTTTTCACATCACCGGTATAGATAACAATCAAACGCAGATCGAATTTTTCCTCCTCTTTATAGTATCTTTCCATAACCCGTGCAATATAATTTAGATATTTTATCTTATTCTGCCTTTTATATTCAGCCTCATAATCAACAATAGCATATGTTCCATCTTCTAACAAAAACAGGTTGTCAATGTCCTTTTCGTTCGCTGAAATTTTAGGCAGATTGGTCGGAAGCAACTCCCGTATAGGTGGAAGATCCATTCCATATGCTGCAAAGCTTTTCTCTTTATAAGTTTGACTAAGAATCTTAAACAAAATATCCTTATTCTGATATGCAATTCCTTCCGGCATCATTTCCTCCGTATCATTTTCCGCTTTTCTCACTCAATATTGGACTTTTTCTTTGCACGCTCCATCTGCCTGCGCCATGTTTTTACTGTCTGCGCTTTTAGAAAAGTCTGTAATGGCTTTAAATCCTGAACAGAGTCCCACGCCTCCAATGCATCATAGTACGCCCTTCGGTCCTCTTCATGAACCGTAATCGGCGGATGCATATGCATGACCAGAAAATAATTCATGGTCATCCTGCCTGCACGACCATTCCCATCAGCAAATGGATGAATATTCTCAAACTTTGCATGAAAATAAGCTGCCGCAGTAAGGGCATTTTTGTCCGCTACGTCTGCAAGCTCTTCTAATAATTCTGACATTTCTTCTGACACATCTTCCGGAGACGCTCCCACCTCTTCTCTGCCGGTCACATAATCATGATGCTTGTATTCTCCCGGACGTTCTCCAAGCTTCCATCTCCGTGTATCGTACGTATTTTGCGTCAAAATTCTCTGAAACTCTTTTATCAGACCCTCATCCAGAAGACGCTTCTCCTGAAAGGCTGTTAAAAACAACTCATATGCTTCTTTTGCGTTCCGTATTTCAAACAGAGTCTTTAAATCTCCTGTGTAAGCAGTTACTCCATCATGCTCAAATATCTCTCTGGTATCATGATAGGTGATTTTCTCGTTTTCTATCCTGCCGGAGTGATATGCAAATGCAATACTGTGACCATTCAGAGCTTCCGCCAGTTCCGCATCTGTAGTGATTTTTTTCTGCTGCCAAAGCGCAACTGCCTTTTCGTAATCTGTCATGTTATACTCCTCTTTTCCACCTTGTCAATGTAAGATGCCCTTTTTGCTTCTCTCACCTTCTATCGATCTGTTATGATTTATCTTATCATAAAGCATAAAAATAATCCATACCGCCTCCTGCACCAGTTCAGACAAACTCTGTAAACAGATGATCAAACTCTCTGCTGAACTTATAGACAATCTCGATATGCTTATCCTCACATATATATATCTTCTCAATAAATTCCACCACGGTCGCCCGGTCAAGCTCCGTAATCTTACCATTCTCCAAAAGCTTCTGTATCCAATGGTTCGAAAGCACCGCCGAGACAGATGCGGTCCGATCAGCCAGAAAACGAATCTCCGTCTCAAGCCGTTTTATATTATTCTGAATGTCTGCAATGTCACTCTCATAGTCCGATTTCGTAATAATGCCGTCATAAAGCATACACCTGGCTCTTTTCATACGCTCCTGATTCTTCTGAATTTCCTTATTTTTGTTATCCAACTCACGTTGCATGTGATCAGCTTTGCCAGAAAATGTTTTATTCTGATGCTTTTCTACCATCTTACTTAAATTTTCCACCTGGCTGATGATTTTATTGATATCATCTATTACGATATCCCTGATCACTTTGTCTGATATATAATGACTGGTACACTTGGGGGCATTCTCTCCCAGTCTCTTATGATTCTGACTGTAATCACGATAAGTACCACAATTATAATACAGATATCTGGATGTCCCGCCGTTTGACGCATGAATATATTTATCCTGTTTTTTCCGCATGGCATGCCCGCAGTCGCCGCACTTTAACAGACCTTTAAAAATCGTAACCTCATCTTTCTTTGTCGTATCACGCTGAACCGTCTTCATCATGGACTGAGCGATCTCCCATCTCTCCTTCGATATAATCGCCTCATGGGTGCCTTCACAGCGTATCCACTGATTCTTTGGGAGCTGAGAAGGTCTGCTGTCGGTAAGCTTTCGCTTTACCTGCTTATGCTGAACCAATGTGCCTGTGTAGACCTCATTCATCAGGATGCGTTTGATGCTGTCGCCCCGCCAGTGTACCTCCTCTTCAGAGATTTTTGTACCGCATTTATAATTCGATCCATGCAGTTTTTTATAAGTGGACGGATTAACAATCCCATCTACAGTCAGTCCTGCGGCAATCTCTTTTGGAGATATACCTGACAGATACTCTTCATAAATGCGTTTCACAACCTCAGAAGCGGTGGGATCTGGAATCAAATGATGCCGGTTCTTTGGATCCCTGATATAACCATAGGGAGGAAATGCACCCACAAACAGCCCTTTTTTCTGCATGGAATACATGCCGATGCAGACATTGCGGTGCTGCTGTTCCGAATACTCATGGTTCACCAACAGAATTATCTTATCACGAAGCTCGATCCTCTTATACAGGCTGTCATAAGTATCCCCTATGGCGATCAGACGAATCTGCTTACCATACTGCTCAAACTCATCTTCCAAGTACTGCTGCATTTCCTTATCATGTCTGCCCAGTCTTGATAAATTTTTTACAATAATACAGTCAATCAGGCCTGCTTTGGCATCCCGCATCATACTCTGAAAACCATCCCTGTCAAAATTCATGCCTGTACGATCGTCATCGCAATATACCTTATATTCCTGCATCCTGAACTCTTCCTCGGAACTGCCATTCAGCATTTCCATATAATTCCTGATATAAGCGATCTGATTGACAATGCTTTGACTCATATCTGTCTTTTCCTTCTTGTCTCTGTCCTCATCAGACAGACGGACATAGATGCCAACACTCCACCTGTCCTCATACAGCGAGTTATGTACAGAAAATCTGCCTTTTTCATTATTCATGATTATCTCTCCTTTGTATGGCTGTGAATCTCAATCAATTTCTCAACCGCCTCCATGCAGGAGAACTTTGATCTGTAACTTCTGACAACTCTCCATTTTTTCTTCTTACTTTTTGCACTGATCTGATGGGGCATTCCGTCAGAGTCCATTCTGTTTTCTAACAACATATTCTCTTCGTCGACAGAATATGAATTGGGCATCAGACACAGGAAGTATCAGAAACCTGTTTCATTTTTCAGGAAAGAGAGGTATAATAAAGGGAACAACAAATCAGAATTTACGTGAAAGGAATAATACATGAACAGTAAATCAAAAAACGAAATAATAGAAGTGCTATATGAAGCTGTAGAGAAGAGCTTTCTATCTTTGTTTACTGACCATGGTGATGAACATTTTTATTATTGCACTATTGTTATGACAGAGGCAGGAACACCATGTATTTCAGCACAATCCTATGAATCACTTGATAAATATATCAAAGAGAACGGCATGAGTGATGAGGATAAAGCGGACTGCAAATGGTCGTGGGCAGATTCACCATATTTCGCATATGGCTATGATGAGTATTTTAACAAGGTCGAAGAGCTTTTTAAGGAACGATTCGCTGATGCAGAAAGTGATAATTGCCAATATGAAAATGAGTATAAAACATGGCTTGAAGCTATGGAAACAGTTATGAAAATGCTTGACCAAAAAGGCATTTTTGGCAAGGGAAAAAATCGTGATGAAATTTTTATTTTTTCGGAAGAAGCCCCTCCAGATGATGAAAGCGAAGAGTTTTATAAATGCGGTCAAA
>ERZ778497.1994-NODE-1994-length-11544-cov-10.355035_pt1 | contig 11544 bp, 10 predicted proteins | sample MGYA00509938_ERZ778497 | MGnify/ENA primary metagenome ERZ778497 (study PRJEB29527, sample SAMN07138969) | mouse gut metagenome | material: feces | host: mouse | place: China:Nanjing | collected 2016-01-25 ... | reverse complement strand
GTGAATTCCTATTTAATAGGGACTATATGCCAAATAAAAAACCGGAATAACAGGACAAAAGTCTGAAGTTATTCCGGTTTTCGTCGGAAAGAGGCGACTCGAACGCCCGACCCCTACGTCCCGAACGTAGTGCGCTACCAACTGCGCTACTTTCCGATTGCGGTGCAAAGTTACGGATTTATTCCCGTATTGCGAAATTTTAAAGTCACTTTTTTACAGTAATGTCTATAACTACTTTAGGACGGACGGGATCGTTGGTTATCAGTAATACGCGCCGGCGTCCTTTGAAATAATGTGTGTTGGCATTGACTGTAATCTTTATCTTGTCGCTTTCGCCCGGCTTCAGACTGCGTTTGCTTAAACTTACGCTCAATCCGGGATTGTAAACCTGAAGGGCACTTATTTCAAGGGCTGACTTGCCGGTGTTTGTAATAACGACCTCGCTCTTCAGACGTTTCTTGCCGTTCATTGCTCCCATGTTGACAGTTGTACTGTCAAGGTGCAGTTCGGGGGCAATGGCCAGTTGCTCAGCCGTAAATGTCTGTTCTGGCAGAAGTGTTGCCGATACGTATATTTCGTTCTCATTGCCTACGCGGTCACCGGCAAAGCGGCTCAGGTAAATGCTGGTTTGTGTAAGGCCGAAAGTGCGCAACTGTTCACTGTCGAGCGTCAGGAGTATCCGGCCGGTATGTCCGGGACGGATATTGGCCGGCTCATACTGTGCTGTGAGATATTTGGGCAGATGCATCAGGCTGGGAGTAAACGTTTTGTTCCCGGCATTATAGATGGTGATGGTCTTGACCTGCTGGTCTCCGCGGCGTACATCGTCAAATTCCACATTGTCGGCATTAAGGTACAAGTCGCCTACATGGTAGGGATAATCGCCCATGTTCTCTTTCCGTTCCACTACCACATCGCCGCTGAGGGTAAGATAGTAGGGTTTGTCGCTTTGGTCGGTGTAGACGGCAATCTGTTTTTCAAAGTGACCGAGCAGTTCGGCGTCGAACACAGCTTTGATAACGGCCTTCTGCCCCGGAGCAATCGGTGTGCGCGGCCAGTCAACGGCTGTACATCCGCAGTCGGGGTCGACATCGCGTATGACAAGCGTGGTGTCTCCTTCGTTACTCAGTGTGAAAACCGCTGTACCCGGTGTGTGCCAGATGAGCGAACCTAACTCCCGGTGCAGATGGTCGAAACGCACCTGTGCGGTCCCTGTCAGTGAAAATAGGCTGACGAGTCCGGATAATATGCCTAAGTATATGCGTCGCATGGATATTTTCGGTAATTGATTTGATATGATGGAATAACGGCCTGTGAAAGGCGCTTTGCAAAGTTAGGAAAAAAAAGTGGATTGGCCTTTGTGCTTCTAGGTATGTTGTTTATTTTTGCATCATATAAAGGCTGTTAAAGAACCGCTGCTTTTTCATGAGAAGCGGACCGGCAGTGTTTTACTCTTCAATTTTACAAACGAAACAGATCACCACACAAACGATGAAATTCATATCTTGGAATGTCAATGGGCTGAGAGCCTGCTGTGATAAGGGATTCCGCGAGGCTTTTGCCGCTTTGGACGCTGACTTCTTCTGCCTTCAGGAAACGAAGATGCAGGCCGGACAGCTCGATCTCGCATTTAACGGTTATGAGAGTTACTGGAACTATGCAGAGAAGAAGGGCTATTCGGGCACGGCCGTATTCACGCGCCATCGTCCTCTGAAGGTCATTTATGGCTTGGGAATAGAGGAACACGACCACGAGGGACGTGTCATTACGCTCGAGATGGAAGATTTTTTTCTGGTAACGGTTTATACTCCCAATTCGCAGGACGGTCTGCGCCGCCTGGACTATCGCATGGCGTGGGATGATGCCTTTCGCCGTTTTATAATGGCTCTCGACCGGGAAAAGCCCGTGGTAGTGTGTGGCGACCTTAATGTCGCGCATCAGGAAATAGACTTGAAGAATCCCAAGTCAAATCGTCGCAACGCCGGTTTCACGGATGAGGAGCGTGCCCAGTTCGGTTTGCTCCTCGACGGCGGTTTCGTCGATACGTTCCGCCATTTCTTTCCCGGGCTGGAAGGGGCCTATTCATGGTGGTCGTACCGTTTCAAGGCGCGCGAGAAGAACGCGGGCTGGCGCATTGACTATTTCGTGGTGTCGGAACGGCTCAAAGCACAACTCGAAGCGGCGCGCATACACTCTGACATCTTTGGTTCCGACCATTGTCCTGTGGAGGTGGACATAGCCTTTTGAAGAGCGCGCGATGTGCCGGCAGAACGTCTGTCCCGCCGGAGTATTTCATTGAACCGAGCATTTTAACACAATTTGCTTTTGTCCGGAAAATGTTGTATATTTGTAACAGCAAAGCGGGCTGTTTCCGGTGAACTGCCCGCTTTTTGCGTATTTTTCAGCCATATTCAAGTTAAAAATCACTGTATTTCTTCTATGAAATGTCCGTATTGCAATTCAAATTCCAAGTATTCGTGTTAAAATTCCGATACGGACTTTTAAGTCGCCACTACCGACAACCTATATTTTAACAGTTTGAAATGTAATGGAAAGTTAAAAATGTTAATGTCTGGCGGCTCCTCCTCCCTTTAGAATCTGCAATCATCAAAAAAACTATTGATATGAAACAATTTTTCAAACAAGTGGCAGCGGTCATCGTCGGTATTTTTGCCGTCGGTTTGTTCATGTCCGTCATCAGCTTCATCATGTTTTTAACCATGGTACTTGCTCTCGACAGCAAGCCGGACCTCAGCAAGGGTACGGTGCTCCATATCAAACTTCAAGGCAGCATCGTTGAACGCGCCGAGGACAATCCCCTGCAAGCCTTTCTGGGTAATTCGGCTATAGCCAGTCAAGGACTTGACAACATGCTGAAAGCCATTAAGGTGGCGGCCAACAACGACAAAATTGCGGGCATCTACCTTGAAGGCGGCATAGCCGAGGCCGATTTTGCCTCGCTCGAAGAACTGCGTAAAGCGCTGAAGGAATTCAAGAAATCAGGAAAATTCATTCTGGCCTACGGCGACAACTTCATGCAAGGCTCCTATTATGTGGCCAGTGCGGCCGACTCGGTGCTGGTTAACCCCAGCGGCATGATCGACTGGCACGGCATAGCCTCGCAGCCCATCTTCTATAAAAACCTTATGGAGAAAGTAGGCGTGAAAATGCAGGTGTTCCGCGTAGGCACCTACAAAAGTTTCGTGGAGCCCTACACGCGCACCGATATGAGCGAGGCCAACCGCGCACAGGTGCGGTCGTTCATCGGCGACATTTGGAGCAGCGTCTGCAAGGACGTGGCGGCCGACCGCCACATAAGCGCCGACAGTCTCAATGCCTATGCCGACCGTTACACACCGCTCACCGAGGCTTCGGAATACGTCAGAATGAAATTGGCCGACCGCACAGCCTATGCCGACGAAGTGCGCGAACAACTGCGCCGGTTGGCCGGAACCTCTAAGCTCCGGCTGATATCACCCGAAAATCTGGCGCTCCACGATGAACCCGCCGGAGGCAACGGCGGCGAGATAGCCGTTTACTATGCCCATGGCGGTATAGTGGGCGGCGAAGAGGGCGGCATGTTCGGTAGCGGTGCCCAGATTGTAGGTCCCAAGGTTGTGGCCGATCTGGATAAGCTGGCCAACAACGACAACGTAAAGGCGGTGGTGTTGCGTATCAACTCGGGCGGCGGCAGTGCCTACGCTTCCGAACAAATGTGGCGGGCCATACAATTGCTCAAAAAGAAGAAACCCGTAGTCGTGTCGATGGGCGGAATGGCGGCTTCGGGCGGTTACTACATGGCTTGTTCGGCCAATCATATCATAGCCGAACCCACCACGCTTACCGGCAGTATCGGCATATTCGGCATGGTGCCTGACGCATCGGAACTGCTCACCGAAAAACTGGGCCTGAACTTTGATGTTGTGAAGACCAACGAAGCTTCGGACTTCGGCGCCATGGGGCGTGCCTTCAACGCGGGCGAAAGCCAGGCCATGCAGGCTTACGTAGACCGTGGTTACGCTCTTTTCCTCAAGCGTGTGGCTGAAGGACGGAAGATGAAAACATCTGAGGTGGACAGCATTGCGCAAGGTCGCGTGTGGACCGGAGCACAAGCTCTCAGAATAAAGTTGGTGGACCAACTCGGTACGCTCAATGACGCCATCGCATACGCTGCCAAACTGGCCAAAGTGAAAGACTACGGTCTTGGCAGCTATCCCCAACGGACCGGTTGGCTGGACAATGTGTTGAAGACCTATCATGATGACTATATGGAGCAGCAGGTACGCGTCGCGCTTGGCGAATACTATCGTCCCTTGCGTTTTGTCAGCAGTATTAAAGGCACCGACTGCTTGCAGGCCCGCCTGCCTTTTGAGCTGAACATCAAATAAAAAGCCTGTATGTATCCTCTGCTGTTGCCCTTTTCCTGGATTTACGACGCAGTCACACGCTTGCGCAACATGCTCTTTGATTGCGGCGTGCTGAAGCAGCGGAGCTTTCCGCTGCCAGTCATAGCCGTAGGCAATCTGGCTGTAGGCGGAACGGGCAAGACGCCTCACACCGAATATCTGTTGAGGCTCTTGGGGCGGCAATGTCATACGGCCATGCTGAGCCGCGGTTACGGGCGCAGGAGCAAGGGGTTCCGGCAGGCTGCCGATGGTTTGACGGCAAGCGACATCGGCGATGAGCCGCTGCAAATGTGGCAGAAGTATCCGCATGTTACGGTTGCGGTCGATGAAAACCGCTGTGAAGGCATAGAAAATCTTCTGGCGTTGCGCGGCGAAGAGGCCATCGAGACCATTGTCCTCGACGATGCCTATCAGCACCGCTATGTAAAGGCCGGTCTCTACATCCTGCTCACCGATTACAGCCGGCGCTATTCGCATGACTGTCTGCTACCGGCTGGCCGGTTGCGTGAGGCACGTCGAGGGGCGCGCCGCGCACAAGTCATTGTCGTGACAAAGTGCCTGCCGGATATGACAGTAGCCGAGCGCAAAAAAATCTGCCGGGAACTTCGTCCGAGAAAGGAACAGAAAATATTTTTCACCACGCTTGGATATAGTCCGTTACATTTGCTTTTCGGCAAACGTATGGCAGGACAACCGGTGCAAGGAACACATGCTCTGGTCATTACAGGTATTGCACGTCCCGAACCGCTCCATCGGCATCTCCGTCAACAGGGAATGACGGTACATCCGCTCGTTTTTCCCGACCACCACGCGTTTACGGTGGCGGATATAGAAAAAATTAACAAAGCGTTTGGGAAACTTCCGGAAAACCGCATCGCAGTCACAACCGAAAAAGACGGCACCCGTCTGATGCCTTTTGCGTCTCAAATGGACCGTGAACTCAAACGGACATTCTGCATGCAACCCATAGAAATAAAGTTTATAGACACACAAGAAGAAAACGAATTTAACCAAATCATTATCGACTATGTTACAGAAAATAAAAGAAACAGCCGAATGGATTAAACAACACACGGCCTCACGCCCGACGACAGCCATCGTATTGGGAACCGGACTCGGCCGCTTGGCGGCGGAGATTGACATAATTGACGCTTTTCCTTACGACACGATTCCCAATTTCCCCGTATCGACCGTTGAGGGGCATTCCGGCCGCTTGCTTTTCGGCAAATTGGGCGACCGTGAGGTAATGGCTTTGGAAGGCCGTTTCCACTACTACGAAGGCTATGACATGAAGACGGTAACTTTTCCCATACGCGTAATGTATGAACTCGGTATTGGGAAACTTTTTGTAAGTAATGCCGCAGGCGGTGTCAACCCCGATTTTGAAATCGGCGATCTCATGCTCATCCGCGACCATATCAATTTCTTGCCTGAACACCCCTTGCATGGCCCGAACTTTCCCACAGGTCCCCGTTTTCCGGACATGAGCGAAGCTTATGACCATACCCTGTTCAACGAAGCAAGGCAGGTGGCACACGAAAAAGGCATAAAGGTAGTTGAAGGTGTTTATCTTGCCACACAAGGTCCGACATACGAGACTCCGGCTGAATATAAAATGTACCGGATCTTCGGCGCCGATGCCGTAGGTATGAGTACAGTGCCTGAAGTTATCGTTGCACGCCACTGCGGTATGCGGGTGTTTGGTGTAAGTGTCATCACCGATCTTGGAGTAGAGGGAAAAATTGTGGAGGTAAGCCACGAAGAGGTGCAACGTGCAGCCGATGCCGTACAGCCGCTTATGGCCGAAATTTTCCGTGAACTCATCAAGCGTCAGGCTTGAAATAACTTTAGAGAACCCATTCAAAACCATGAAACGTCTACTGCTATTGTTCTGTTGTCTGAACTTTTTTTGTCTTCAGGCACAGACAACGGATTTTGAACGCCTGTATCGCCAATTCAGGAATATGGCCGCTTTTGATCATACGTATCCCCGTGAAAAAGTGTACTTGCATCTTGACAACAGCGCTTATTTCGCCGGCGAGACCATGTGGATGAAAGCTTATGTGATGCGGGCTTCATCGCTGCAGTCCACCACTTTGAGCCGCGTGCTCTACGTGGAAATACTCGATCACAATGGTTTTGAAGTAGACCGACAGTTGCTGCGTATCGACAGTGTAGGGCAGGCTGAAGGGGCTTTCAAACTGGACTTGCCTGTTAAGGCAGGGTTTTACGAAGTACGGGCTTACACCCGCGAAATGCTCAACTGGGGACCGGAAGTGTGTTTTTCGCGGGTCGTACCCGTATTCGAAAAACCGCGGAAGGAGGGTGATTTCTCACAACTGAACATTCCGAGACCGGAGTCAGCCCAAGATTTGAGCTACAGTCATTCGCGTCCTTACAACTTTGCCTCCCCCAACCAACGGCAAGTAACCTTTTATCCGGAAGGCGGATGGCGTGTCAGTGGTATGAAGCAGACGATAGCCTATCAGATAACCGGCGGAAACGGCCAGCCGGTTGCCGATGAAATCCGGATATTCGATGACAACGACCAGCCGGTGACCGCATCATTTCCGGAGCATGCCGGCATGGGGACATTTTCTCTCCCGCCTACGATGACTTCAGGCGGTTATGCGTTGATAAGGGCCGGTGGAAAACAATTACGCTTTGCTCTTCCCGAAGCCGATACAATAAGAAAATACAGTATTAGCGCCGCTCCCGATAAAGACGGTGTAAGTATAGTTATAAGCGGCAAGGCCCGCGTCCCACATTTGCTGGGACTTTCCGTTACCTGTCGTGATAAAGTCTGTTATTTCGATACACTTACCGTCGGCTGCGAGGCTGTAGAAACTTATCTGTCAAGAGACATCCTGTATGACGGAGTTAACCGTATAGATCTTTTCGACGCACAAGGTAATTGTATGGCTACCCGTCTGGTCTGGAAAAATTCCGCTATACGGAAACTAAACCTTGCAGTAAGCCAAAGCGCTACGACTTTCAATGCCTTTTCTCCCGTGGCCATGCTTATGAAACTGACCGATGATGAGGGAAAACCGGTGGCCGCCAACTTGTCGGTGGCCATACGTGATGCTGAAGGTGAACTGGTAGCTTCGGCTCCTGAGAGTGATTTGGCGGTTTCACTGCTGCTGTCCTCCGAAGTTCGTGGTTATATAGACCATCCTGAGTATTATTTCGAAGCCGATGATCATACGCATCGGCATCATTTGGACCTGTTGCTCATGGTGCAGGGCTGGATGGCCAATGATTTTGCCACCCTGACCGGCAAGACTCCCTTTAATCTCATTCAGCCAATCGAAGATAAACTCACGCTCAACGGTCGTGTGTTGAGGGATAACAATAGGAATGAGCCTTATCCCAATCTGGACCTTAAGATCAATATGTTCTCCATGGCCGGCGCCTCACTCTCCGGCGAAACAAAAACCGACAGTGCGGGAGCGTTTGCTTTTGTTTCAAACGTAGATTATATGGGTGATTGGATTACCCAGATATCAACAAAAAACGAGAAGGGCAGATATAAATGGAGCCGTGTTGTGCTGAACCGTTTCTTTGATATTGCGCCGAGGGCTTTCGGATATGGTGAATTAAATCTGTCTGCTCCCAAAGAGGTCAGCCAAAGTCCTTTTATTTCCGGCGGTAATGCCGGCCAGGCACCCAGTACATTTCAGTGGAAGGATACCATCCCTCGGACCATCTCTACTGTTTTGGCTGAAGCCGAAGTGGTGGGGAAGGGGAAATATGGCGGATTCACGGGCAACCGCTACTCTTATAAGGGCGGCGAAAAGGCCGGTATGAAATATGCCGATATCTATTATAATATAGAGCGTGAGGTGGAGCGTTTCAAGGATAAAGGGCGTAGTGTCGGTCTTATCTGGTCGCTCATTGCCGAACTGAACGACAAGTTTCTCTTCACACAGAGCACTACCGAGGAAGGAAATCCGGCTGAAGGAAGGGCAACCGGAAAACAACCGGGTGTCATTTTCAAAGAAAGGGAAAAGGCTACCGACGATTTGAGGATGACGCCGGAAGAACGGTTCGAGTTGCAATGGGGAAGCAATAAAATGGCTTTGTTCATAGACAATGAGCTTTCTTTCACCGCTCCGGACATCTGGGCCGATGAAGTAAAATCCGTTGTTGTCATGACTAACCGGAGTTCATGGCTGAGGTTCGTACCTGCCTCTCAAACATCCGCCTATTCCTCCGGCAATATTGAGTATGCCATTTTCGTATATACCCGTCCCAATCATTACCTGTACCGTAGCCGGCGTGGTAAAGACAGACGCGTTATAACAGGATATGCCCAGCCCAAAGCATTCTATCATCCCGATTATCGCCGTACCGACATGCCTTCGCCCACCGACTTGCGCCGCACGCTTTACTGGAATCCTAATGTAAAAACCGATGAACAGGGGCAAGCCTCCATTGTGTTTTTCAGCAACGCCCGCGATAGGCAGAACTTGCGTATATCCGTGCGCGGCATTACGCCTGAGGGACGTTATGTCAGTTACGAATGGTAAGCCTGCCGGAACGTCTGTCTTTGCCGCTCCGCCGGAAACACTTATTCCTAACCAATAGTAAAAAAGTTCTGAACCATGTCTTTGAAAACCTATTTCAGCCAACACCGCGGCGAATGGAAAGGCCCTTTGATGGCTATCACCGCCGCTGTGTTCTATGGTTTTATTCCCGCTTTCACGCTTCCTATCCACGGCAGCGATTCCGGCAATGCCGAGGCAATGTCGAATCCCTCCATACTTTTCTACCGTTTTTTCGGTGCGGCCGTCATGTTGGGATTTTACATGCTCCTAAAACGCCGTTCGTTCCGCATAACGCGTGGCGAGGCCGTCACCCTCATCTATCTGGCCTTTCTGTCCGATGGAGCCGCCCTTTTTCTTCTGGCCGGCTACTCTTACATGCCTACAGGCATAGCCACCACCATTCACTTCACCTATCCGGTGGTTACGGCCGTAATCATGATGATGTTTTATAACGAGGCGCGCCGCCCTGCCACTATTGTGGCAACATGTATGGCAGTAGCCGGCGTGGCCGGCCTTTCCTGGCCTTCCGAAAACGGTGCCGTAGAACTCCGGGGAGTTGTCATCGAACTCATTTCAGCCCTTTGTTTCGCGCTCTACCTCATCCGTGTCAACCGTTCGCGTGTGCGGAGTATGGACAGCTTACGCCTCACTTTCTACGTGTTACTTTTCGGCGGTCTGATCTTCGGAGGTGATGCTTTTCGGCAAGACAGTCTGGAGATGGTTTCCACTCCACTGCAAATGATCAATCTTCTTCTGCTTGCATTCGTCTGTACGGTTGTGACCAACCTGTGCCTTGTCACTGCTGTCAAGCGGATTGGCTCCACCACGGCCGCCGTACTCGGTGCGCTGGAGCCACTCACGGCCGTTGTCTTGGGAAGTCTGCTGTTTAGCGAAGTCATTACCCTGAACATCGTTATAGGCATTATCCTTATCATTCCGTCCGTCATTATCGTTATTCTTACCCGAGGCAGATAGACGTTTTCCTATTTTCGTCAAAAAAAAGGCTTGCCGACATCAGTGGCAAGGTCTGAAAACCGTGATAAAACTTGGAATGAATATCCTCATCTGCCATTTTAACACAATTTGCTTTTGGACGAAAAAAGCATTATCTTTGTAACAGCAAAGCGGGGCTTCCCAACGGAAAGTCCCGCTTTTTGTATGGTTTTCAATAATATTCGGAGAAAAAGACGTTTTATTTTTCTTGAAAAATCCCCGTATTGGAATTCAAATTCCAAGTATTCGTGTTAGAAAAACAATACAGATTTTTAAAAATCCAATACTCAGCGATTGTTTTTGAGTCTTTGAAATGTATAAGAAAGTTAAAAATGTTAATGTCTAACGGTGTATCTGTCGCGTTTCACTCTGTGGTTATTTAAAGAGAAACGACGCACTTACGCCCTCGGATATGACAGGAGGCCAAACACAGCCGAAGCACACAAGTCACTCGCCTTTGGCTTTATTGTAGCAGTCGCGGCAAAGGGGTTCGTACTCTTCCTTTTCGCCCAGCAGTACACGCCGGCCGTCGGCCACAGTCCGGTGTGACACATGTGCCAACGCTCCGCAACGCACACATATTGCGTGTACCTTTGTGACATCCTCGGCTATGGCACACAGTCCGGGCATTGGGCCGAAGGGTATTCCCTGGAAGTCCATGTCCAGACCGGCCACAATGACACGCTTGCCGCGGTTGGCCAGCTCGTTGCATACGTCCACCAGTCCCTCATCGAAAAATTGTGCTTCGTCAATGCCAACCACTTCAGCCTCGTCAGCCAGCAGCAGAATACTGGCCGCTGCTTCCACAGGGGTGGAAGATACGGACGTGGCATCGTGTGACACCACATCTTCCGGCGAATAACGTGTATCCATGCCCGGTTTGTAAATTTCCACCCGCTGGCGTGCAATCTTGGCACGGCGCAAACGACGGATGAGTTCTTCGGTCTTGCCCGAAAACATGGAGCCGCAAATCACTTCGATACGCCCGTGGCGCAAAATATCTTCTTGAAATAACCGCATGATTGTAGGGGGTGATAAATGCCGGTTGGCTGAAAACTGACACAAAAGTAACACTTTTCTCTAATATGCCCTACCTTACGGCGCAAATATTTGTCCATCGTACAGTCTGATGTCTGCCGTGTCTTTGTTAGCGATTTGTTGTCCGTCCTTTAGCCGTGGAAAAGTCGCGCGTGATTGCCCCCCTCGGTCACGCGGGACTGCCCCCTTGCGGGCAAAATAAGATTGACCCCTGTCGAGACTTCGGCAGGGGATTTTTTTGTAGTTTTGAGTCTCCTTGTCCTGGCACGGCGGGGTTCAATATCAAAAACTACAAATATGATTGCAAAATTAAAAAACATCCTTCGATGTTATGCAGTCGGAATGGGAATAAAAGAGAGGGCCAACACGTTTCATCTTTCCCGCAACACCGTACGCAAGTATGTCCGGCTGTTCATTTCAAGCGGCAAGACTACCGAACAGTTGCTTGAGCTTTCGGAAGAACATCTCCGGGAGATGTTCGGATGCACGGAGTTCCGTCACCGTATGTCGACTTCGCCGGCGACAAGCTGGAGGTAGTGGAAGAGATGACAGGAGAG
>ERZ778497.1988-NODE-1988-length-11563-cov-3.702555_pt1 | contig 11563 bp, 6 predicted proteins | sample MGYA00509938_ERZ778497 | MGnify/ENA primary metagenome ERZ778497 (study PRJEB29527, sample SAMN07138969) | mouse gut metagenome | material: feces | host: mouse | place: China:Nanjing | collected 2016-01-25 ... | reverse complement strand
CATTGCATTGTGCGTACGGGTTCGGACCGAACCTTTTTTCAAAATCTTCTGTTATGGGCTTTTTCAGTTCCAGAAAGTCATCACCGGAATATCCGCAGATTGCCCCTGCGACAAATCCGTCCTCAGTGACAGCAACAAAGGTGTTCCTGTAGCTGTAGAGAGTATTCTCCGCCCTTATATAATCTGCATAAAGGCTGGTCAGCCCCTCGATCGTCAGTCTGCTGTCAAGGGCAAGAAAACTCTCCACGGGAAGGGCTGATACGAAATATTCCGCAATCATCTCCGCTTCCTCTCTGATGGCTTTTCTGTAGGATATCATCTTTAAACGTATTTGAATTCAATATATGTGGCTCCAAGCTCGTCGTTGAAGCTTCCTCCTATAAAACCGACAAGGTCGCCTTCCTGTATTCTGCCGTCCGCCTTGAGTATCTTTATTGAATTCTTGACCAGGTCCTCTTTGCTTTTCTGAACTTCAAACTTATATGAATAAATATCGTAAGTAAGGTTCAGCTCTCTCATAGTGAATGAGTTGTAGCACATAGCGAAGATAGGTACCTTGGGTCTGAATTCAGCAAGATATCTTCCGGTCCTTCCTGTCCAGGTGTCAAATATAATAGCTTTTACCGGAATTTCCTGCGTAGAAGCGACAAGAGATCTTGCAAGTACGGCGGCAATCGGCTTCCCGATTGTTTCAAGGTTCAGTTCCAGAGAGATGTCTATGGACTTTTCCGCCTCCTTTGCTATCTTGCACATGGTATGTACGGCCTCTACCGGATATTTTCCGCTTGCAGTCTCTCCGCTCAGCATTATCGCGTCCGTCCTCTGGAAGATGGCATTTGCGACGTCAGTCACTTCTGCCCTTGTCGGACGAGGGTTTTCAATCATACTGTGCAGCATCTGGGTCGCAATGATCACTGGTCTTTTCCTCTTTCTGCATTTCTGGATTATATGCTGCTGTATCAGAGGAATCTTCTCTGCGGCAATCTCGACTCCGAGGTCTCCCCTGGCTACCATGACTCCATAGCAATGGTTGAGAATCTCGTCAAGGTTGTCTATCCCCTGCTGGTTCTCTATCTTTGATATGATTTTCAGATGGCTGTTGTGACGGTCGAGTATCTCGTGGATTTCCAGAAGGTCTTCCTTGCTTCTCACGAATGAATGCGCAATGAAGTCTATGTCCGCCTCTATCGCCCATTCTACAAAAGTCTTGTCCTTTTCCGTCAGAGCAGGCAATGAGATATGCACATTGGGAACATTGACGCTTTTCTTGCCTTTTATGACACCACTGTTCATGATACGGCACAACAGCCTCGTGTCATCCTTGTCCGTGACAAGAAGGTCTATGGCCCCGTCGTCAAGAAGAATATGCGAACCTGCAGGCACGTCGGCTACAAAGCTGCTGCAGTTGGTGTAAAGCACCTGGGAATTGCACAATGAGTCAGGTCCGTTATGTATTTCGATGGAATCCCCTTCCTTTGCCACGAACCCCACGGCGGACGCCATCGCTGTCAGCCTCACTTCAGGTCCCTTGGTGTCAACGAGTATTGCTATCTTGTCCGAAACGGACCTTATATTGTCTACAACTCTTTGTGCTCCTTCCAATGTCGCGTGTGCGGAATTTATTCTTGCCACGTTCATTCCGCTTTCATACAGCCTTCTGATAAAATCGATTTCGCAATTGATATCGGAAATCGTACAAATGATTTTGGTCTTTTTCTCAAACATATTGTCAAGTCGGTTTTGGGTCGCGAATTTAGTAAATTTTTATAACTTTGCGAGACTAAAACTGAACCTAAAAACAAAATCAATGTCCATTATCATACGTAAAGTCGAGTGCAAGAGTGATTTGCTGACATTTGTCACATACGCTAACAATTTATACAAAGGTCATCCTTTCTATGTTCCAGCTCTCGTCTCGGATGAATTGCCGGTATTTGCCCCCAAGACAAATGCGGCATACGAGTTTTGTGAATGCGGATGCTATCTTGCATATAAAGACGGAAAGGTCGCCGGCAGGGTCGCTGCCATAATCAACCACAAGGCCAACAGCACCTGGAACAAAAAGGAAGTCCGTTTCGGCTGGATCGATTTCATTGACGATCCGGAGGTGTCAGAAGCTCTTATTCATACGGTGATGGATTTCGGGCGGCAGAGAGGGATGACGGAAATTGCCGGTCCTCTCGGCTTTACGGATTTTGATCCGGAGGGTATGCTTGTGGAAGGGTTTGACCGTATGGGGACATTGGTGGGAATATATAACCATCCATATTATAAGGTTCATCTGGAGAGACTCGGCTTCGGCAAATTGGCCGATTGGGTGGAATACCGGATTGAAGTACCGGACAGGCTTCCTGAAAGGCTTGTCAAGATTGCGGATATGCTCCTTGAAAGGCATAATCTGCGCATAAGGAAGGTTACGAGGAAGATTATCAGAAAAGAGAGGTACGGGCATAAGCTGTTTGACCTTATCAATGAGACATATTGTGTGCTCTTCGGATATTCGAAGCTGTCTCCCAAGCAGATAGACAGGTATGTCAAGACATATCTCCAGTTCATTGACCTTAGGATGGTTTCATTTATAGAAAATGAGAAGGGGGAACTTGTTGCAGCCGGTGTTACAATGCCGTCCATAGTCAACGCCCTGAGGAAATCAGGCGGCAGGATGCTGCCTTTCGGGTGGTTCTATCTTCTGAAGGATCTGATCTTCAAGACAGATACCTTTGAAATGCTGCTTATTGCCGTAAAGCCGGAATATCAGAACAAAGGCGTGGCTTCGCTTCTGTTTGCAGACCTTTTTCCGAATCTGATTAAACTCGGGTTCAGATGGGCTGAGAGCAATCCTGAGCTGGAACTTAACACCAAGGTGCAGGGCCAGTGGAGCGGCTTCAATGCCGAGCAGCATAAACGCCGGCGTGCCTATGGAAGAACATTATAATATAAGTATTTGTTATGATGGCAGACGATGAAAATATAGGAAGGAGCAGGATGCTGCCTCCTTTACCGGAAAGGATGAGGCCGCATAGCCTTGAAGAATATGTCGGTCAGAAGCATCTTGTCGGCGAGGGAAGCATCCTCAGGAATATGATACGTTCAGGCAGCCTTTCGTCTTTTATTCTATGGGGGCCTCCCGGAGTCGGAAAGACGACTTTGGCGAAAATTGTGGCTACGTCATTGGAGCGTGAGTTCTTCACGCTTTCAGCCATAAGTTCCGGTGTCAAGGATGTGCGTGAGGTAATCGACAAGGCAAAGGGCAATTCCCTTTTTTCCGGAGGACTGGCACCTATACTTTTCATCGATGAGATACACCGTTTCAACAAGTCCCAGCAGGATGCTCTGCTCGGGGCTGTGGAAGACGGTACGATAGTCCTTATCGGTGCTACGACCGAGAATCCTTCATTTGAGGTCATCACTCCCCTTCTGTCACGCTGTCAAGTGTTTGTGCTCAAATCTTTGGAGGTCTCCGACCTTCAGGAGCTTCTTGAACGTGCAGTCAGGACGGATGAGATACTTCGTACACGCAGCATAGAAATAACCGAGACCGGTGCTCTTTTCCGCCATAGCGGAGGTGATGCGCGCAAATTGCTGAATATCCTTGAGATTGTCATCGGGTCCTTTGCGGTTGATGACAAGATTGTGATAGACAACAAGACCGTGACAGCCTGTCTTCAGGAGAATATCGCCTTTTATGACAAGGGCGGAGAGATGCACTATGATATAATTTCCGCATTTATCAAAAGCGTGCGCGGCTCCGATCCGAATGCCGCGGTGTATTATCTTGCGAGGATGCTTAATGGAGGAGAAGATCCGCTTTTTGTTGCCCGGAGGCTTTGTATCCTGGCGTCAGAGGATGTAGGGCTCGCCAATCCTAATGCTATGCTGCTGGCAAATGCCTGTTTTCAGACAGTTCATAATATAGGTATGCCGGAAGCACGTATTCCGCTTGCTGAGACTACGATATATCTGGCAAGCTCTCCAAAGAGCAATTCGGCGTATATGGCCATCAACAAGGCTATGAAGCTTGCTGAGGAGACCGGTATGGCGTCTGTGCCTCTATATCTTAGGAATGCACCGACAAAGCTTATGGACGAGCTGGGATATGGGGACGGATACAGATATGCGCACGACTATCCGGGGCATTTTGCCGATCTGGAGTTTATGCCGGCTGAACTTGCCGGTTCCGCCCTGTATGATCCTGCCGACAACAAGAAAGAGGAAGAGATGCGCCGACGCCTTGCCTCCCTATGGCCAAAGTACAGGTACTGAGTCATGAGGGTGATTGTAATGCATTGTCTGTCAATTGATTGCAAAACAGTATGGTCCATATAAGATATACTGTTTTATAACTTGTTGAGTTTCATTTGGTTGCAGAGACCCACCTGGTCGGTTGTCCGGACCATATCCATAAACCGGACTTGGTCAATTATGGCGGGGCTTATCAATCATACTTGGTACCGGGCATACTTCCGTGAGGTTCTCGATTTTTGCAAACGGATATTTTCATCTATATTTCGTGCCCCGTCAGGTTGCCGATTCGAGGAACAGGTGGGGTTTTGTAATTTACTGATACACAGATACATACAAACAAGTATACCTTATATGGGATATACTTGTTTGTAAAGTGTTTATAGTCAATGGATTACAAGGCCTCACCCCGTTGCGTTTACACAGTTTGACCGGATTGCTTTGTGCGCTGACGTGTCCACTGCTGTATCAAGAGGCTTTGTCCTCAGGTTGATTTTTGCACGCTGTATATATCAGATGGGTTTTGTTTGCAATGTCCGGAGACACGGCGTGTCGACAGGGCCTCCCGGCGAGGGAGGCGGTGGAGGGTGTCGCTCCCTGGGGAGCTGTCAACGTAGTTGACTGAGGGGTATGATGGATCCATTCTGATGACGTGGTCATCAGAATGGATAACCGACACCGAAATGCACCGCATATCCGTCGCGTCTGAACCAGTAGCGCGGAGCGACCCAACGCTGATCACGTACAGGATCGTGCAGTTTCATACCAAGGTCCACACGCAATACGAGGAAGTCAAGGTCAAGTCGTATTCCTGCTCCCCAGTTCATCGCTATGCTTTTCAGGAAATTGTCCGCAGTAAGCCTTGATGACCTGTCTCCGGCTTCTGTCTCCTTGAATGTCCAGACGTTGCCGGCATCAATGAACACGGCTCCTGCAACTTTCCAGAACATAAGGAAACGGTATTCGGCATTGGCCTCCAGCTTTATGTCTCCGGTCTGGTTGGGAATAATGAATTCTGTATTTCTGAGAGACAGTCCGGGACCGACTGAACGTGCCTGCCATCCTCTGAGGCTGTTGGCTCCTCCAGAGTAGAAATGCTTTTCAAAAGGAAGAGCTGTCGAGTTCCCGTAAGCGTATCCAACTCCTCCCAGTGCACGTGTGGCAAAGGCCTGACCGTTGTTCTTGCCGAATCTCCAGGTTTTTCCTATCGACAGTTCCGCCCTTACATATTGGGAATATGGTGTGTTCCATATCATGCCGGCGTGATTCTCATCCCTGTGCATCAGCGGCTTGAATGCGCTCAAGAGGTTTCCTGAAATGTCGAACAGGAATCTTGTATAGAAAAATGACGTCTTCGGGTTGACATCAGCATTGGTCGTATAGTAAATGGTGCTTCCCAATCCCAGGTCAAAGTGGTTCTGGTAGGCATTCTTCATAAACGGGTCGTTTGCCAGGGAGTTATAGAAGCCTTCATCAAGATTGAAAAGCCGTACAATGTTCAGCTGTACCGGATATACCTGATAAAAGAATCTCCCTTTTGTGCTTCCGCTGTAGCCGTATGCCAATGATATTATGTTCCTGGTGTATTCCGGACGGTTCTGGTAGCTGTATGATATGTTGACGTCGGTCCTCGGTATTGCAGGACCTGTGAAAAGCCTGTATGGAAGCCCCCAGAATTTAGGGAAACTGAGCCCTGCCGACACTCCGAACTCGTTGGACCTGATTGAATTGTTGAATTTGAACTGGAAGTTTCCCATAAAGCTCAGACTCAGCCATTCACCTCCTCTGAATATGTTCTTATGATAGTAGGACACCTGAGGTGAAATACCCATAAGGCCTGTCGAGTTGACTGAAGCCTCAAGGTTCACCTTGAATCCCTGGAGCTTTGACTGGTTCAGATTGATTGAGCAGTTCACTTTGTTGGTGTCCACCTGGGTCATTTCGATATTGATGCCGCTGAACATCCTAAGGGCAGACAGACGTGAATATGTATTGTTTACGTCCGTCTCGCTGTATATGTTCCCCGGAATTATCGTATTCAGGTTTTTCAATACACTATTCCTGATTTTCAGGCTCTTGGGGTACTTGATTTCAACATCGTTGATGATGAATTTCCGGAACGGCACAGCGTCTTTCGGAGAGGCGTTCCTCGTGTATTCATTGATTGTCAGATCAAGCGCGGCCTTGCCCGGGACAGCAAGGGTGTCGGCCTCATAGAAATAATAGTTTTTGGAGAATCCGTAGAATCCACGGTTCCTCAGATATCTGCTGGAACGTTCCGCCTCCTTTTCAAGGGATGCCTCCGACAGGTAATCCCCTGGCTTTATGGTCGTCTTGGATGTGTCGGCAAGGAAATCATCCGCCAACTCCCCTTCCGGAAGATGATAGTCTATACTGCTGATGCGGTAACGGTCTCCAAGTTCGATGGCATAGTTGACATAGACCCTTTTCTTCTTCACTTTGATTGAAGAGGTCACTTTCGAATTGTAATATCCGAGATAATCCAGATGACTGGTGATGTTGTCTATGGAACTTTCAACCATATCCGGATCATATACGACAGGAGCGACTCCTATTTTCTGTACAAATCTGTCCCACCCTTTCCCTTTGCCGTTGGACCAGTTGTATACATTCAGGAACGGGTTCCATCCGAATATGAAATATGAGTTCGGACGCTGCTTCAGATAAGGCTCGATTTGTCCGGGATTGAATTTCCTGTCATTCGTGACTTCAAGCTTGTTTTTTGCAAGACGATATTCCCCGTCCTGCAGGACACGTGTCGTACTGCAGGAAACCGCCGCCAGAATCACCGGCAGCAGCATTATAAGATATACTGTTATCTTCCTGTTCATTCACTAAAGGATCTGTTTTCCGGAGATACAGCCTTGCCAAGAACCGTACCAAGCAAACGTGGCGGAAAAACAATCTTACAAATTTATCCCAATAAGTCGTAAACTCAAAATTTTGTTCCAAATATTTGGAATATATAATTATATTTGTCGCCTTGAAAACAGATCCGGCTCAGTCGGATGGTATATTAAACATACAAAGCGACTTAATTACATATACAGAGATGAAGAACAAGTATATTGATCTGATAGACCAGACATTCGAGTTCCCTCAGGATGAGTTTGACGTAAAGAACGGCCAACTGCATTTCCACGGCATCAATATGATGGACATAATCGACCAGTATGGCACTCCGCTCAAAATATCATATCTTCCTAAGATTTCGTCCCAGATCCAGAAGGCGAAAAGGATGTTCAATGTGGCTATGGCCAAAGTCGACTATCAGGGTTCATACAACTACTGCTATTGTACCAAAAGTTCACATTTTGAGTTTGTTCTCCGCGAGGCGATGAAGAACGACATACACCTTGAGACATCTTCCGCCTTTGATCTCAATCTGATTGAGGCCCTTGAATCGGAGGGTGTTGTAAACAAGGATCTGTATATAATCTGCAACGGTTTCAAGAAGCCGGCCTATATCGACAATATCGCGAATTTTGTCAACGCAGGATGGAGGCATATAATCCCTGTGCTCGACAACCTCAATGAATATTATCAGCTGGACGACCTTGTGGACCTCCCTATCAGCCTCGGAATAAGGATCGCTTCGGAGGAGGAACCGAATTTTGACTTCTATACTTCACGGCTCGGTGTCCGCTACAGCGATATAGTGCCTTTTTATGAAAATGTGATAAGCAAGAGCAACAAGTTCCATCTGAAGATGCTGCATTTCTTCATAAACACCGGAATCAGGGACACCGCCTATTATTGGAACGAGCTCTCAAAATGCGTAAGCGTGTATTGTGACCTCAAGGCTATGTGCCCTGAACTGGACTCCCTGAACATCGGAGGCGGTTTCCCTATAAAGAACTCCCTGGCAATGGATTTTGACTACGAGTATATGGCAGAGGAAATCATAAGCCAGATCAAGATAATGTGCAACGCGCGCGGAGTGCAGGAGCCTAATATATTCACAGAATTCGGAAGCTTTACCGTCGGGGAATCCGGTGCTACCATATTCCAGATTCTTGATGTAAAGCAGCAGAATGACCGTGAACGGTGGTATATGATCGACAATTCGTTTATGACTACCCTTCCGGACACCTGGGGAATCAAGCAGAGGTTCATACTTCTCCCTATAAACAAATGGCACGAGAAATACCAGAGGGTGTTCCTAGGAGGCCTTACCTGCGACAGCCAGGACTATTATAACGCGGACGCGCACGCGAACGCCATCTTCCTCCCGTGCATAACCAACAGGGAAGATCCTCTCTATATAGGATTTTTCCATACGGGAGCATATCAGGAGTCAATTTCAGGATATGGCGGAATACAGCATTGCCTTCAGCCTGCACCGAAGCATATCATCATCGACAGGGATGAAAACGGTGAATATTTCACCAAGCTGTTCAGCAAGGAGCAGACGTACAAGTCGATGTTGAAGATATTGGGATATTGATGATAAGCAATAATGAGATAAAACGCATAAGGTCGCTGTCGCAGAAGAAATTCCGCGACAGTATGGGGCTTTTTACCGTAGAAGGCGAAAAGATGGTGGAGGAGGCTGTGCGTTCAGGCTTTGAAATAGAGAATATCTATTACAGGAAAGATATAGGAGAGGATGCGATGGGACGTATAAGCCAGCTTGCGACTCCGTCTCCTGTACTTGCCGTAGTGAAAAAGCCGGAATATATCTCGGAAACGCCTAAGATTCCTTCAAAGGGGCTTTCCCTTGGACTGGATTCATTGCGCGACCCGGGAAATCTCGGCACAGTCATAAGAATTGCGGACTGGTTCGGCATAAATGCCATATTCGCTTCACGGGACACGGTTGACGTATTCAATCCCAAGGTTGTGCAGTCCACTATGGGGGCGGTATTCAGGGTAAAGATACATTATTGTGACCTTGTGGAGACAGCCGGACATTTCATAGATTCCGGAGGGAAAGTGTACGGGACATTCCTGGACGGAAGGAATATATACGGATGCGTGCTTGAAACCGGTGCGGACTCCCCCGTCATGATAGTCATAGGCAATGAATCAGAAGGGATTTCGCGGGAAATGGAAGCCGTCGTGTCTGACAGGTTCCTTATACCTCCATATCCTGCTGATACCAGAAGCTCCGAATCCCTCAATGCGGCTGTGGCCACAGCTATAACGGTGGCGGAATTCAGACGCAGGATGTTCTGACAGTTAAATTTTGCCGGCAGGCTTGAAATACCACAATGATATGAATTCGATTGAGCCGATAAGTCTGAGAGCCCTTAAAAAGACAGACTACGAATCTCTTATCAATTTCAGAGTCAGAAAGATTCTGATGATATGCAGCAACTACGACGCATTCATACTTGAAGAGGACGGGCAGATAGAGACACAGATCTATCAGGAATACATAGATCTTAACCTCAGCAATCCTCCCCGTTTCGTATGGGCGACCACATCGGCAAAGGCTGAGACGGTAATACGGGAAAATGAAGACATCGATATGGTCATCTGTATGTACAATGCAGGTGACAAGGATATATTCTCATTCGCTTCAGATCTCAAGGCTGAAGGACGGAACATTCCGTTTGTCCTGCTTACCCATTTCTCGAAGGAGATTTTCAGGAACATATCAATGCGCGACACCAGCAATGTTGATTATATATTCTGCTGGCACGGCAATACGGATCTTATAGTCGCCATCATCAAACTGTTTGAGGACCTTAAGAATGCGGACAACGACATCCTGAACATAGGAGTCCAGGCCATACTTCTTGTGGAGGACTCCGTACGTTACTATTCCACATATCTTCCTGAGCTTTATAGACTTATACTCAAGCAAAGCGCGGAGTTCCTGAAAGACACTTTCAATGAGCAGCAGCGCAAGCTGCGCAAGCGTTCACGTCCGAAAATCCTTCTTGCCACGAATTATGAGGATGCGATGAGGATGTACGGGAAATACAAGAGCAATCTTCTGGGTGTGATATCCGATGTCGGCTTCGTGCTGCATAAGAACGATCCTTCAGACAAGGAGAAGCTTGATGCCGGGATTGATCTTGTCCGCAACATAAAGGCGGACGATCCTATGATGCCGGTACTTCTCCAGTCGTCGCAGGAAAGCATTTCAAAGGTTGCGGAGGAGCTTGGAGTCGGTTTTCTGAGGAAATATTCAAAGACGCTTACGTTCCAGCTCAATGAATACATAAAGGAGGAATTCGGGTTCGGAGACTTTGTGTTCCGTGACAGGCACCATAACGAATATGGGCGTGCCGCCAATCTTAATGAACTGGAACAGATGATAAAGGAGATTCCGGATGACGTTCTCCTCTACAATACGTCAAAGAATATGCTGTCCAAATGGTTCTATTCGAGAGGACTGTTTACGCTTGCGGACAAATTCAGAACGGTCAGTGACAGCAATTTCACTGATACCGGTGAACTGAGGAGATTTGTCGCCCAGCAGATCTATGATTACCATATATTGAGCGGACGCGGTATAATAGCGCGGTTTGAAGAAGACAGCTATGACAAATATATCTGGTTCGCGAGGATGGGAGACGGTTCCCTCGGTGGCAAGGCAAGAGGACTCGGATTCCTCAATTCCCTTATACAGAAGCATCAGCTTGCCGGCAAATACGAGAGCGTCAAGATTTCCATTCCCCGGACGATAGTCATCGCGACCGACTACTTTGATGAATTTCTGATAGAGAATGATCTGCACTATATTGTGAACTCGGATATTTCCGATGATGAAATATTGTCGGAATTTGTGGCTTCAAGGCTGCCGAAACGTCTTGTGGATGACCTGAAGGTGTTTATACGTACAGTGAACTCCCCTCTTGCCATACGTTCGAGCTCCAAGCTGGAGGACAGCAACTATCAGCCGTTTGCAGGTGTTTATTCCACATATATGATTCCTTATATAGAGAATCGTGACCAGATGTTCAGGATGCTGTGCAAGGCGGTGAAAAGTGTCTATGCCTCCGTCTTTTTCAACGGGAGCAGGGCATATATACATACTACAGGAAATCTCCTGAGCGAGGAGAAGATGGCGGTGGTCGTCCAGAGCATCTGCGGTACGGAACATAACGGATATTACTATCCTATGCTTTCCGGAGTGGCGCGCTCAGTGAACTTCTACCCTATAGGAAGCGAAAAGCCTCAGGACGGTATCGTGAATGTGGCGTTCGGGCTCGGCAAAATGGTCGTGGACGGAGGCAATACTCTCCGCTTTTCGCCGAAATCACCAAAAAAGATTCTTCAGCTGTCAGATCCGAAGCTTGCCTTGAGGGATACCCAGAAGACAATGTTTGCCCTCGACCTCAATCCT
>ERZ778497.1983-NODE-1983-length-11587-cov-6.206642_pt1 | contig 11587 bp, 15 predicted proteins | sample MGYA00509938_ERZ778497 | MGnify/ENA primary metagenome ERZ778497 (study PRJEB29527, sample SAMN07138969) | mouse gut metagenome | material: feces | host: mouse | place: China:Nanjing | collected 2016-01-25 ... | reverse complement strand
ATCTGTCAACTAAAATATTAGATATTTTTTAATATTTTTAAAGGACAGAAAAAGGGGCGTTTATCAAATTGCCCCTACATCATCTAAACCTGTTAATATGTGCGCGCCATTGGCAATTAAGTAATTGCAGCCCCGATACAATGATTCCTGAAAATCAGTAGGGACGCAATACACCTCCCGATCCAGCGCCAAACATTCATTGACCGTTAACATCGTTCCACTCTTTAGCGTGGCTTCAACAACCACCACGCAATGGCAAGCTGCGGCAATCAACCGGTTCCGCCACGGGAAGTTTTTCGCATAAGGCGGGGTTCCCGGAGGATATTCTGTAACAATCAAATGCCCGCTACGCATTTTCGCATACAGTGGCGCATTTTCTTTGGGATACACTCGATCCAAACCGCAGCCAATAATGCCAATCGTTTTCCTATCCAAAGCATTCCAATGCGCTACGCTGTCGATTCCTTTTGCCAGCCCTGAAACAATCGTATACTTCTCCTTTAGGCACTGGGTAATTCGCACCGCATTTTCCTTTCCCTTTTCAGAACATTGGCGTGCGCCAATGACTGCGACTATTTTTTCCCTTAACAAGCTTAAGTCGCCTTCATAAAACAAAATCCACGGCGGACATTCCAACGCCAAAAAACAAGTCGGATATTCAGCTTCACCAATCGTCACAAAAGCGAAAGGGCACTCTAAAATTTGATAGTCCTCCTTTTTGTCCAACGCTTCCGCAATCTGATTCCAGTCTCCTTTGTAGCGAATCGCATAATATAAAATTGCTTGTCTGAAATTATACCTCATACCTTTATATACGATTTTTTTCGGGAAAAGTGGACATTTTTTTAAAACAATTTAATTTCTTCCAGCTTTTTCACAGGGCCATAACTCTTTCGATAAAAAGACTGCACCCCAAACCGCTCCAGGTTTTCAATATGCCTCTTTGTTGGATATCCTTTATGCGCTTTCAAGCCATACATCGGATACATCGTATCCAATCTATACATCCAGTGATCGCGTGTTACTTTCGCAAGAATACTTGCCGCCGCGATAGAAATTGATTTTTGATCCCCCTTTACGATAGCCTCAAAGGGAGCTTCAGATTGTTTAAGCGGCATCGCGTCCGTTAAAATGTACGTCGTTTCTACCTCCTGGGCAATTTGTTCCATAGCGCGTTGTGTCGCTCGATAAATATTCAGCTCGTCGATTGTCTGCTCGGAAACAACTAGAATTTTATAAAAAAGAGCGTCATTTAAAATCTGCTCATATAACGCCTCTCTTTTTTTCTCGCTTATTTTTTTGGAATCATCAATCCGGGCGTTTTCATATCCCTTTGGGAAAACGACTCCCGCGACAACCAAAGGCCCCGCAATCGGGCCTCGCCCCGCTTCATCCATGCCAAGAATGGTTGGATAGTTTTTCCACAAATCAATTTCTAATGGTTTTTCAATCATCCACGCTCTCCCAAGTCAGCTTCCCGAGCTTATTCTCACGAATATCTTTTACGAACGACTTCATCAGCCGGTTCTCATCAATTTGTCCTTTTTGCAAATATCCCCGTTTTCGTCCGATTTCCAAAAGAGTATCGTATGGAGTATCCTGCAATTCGATTTGATACGTCTTTTTTAACGCCTCCGGATCATTTTTCATCAACCATTCGCAAGCGTAAAGCGCAATATCATCCTGCGTGACGACCTCGTCGCGAATCGCGCCAAGCAATGCCAGTTTCTCACCAATATGCTCCCCTTCAAACTTTGGCCAAAGAACGCCTGGCGTATCCAGCAATTCGATCGCTTTATCCAGCTTGATCCACTGAAGCGCTTTCGTCACACCCGGTTTATCGCCTGTTTGTGCCGCTTTTCTCTTCGCCAGCGTATTGATAAACGTGCTCTTTCCTACATTGGGAATCCCGCACACCATAGCTCGCAGCGCCCGGGGATTGATTCCGCGCCGTTTTTGTTTTTCAATCAGTGGAGCACAAAGCTTTTCTCCACATTCAATGATGACATTTTTATAGGAATCTTTAATCAAATCCAAAGCGACGGCCTTCTGGCGATCCGTTTGAAAGTATTCCAACCATTCTTTCGTCTTTACCGGATCCGCTTTGTCCTTTTTTGAAAGAATAATCAAGCGAGGCTTCGTTCCGATCAGTTCATCCAGCATTGGATTTTTAGAAGCCAGAGGAATTCTTGCATCTCGAATCTCGATGATAAAGTCAACTTTTTTTAAATTTTCCTCCATTTGGCGTCGGGCCTTTGTCATATGGCCCGGGAACCAGTTGATATTGGACGTTTGCTGCCCGCCTCCTTGCTCGCTTTTTATCTTCTTGTCTTTTTTTCGCGTCATACTTATCCATCCTTTGTACCTTTTTATTATACCGCATCCAGAAAAAGCAGAAAAGGAAAGCGTTCCTGCCTTCCTTCTCTCATTTTAAACCAAAACTAGAAAATGGATACAATACAAAAACCCCTTTTCCATAAATTTGCGACTCTTTCACCGGTCCAACCGACGGATCTCTGGAATCTTTTGAATTGGTTCGATTATCACCCATTACGAAATATTCATCTTCCCCTAGCGTAATCGGGCCCCAGTCTTCCCAAATCGGAATCCCATCCTGGGTTCGATTTCCTATGAAATATTTATTTAAACATCCAAATTGCTCCTTTTGCATCGCCGTATATTCAGGATTCAAATACGAAGACTCGTCGATTGCTTTTCCGTCAATGTAAATCACATCGTCTTTGCATTCAATCGTTTCTCCGGGCATTCCAATGATTCGCTTCACCCATTCGGCCTTTTCGCCTGTTTTTGGATCCTCCATCGTTACCACGACAATTTTGTTCCGTTCCGGTTTTCCGGTCTTTGCTCCAATCACACTGGTAAAACCATATTCTCCATCCGCAAGCGTCGGATCCATGCTGTGTCCGACAACCGTTACCGGATGCGCGATAAAATTCGCAAATAGTAAAACCGCGACGGCGCTAATAACAAAAACCTTCAAAAACTCAAAAATCTCTTTCCCGATAGATGTTTTTTCCTCTTTTTTCATATTCACTCCTTATCCTGTTGCTTTCCGTATTATATACAAAAAAAGCCGGATCAACCGGCATTTTTTTATTTTCTAACTTCTTTAAGACGAGCAGCCTTACCGGAACGTCCGCGAAGATAACGCAATTTGTTACGACGTACTTTACCTTGACGAACAACTTCGATATGATCGACGATTGGCGAATGAACTGGGAACTTCCGTTCAACACCCACACCACTCGAAATTTTTCGAACTGTAATGGATTCTGTAATTCCACCGCCAACATGCTCGGTTATAACTCCTTCATAAACCTGGATACGACTCTTTTCCCCTTCTTTGATTTTTACATGGACACGAACCGTAGCACCCGATCTAAGATCTGGAATGTCTTTTTTCAACTGAGATTTCGTAATATCCCGAACTAAGTTTAAATTCATATTTCCTCCTTATTCATCCTGTGCTTTCAAAGACTCATAGTCAACGACCAGCGGAACCCGCACATCCTTATGAAGGATAGCATATCCTGATCAGCTTTTCAAGATTTCTTTCACCAACCGCTTTTCTGCTGGTGTCAATTCGACATGATCCAGCAATTCCGGCCGAATCTTAGCTGTTCGAATGACCGACTGTTCGCGACGCCATGCATCAATGTTGGCATGATGGCCGCTCAACAACACATCCGGCACGTTTTTTCCATCAAACACAGCAGGCTTTGTATACTGCGGATATTCCAGAAGACCGTTCGAGAAAGAATCGTCTTCACTGCTGTCTTGTCGAATCACACCCGGCAGCAGCCGGAGAATCGCATCACACATCACAGCGCAGGCGCTTTCGCCGCCAGTTAAAACAAAGTCGCCCAAAGAAAGCTGCATATCGACATAATCACGAATTCGCTCGTCAAAACCTTCATAATGTCCGCAGAGAAAGATCAAATGCTTTTTTTTCGAAAGGTCCTGGGCGATGGGCTGGCTGAATGTTTTCCCTTGCGGCGTAAGCATAATGACTAAACTCTCCGGCGTTCGAATCGCCTTGAGCGCATCCACGATCGGCTGGCACATCAAAACCATCCCGGCACCGCCTCCATATGGCGTATCGTCGACATGTCCGTGTTTTTCATTCGTGTATTCTCGAAAGTCGATCGTTTCAAATTCAAATAAATCTTTTTCATACGCCCGCTTGATAATAGATGTATTGAGCAGGCTTTGAAAATACGTGGGGAACAACGTCAAAACCGTGATTTTCATCGCAGCCCTGCCATTTCCTTTATCGTGATTCGCTTTTCCGGCACGTCGACATCCACAATAAACGCGTCGACAAACGGCAGCAGGAAGCCGCCTTCCGTTCCTTTCACCCGTAAAACCAAATTGGCACCGGTTTCCAGCAAGTCGACCACTTTTCCAAGATTTTCTCCCTCTTCATTGAAAACCTGACAGCCATTCAGCTCATGATAGTAAAACTCATTTTCGTTTGTTTTTGGCAGTTCTTCGATTGGAATGAATAAGCCGTCCCCTTTGAGCGCCTCCGCTTTCTCAATCGAATCAATTCCTTCAAAAAAAGCGTAGCCAAGTCCTTTTTGCATCCGAAACCGAAGAACTTTCAACGGTGTTTCTTCATTCAGATACAATGTTCGACCTGTTTCAAAACGATGCGCCGGATCATCGGTAAGCAAATACAATTTACATTCCCCTTTTAAACCATGTGTATTGATTATTTTCGCAACTTGAATCATTTCTTTCTCCTTTTCCCGCAGTCAATCATTCTACAAAAAATAGGATACGTTTCCGCATCCTAATAAGCTTCGAATTTCACCGCGATATGTTTGTCATCATTGCGGGACGCGATCGACATCATTTGGCGCAGAGCGCTAGCCATGATTCCCTTCCGCCCGATCAACCGAGCCACGTCTTCACTATTTGCGTATACAAATAAAGAAATCTCGTCCTCATTGGAACTCGACATTGTCTTCACAGACAAAGACTTTTCATCGTCGACCAATGGTGCGCAAAGATCAAACAATGTTTTTTCCAAATCTACCATTATTTTCCGAATTTTTCGTCATGCAGAGTCTTGAGGACTCCTGCTTTCGACAAAATAGAACGAACTGTATCCGTTGGCTGGGCTCCGTTTTTCATCCAACGCATAGCGGCTTCGCTATCCAATGTGACCTGGTTTTCCGATTTCATTGGATCGTATGTTCCGATCTCTTCAATAAAACGACCATCGCGAGGGCTTCTGGAGTCTGCCGCTACGATCCGATAGAAAGGACGTCCTTTCTTACCCATTCTTTTTAAACGTAATTTTACCATGTTGTTGTCTTCCTTTCGATTTATGCATTGTTATCCTACCAAAGACCATTTGTGCTGTCAAGTATTTTTACTTGACACCTTTATTTCTTTTTCTTCTTGGATTTCGATTTTTTCTTTTTCTTTGAACCGGCGTGTTTGCTTGCCCCATACGCTCCCGCGCCTTTTTGCATTCCCTGAAGCATATTCATATTCGGCATCGAACCTGACTTCATCATTTTCATTAAAGTCTGCATTTGCTCGACCTGGCTGATTAAACGATTGACTTCCATCACCTTGACACCCGCGCCTTTTGCGATTCGGGATTTGCGACTTGCCTTCAAGCACTGAGGATGTTCGCGTTCATACGGCGTCATCGACTGAATGATTGCCTCGCTTTTTTTCACCCCGTCATTAACCTGCTCGTCATCAATTTTTCCGCTCAGTTTGCCCAGCCCGGGAATCATATTCATCATCTTTTGCATAGATCCCATCTTCTTGACTTGTTTGAACTGATCAAGCATATCGTTAAATGTAAACACGCCTTCGTTCATTCGCTGAACCGCGCGTTTTTGAACATCCATGTCGATTTTATCCTGTGCCTGTTCAACCAGTGTCATGATATCGCCCATGCCAAGAATTCGGTCCGCCATTCGATCTGGATGGAATTCTTCGAGATCATCCACTTTCTCACCATTGGAAACAAACATCACCGGAACATCCGTAATGGAACGGACAGACAACAATCCGCCGCCACGGGCATCGCCATCCATTTTCGTCACGACAAGGCCGGTGATCGCGAGCTGTTCATTGAATTCACGAGCAACCGTCACGATGTCTTGTCCAGTCATCGCATCCACCGTCAGTAAAATATCATCCGGCGCCACGATGTCTTTCATCGTTTTCAATTCATCCATCAAATCCGCGTCAATATGCAATCGTCCGGCGGTATCAAAAATCACAAGATCTTTTTGGCGGGATTTCGCGTATTCCAATCCTTGTTTCGCTGTCGTAATCGCGTCGACATCCGCCCCCAGGCTAAACACTTCGACATCAATATTTTTCCCTAACGTTTGCAGCTGTTCGATAGCGGCTGGACGAACTACGTCGCATGCCACAAGCAAAACGCGTTTTCCTAATTTCTCTTTTGCGAACCGGGCAATTTTCGCGGAAGCCGTCGTCTTACCTGTTCCCTGCAAACCAACCATCATCACATTTGTGATGCCGTGCTTTTTAAAGTGGAGCTTTGCGTCGCTTTCTCCTAATAAAGACTGCAATTCATCATGAACGATTTTAACGACCATCTGTCCTGGATTCAATGCGTCCAAAACTTCTTGTCCTAACGCTTTTTGTTTTACGTTCTCAACAAATTCTTTCACAACATTATAGTTGACATCGGCCTCAAGCAGTGACATCCGCACTTCTTTGAGCATGTCATTCATATTTTTTTCTGTCAGTTTTCCTTGACCGGAAATATTCTTTATCGCTTTATTCAAGCGTTCCGATAATGATTCAAATGCCATATTTAGATCCTTTCTTCTCCCTATGCGATTAAATAATTTTATCTTATCAAGTCTCTTTTTTCAATCTTTCGCCTTACAATCGAATCCAACTGCTCCCCGCTTCTTCTTTTTACGAAAAAGCTTTCAATCTAGTGATTTGAAAGTTTAGTAAAAAAAGAGTACCTTTGAAATATGAAACATAAGAGAAAACTCAAGCCTTCACGAATTCTTTTTCTTGTTCTCGTTTTCATCGGGATCCCTTCGCTTTTATTCTTTCTTTTACGCCCTGTTTCCAATACGCAAAACATGCCGGAGGATACACCGCAAACGACTGATTTAGCCGATTTGCTTGCCTATGCTAAAGAACCTCTTGGCCAAGTGATGTATGTGTGGGGCGGCGGCTGGAATGAGGAAGACACTGGCGCCGGAACGGAAAGCCGCCATCTCGGTCTTTCCCCTGCTTGGAAAACGTTTGCGGACGCGCAAGATGCCACCTACGATTTTAACGATCACCTCTACGAAATCCATCATGGCTTGGATTGTTCGGGCTATATCGGATGGCTTTTATACAATACGTTTGAAACCAAAGACAGCCAGCCCGGCTATGTTCGCCTTTCACAAGAAATCGGTCCTTTTCTAGAAAAAAAAGGGTATGGAACGATGATTGCGGCTTCCGATATTCAAAACTACGAGCCGGGTGATTTACTTGCCAATACGGAACACATTTTTATGGTTTTAGGTACCTATGAGGATGGAAGCCTGCTCATTATCCATGCCTCGCCACCAGGCGTTCGAATTTGCGGGACCCCAAACGCGCAAGGCGAAACGCGCAGTCAGGCGGAAGTGAATGCTGAGAACATTATGCAAACGTATTATCCCGACTGGTCTGCAAAGTATCCAACATGCTCCACTGATTTCTCGTATTTAACGGCTTACGATCAGTTTCGATGGAACCCGGATAAGCTTCCTGACGCGCAAGGATTTCGAAAAAAAACGGCCGATGCCGTTATTTCCTATTTATTTTCGTCTGAAAACTGATAGGCGTGTCGCGGATCGCCATTTTGCAAAAAAATCGTTCCGGTGTAAAGGAAGCCATTTTTTTGAATGCACCTTTGCATCGGAAGATTGTCGGCATGCGTATCAATTTTCAAATTTTGGCATCGCGTTTTACAATACGATAAAATCAGGCTTCCTACCCCTCGCTGGGTTTGCGTCGAAGCGACTTTGTGAATAGCCGCGTAGGGTTCCTCATTAAGCCAGGCTCCATCAATCTTTTCATATGTTGGATCCGTTCCAAAATGAAGGACAAAGCTTCCTAAAATTTCCATGTTGCTTTCCACGACATACAGTTCTTTCTCTTCTAAATTTTGCATTAAATCGTTTCGATTCGGATGCCCGTCGTTCCATTGAAACGGATTGCCGTGGGTATGCATAAATTGACGTGCCCGCGTATAAATGACTTCGAGCGTATCAAGATCATCGTACCGGGCCAGACGGACCTTTCCTATTGCCATGGTATCTCCTTTCGCTTCCATCCATATTTTAAGCAGGCGATTTCCAGCCAGGTCCCATACGCAAACTTCAAAAAAGGCGAAAGCTTGCTCCAGTCGATTTCATCGGGTTCAAAAGTTGGATGATCCGCTTTTTTCACAATAAAAATCAATGTATAAATAATCACCATATCCGTATTGTAGTAGTTGATCATCGAGTCAAATGAAACATTGGGCAGCGCTTTTTTTAAATCATCCGCCTGATCATGGTACGCTTTTCGCATATTGTATACGGTATCCAGATCCATATGGTTCGTTAAAGAGCCCCTGCGTTGCACATAATGGTAAAAGCGATCGGGAATCGCCGCGATTTTTTTCGCGTTCAAAAAAGTTTTAAAAATCGTTCTTGTATCTTCAAATCCGGCTAGGTGGTTTGGAAACCTTACCCCATCAAACGTTTCCGCTTTAAATAATTTAGCCCAGGGATAGTTGTTGACCCCTTTGTTCGAAATAAGCTTTTGCAACGCTTCCACATTGGACATTGTCTGTTTCGGCGCGACTTTTCTTAACAAAGGGATAAACTTGAAATAATCCATCCGGTACCCGCATAACACGATATCCGCCTCTTCATGATGCATGGTTTCCATCATCTTTCGAATCATATCGGGATGAATAAAATCATCGCTGTCTACAAACATCCAGTACGCGCCATGGGCGTGATCCAAAGCACGGTTTCTTGTCGTTGAAATCCCCGCGTTGGGATACGAGTAAACAAACACATTGTCATGGGCTTTCGCATACTGGTCACAAATTTGCCCGGAGGAATCCGAGGATCCATCGTTAATCAAAATAATTTCAATCCTTGGATAGGTTTGATTCAAAACCGAATCGAGACAATGGGAAAGATATTTTTCCACGTTGTAAACCGGAATGAGGACGCTTACCAATTCCATACATCAATCTCCTTTTATTTCATAATCGTTGCGATTGTCTTTTTTATAATCCACTCACAAACCGCCACAACAATTAAAAACCAAATCGTCCAAGCCAGTAAAGAAGCTAAATCGACATTCAACTTGGCGATTTGCATGTTTCGCCCGATCCCGCCACGAACTTGCGATAAAATCTCAGCCATCACGCCAACTTTAAACCCGAGCGAAGTAATCGAAATCAATGCGGAGCCTAAAGCCGGTTTAAGCAATGGAATATACACTTGCCGCAAAAGATATCGTCTTGGCTGCGGATAAATTGCGAGTACATCTTTCCAACACGTCTGGATCGTTTCTAATTCGTCTGCACAGGCTTGATAGACAACAGGAAACAAAACAAGAAAAATCACCAAAAACAGACTTTGTTCTCCGCCTAGCCAAAACAAAAACAAAATCATTAGCGTAATATTGGGAATACTTCGTAACAGTAAAATTAGATAATCAAGCCAAATGCGGGTTTTCGGATAAAAAAAGCGCCAAAACGCTAATATAGCTCCAAAGAAAAAGGACATTGCTATGCCAAACACAACGCGCGTTACGGTAAAAAAGATTGACTTGTAAAATATAGTCGTTTGCAGTTGTTCTTTCATTGCCGCAAGAACCATCCATGGAGATGGAAAGATCACGGGATTATCCATGACCAAAAACAAAAACTCGCCCAAAAACAAGGCGAATAAAACAATCTCAAGCAACTGTTTCCATTTTTGAAGCCAATTATTCATTTGCCAGAGTTCCTAGCACATCATAAATCGCGTCAATATTGGGGTACTCGTACCCTGCGTCGAGCAGTTTATGAATGTCGCCCAACAATTCAGCTTGCTCGTCGAATTGCTCCGTAAGGTCGTATCCGGCGATGCACAAGGCAGCCATTCTTCCATCCTGATAACGCTGGCGGGCAATTTCCAAGGCTTCCTTTACGTGATGGGAATTAAAGCAAGCTACCGCGTAATCATACATGAATTCTTCATCAATCGTTTGATATTGCTTCAAAGCTTGAAATTCATCATACGCTTTATAAAAATCCGAGAGAGAAAGCGCCGTAAAAATCCGAATTCTTGTCAAATAGGCTTTTTCTTCTTTGGTTAATCCGACAAATTCATAAGCATATAAAAACTTCGAGGCTACTTTAATGTAGCGGCCATTCATGAGAAACGAGGCAATCGCAAAAAAAACGTGCTTATCATTCCCGCTCATGGTCATGAATTCCTTTATATATTTCTTTATCGTTTCATCCCGATAATGAAGACGCTGTAGAGCGATTAGTTTCATTTCGATGGCATTGATTCGAGTCATTGTATCGTCAATAGGCAGTCGAAGGATTTTTCGCTCATAATGCTTCATTTTATCTGGCTGGTTTAATTGCTCGAACAAACCGAGGAGCTTAACATAAAAAATCATGAGCGGATGCGCTTCGATTTTTTCTTCCAAATAGGAAACAGCCTGTTCATACGCTTCTGTTTCCAAATAGTAATCGGAAATCAAATGGATTCGATAATCTTCTTCCGAGATACATTGAACGAAATCAAAAAAAGATTTTTCTTCCTTTTCCTCTTTCAAAAAAAGGCAAATTTGCGTTAACGATTCTTCATCGTCTTTTGCGCGCTCAAAATACTCCAAACTTCGCGCTTTTTTCCCAAGCTTCCAATACGCGATTCCCGCGTAGCAATAAATGGATGGCGTATCCACTTCAAGAAGGATATCCTCAAAATATTGAACAGCCATTTTATAGTCTTCTTTATTTAAGTAGACTTGCCCATATAAGTACAAAATATGAAGATCTTCTTCCGGATCTTCACCCAGTGTGCACATTTTCAAATAATCTAAAGCGTCATCAAAACGGTCCAAACCGATTAATGCATCCGCCCTTCTTTCATAAAACAACTCGTCGTCGTAACCGTTGTTTTTGGCATCTTCCATTAAGATCAAGACATCTTCGTACATTCCCTGAAATAGTAAGAGATCCGAGAGGGAAAGATAGTAAAAATCATCATGTCCATAGCTCTGTTCATATTCTTGAATTTTATGAAAAGCATCATCTAGCTCATTATTTTGAATCGCATCAATGATTTCATCTTGTAATGTCATTTACGGTCCTCCTCATCCAATTCTATAGTAGGTAAGCAAAAAAGGCAAAAAAAAATCTCCATCCTTCAAATTTCTGTTTTATTGAAACACAAAAAAACCTCGCCCGCGGCAAGGTGGTCGTTCGATCTCTCAAAACCAGAAACACGCCTTCTCCCTATTTCCACAACCCCTTGGTCTTGGCAAGTCATGGGCTCTGATCAAGTCCTCGGCC
>ERZ778497.1977-NODE-1977-length-11619-cov-5.123833_pt1 | contig 11619 bp, 7 predicted proteins | sample MGYA00509938_ERZ778497 | MGnify/ENA primary metagenome ERZ778497 (study PRJEB29527, sample SAMN07138969) | mouse gut metagenome | material: feces | host: mouse | place: China:Nanjing | collected 2016-01-25 ... | reverse complement strand
TTGTAATTTTGTAGTCAGTCCGAATTTTATTGGAACTGGATTTTTTTACAATGAAAACTGCACACAGCGCAAATGAAATGAATATATCCGCCCTTTATTTAAATAGGGGGGGGGGTAAATCATTTATATTCAATATATTATATTCTTCTTACGACATAACGCAGTCTCCATTTCCCCGGAGGCTGCGTTTTTGTGTTTTAATGCTACCGGAATAACTAACAACCGCATATGAAAAAGTTGATTATGCTGTGTCTGTTGCTGTTGCCTGTTGCCATGTCCGGCCAAAAGGTGGCGGTGAAGACAAATATTCTTTATGACGCATTGCTGACCCCCACATTAGGGGTGGAGGCAGCCATGGCGCCCAAATGGACATTCGAGCTGAATGCCTCTCTGAATGCCTGGGCGGTTGACGGCCACCGTTGGAAGCAGTGGATGGCTCAGCCGGAGGTGCGCTATTGGTTCTGCCAGCGTTTTTCTGGACATTTTGTGGGTGCGCATCTTATCGGCGGCCAGTATAATTTCGGCAATATCGACATGCCGTTTAAATTTCTCGGCACAGACTTTTCGGTTTTGAAAGACCACCGTTACCAGGGGTGGATGGCCGGAGCCGGTTTGGCTTATGGCTACAGCTGGATTCTGAGCCGTCACTGGAACTTCGAGGCTGAAATTGGCATAGGTTGGATTTACACCCGTTCAGATGTTTATCTGTGTGAGAACTGCGGGCGCAAGGTGCGCACCGGAGTGCCGCACAATTATGTCGGCCTTACCAAGGCACAGCTCAGTTTTATCTATCTCTTCTAACCAGTTTCTTTGTCAACGGAAATCTTTCATGAAACTACTGACCAATATATTGCTATGTGGCTTGGTGGCGGTGCCGGTTGCCGCCCTTGGCGCCAAAACGGATGCCTCGGTGCTGAAAGTCTACGACCTTTCGGTGATTGTTGACGAACCGGCCTCGACCGTTAGTATCGACATAGACCTCGACCTCGATGCCATCACCCCCGGCAAAGACCGCGAGGTTGTTTTCACTCCCATGATTATCAGCGAGGAGGGGACAGACAGTCTGTTGCTTCCGCCGTTGGTGGTGGCTGGCCGCAACCGCTACTATTATCATCTACGCAATGACGATGAGGAGGAAATAGCCTCGATTTATCCTGCGGGGCGCGCCGGCCATGCGATTTGCAGCCATGTTGTTGATTTTCAGCCTTGGATGGGTAGCAGCACCGTTGAGATGCGCATCGAAGCCGCTTCATGCTGCGACAATCCTCTGAGGGTGCCGGGGCCGAGCCGCAATGGCAACGTTGAGATGGCGCGTATCAACACTTCGCGCCCGGCGATGATTGCGGAGTTCGTGTATAGCCGTCCGGCCGATGCCGGGCCTGTTGTAAAGCAGCTTGACGGGAGGGCATTCGTGTCGTTTGTTGTTAACCGCACCGAATTGCGCCCCGATTATATGAAAAACCGCCGGGAACTTGATAAGATCATCCGCTCGATAGATTATGTGCGCCGCGATTCCGACGCCACTATCACCCGGGTGCATATCAAAGGATTTGCTTCGCCTGAAGGGAGCTATTCAAACAATATGCGCCTGGCGCAAGGGCGTACGGCGACATTAAGCCGTTATGTGCGCGACTTATATCATTTCCACGATAGTGTTGTGACAACTTCTTATGAACCTGAAGACTGGGATGGGTTGCGGAACTATGTGAAAGACTCGCTTGATTTCAATATAACCCACCGGCCTGAGATTCTGGAGATTATTGACAGCCCTATAGATCCCGATGTTAAGGATGCGACCATACGCAAGCGTTATCCGAAAGATTATGCAGTGATGCTCAAGCAGATATATCCATGGCTGCGTCATTCCGATTACACGGTTACGTATAATATCCGTGTCTACACAGACATTGAAGAGGTGCGGCGTGTGTTCCGCACTGACCCTTCGCGTCTGCGGTTGGTTGATTTCTATACGTTGGCCAATAGTTTGGTTGAGGGCTCTCCGGAATATTTCGAGGTGTTTGAGAAGGCTGTTGAGATATATCCCGAAGATAACGTGGCCAATCTCAATGCTGCTAATATCGCCATGCAGCGTGGCGACTATGATCTTGCACAGAGCCGGTTGCTGAAATCGGCCGCACGCCTGAAGCTGATTTCGCCCGCGGGGTGCTTGCCGCCCGGCGTGGCGACTACGATGCTGCCCTCGGTCTGTTTGAAAAAGCCCGGGCAGTTGGTATTGAGGCGGCATCTCGCTATATCGACAATATCAATTCTATACGTGATCATCATGTGGTTACGTTGTCGGTGGAGAGAGGGAAGAAGGCGGAAGATTTAAGCCGTGAGCCGTAAGTCGGGAGGAAGAAGTCGGGGGGATGTTTACTGAAACAATGAATAAAATCCATACACAATGAAAAAGAACACATTGACGAAAGTCTTGCTTACAGGAATATGCGCAGTGGCACTCGCATCCTGTTCAAGCGAAGAGCCGGTTTCCGGCAATGGTAATGAGCCTGTACCACCGTTTTCGGCTGATGACGTGGCTTATCTTGCAATTGATATCAAAGACGCCAACACAATCAGTAAAGGAGAGGATGGCGGTTTCTCATATGGGGTGGACGAGCAGGATGTGACCAATGCCTATTTCTACTTCTATGACGCTGAAGGGAATTTCGTTACAGAGGCTAATATCTGGGAGGGTGACGGGAACGTCAATCCCGGTGATAAGGAAAATGTTGAGTATTTCGGCAGCCAGACTGTTGTGCTTACCGGGGTGGGGGCTAACCACTCGGCCTATATGGTGACGGTGTTGAACCGCCCTGACGGTTTTGAATATGGCAACACTCTGGCCGATATGCGCGACAAGGTTATAGCTTCGTGTCGTGAAGGTGATAATTTCATTATGACTACCACCAGCTATTTCGGTGTATCCGATTATCACGACGACACTTATTATTTCGCAACGAAACTACAGGAGAAGAACTTCCTCAAGGAAGCTCCCACTAAAGATAACCTTTCGGAAGATAACCGTGTCGAGGTGTATGTTGAGCGTCTGGCGGTGAAGGTGCAGGTGAACCTCAACCTGACCGGCGGCACAACCCTTACTGACGGCCGCACTATTTATAAGGTGCCGATGACGGTGGCCGGTGAGACGAATCCTGGTGAAAGCGGCGAGGCCGCTACCGACCTATATGTGGCATTCGGTAAATGGGGGCTTAACTCGACCTCAAAGAAAACCGCGCTTATGAAGAGCCTGGAGGGCTTTACGGCTTCTATGTCTGTGGACGGCTGGAACACCTGGAACCAGGGTGCGCTCCACCGCAGCTATTGGGGCAAATCGTATAACTACGGTCTGAGCGGCGCCCAGTTGAGGGAGACATTCGACTATGTTACATATGAAGACCTTAAAAATGAATTCAACACCGGGGTGGCTTATTGCAATGAAAGCACTAACGAGGCCGAGAATATCGGTCAGGACGGAGCTGTTGTGCCGGCCAACACAACTTCGGTGTTGTTGAAGGCAACGGTTTGCGACAAAGATGGTAACGCTGTTGAGCTGGTTGACTACCAAGGAATCAAGTTCCTGAAATCGCAGTTTGTGACTTATGTGCTCAACGCCCGGAAATCAACCTTGCAATATTATACCCGCAAAGTTTCATCGACGGATCCCGATGGCAAGCCGTTGTATGAATATACCCAGATTTCACCCGATGAGGTTGAAGTTGTGGCTGCGGGCAACGGCACAGGTTCGGTGAAAATCGCTGTCAAGAAAGATGTGTCGCTTTATGTGCTTGGCGATCCGGTCGAGAACGAAGGGCATGTCACTTATCCCGATGCCGTCCTTGCCGACAATGCCGTTGTAAATACGGCGCTTGCCAGGGCTACCGACAACAACAAGGCAGTATGCTACACCGACGGAGCGATGTATTATCCCATTGCAATTGAGCATCTCAACAATCCGTCAACCAGCGAGAGCGCTATCGTCGACGCCCAATACGGTGTTGTGCGTAACCACTGTTATGTTGTCACAATCAACCAGGTGAAGGCTCTGGGTAATGGAGTGTTTGTGCCTGAGAAGGTGGGTGAGACCGGGCCTGATCCCGAGCCTCTGATTCCGGAAACCCCCAAAGAACCTAAGTATTATGTTGGTGCACGCATCAACATCCTCTCCTGGAAAATTGTCAGCCAGGGTGTGACACTCGAATGATTGCCGCCCTGCGCGCATTGGAAATCCGGAAGCTGATATAGCTTCACATACTCAAAAGATGATGTTAAGACAATCGTTACACAGAACCCTAATAAAAGCCAGGCATGTTGCCGCGGCGCTTGTATGCGCTTGCGCCGTGGCTTCATGCAACGGTTTCATCTATGAGGATGAGGGGGATTGCGCGCCGAAGTTCCGTGTGAAGTTCCGCTACGACAAGAACCTCAAGCGGGCCGATGCGTTTGCCAACGAGGTGAATGCCGTTAATCTATATGTTATAGATTCGCAGGGGCGTGTTGTGCACCGCCACACCGAGAGCGGCGAGCGTCTAAAAGCTGACGGCTATGAGATAGTGCTCGACGGCAAGGTTGCCCCCGGCAACTACCGTTTGCTGGCGTGGTGCGGCGACGGCGCTGTTGACGGCAACCATTCATTCAGAGTGGAAGGGTCGGAGCGGCTTGAGGAACTGTCGTGCAGGCTCATCGGCGACCATGCTCTTGCGGGGCGTCCGGTCGGTGGTGAGACAACGCCTGGCGGGTTCCATTCCACACGTGACCTTCAGCGGCTCTATCACCATCTGACCGATCCGGTTGTGTTCCCCGACGAAGAGGGATACCACTATTATACACTTCCTCTGGTGAAAGACACAAATGCGGTTAGGATTGTGCTTCAGAACCTTTCAGGAACACCGATAGATGACAAGATGTTTGATTTCACAATCACCACCTCTAACGGGCGGATGAATTATGACAACGAGCTTCTGCCACACGAACCTGTGGTTTATCATGCCTGGGAGATTGGCGGGGGATCGGCTGTCATAACCGGTCAATATGGCTCCCCGGGAGTCTATTCGGCCTTGATTGCCGACCTGACGATGGGGCGGCTGGTTGAGGGGGAGGATGTGCGCCTCGACATAACACGGAAAGACACGGGTAAGAACGTGTTCTCGGCTCCGCTCATAGATCTGGCGCTGATGTTCAAGCGCAGTTATTATGGCGACCTGACCAACCAGCAGTATCTCGACTATCAGGATGAGTATAATTTCACATTCTTCCTCGACGAGAACAAAGACTGGGCCGTTACAGACATCTATATCGAAGACTGGCATGTTGTTTTAAACAACCCCGACATTTGAAAAATATTATCTGATGATTGACAGGTACCTCCATATTATGAGCCGGATAATTCCGGCTTTCGCCGCAGCCATGTTGGTTGCGGTTATGGCGGGATGTAGTTCCGGCAAAGGCGATGACATGCCGCCGATGCCGGTGAAACCCGGCGCTCCGGTGGAAGTGGCAGAGTATCAGGCCGGTTTTTTCATAACTGTAAGCGACAGTGGTTCCCCCGTTGGGCGCGCCACCCCCGAAGGGGATTATGAGGCGGGCTATGGCTGGGAAAACCATATTGACCTTGACGGCCGGAGTCTGCATATAGCGGTTCTTGACGGGGAGGGGCGGTTTGTCTGCGAGCTTACGGATTTCGACATTGTGGCCTATGCCTCTGTGCCCGGTTCTAAAACTTATCATGTGGTGGCCACTGTGCAGTCTGACCAGGTGTGGCCGTCTCCGTTCAAAGTGGTTGTCATGGCAAACTGGCCAACCTATCCCGACCTATCAAAGGGGATAGAAGCCTTGTGGAATGCCTCATATGATTACTCTTCTCCGGTGTTGTCGGCCTCAAACCTTATTCCGCTTTACGGTGTGAAGGATTGCACAGCGAGTCTTGTTGCCGATAAGTGCGTGGATCTCGGCACGGTGCACCTGCTCCGCGCCATGGCTAAAATCGAAGTGGAACTGAAGCAGTCGGAAGGATATAACTGGGAATTCTCCACCTTGCAGCTTACCCGTTATAACCGGTCGGGTCTTTGTGCTCCTGCCGGTGTGCTTGAGGAAGGTGGATATGTGCATGGCAACTATGATGATTATGTTGCCGCGCCGTCGATTCCAGAGAAGGTGGAACCGGGTGCAAATCTCGATTTCGTTAAGGTTGACGAGCGGAAATGGGTTGTGTATGTGCCTGAATATTCCAATACCGGCTCTGGTGCGCAGGTCGCCCGCATAAAGGTGGTGTTCAAGGACAGCTTCAATTCATCGCCCGACAAGCCCGAATTCATAGATTTTAAACTTTACAACGAGCCCGGCCAGCCTGTTTTCGACATATTGCGCAATTATTGCTACCGGTATGTTGTCAGCAAACTTTCCGAGAACCAGAATCTCAATCTGGAGGTGCAAGTGAAGCCGTATGGCCAGGTTGAACTGCGTCCGGGCTTCGGACAGTAATGCTCATCTGCAAATTAATGAAACTATGTCATTGAATCCGATCAGACATAAAATAATATATATAATGACATCCCTGTGGCTGGCCGCAGGGTTTGTGTCGTGTCTCGACGAGCCTCTCATGGATGATGAGGAGATAGGGGAGGGCACGGCCATGGTCAGTTTCGACATAACATCGATGCCGCAGACCGATGCCGAGCTTGGCAAGAGCCGTGCCGAGGGGGAGGCTATAGGGTCGATAAACAATATTTTTGTGGCGTTTTATAAGACTGACGGCAAATTGGCCTACCGGTTCTATTTCGACAGCCCTAAGACTGAACAGATAAAGCGGGAGGGCTCGGAGACGGAGGAGTATACCGAATGCACCCGCAACCTGAAAGCACAGGTGAGCTTCGGGAAATACCGGGTTTATTCGGTGGTGAACTGCGGCGACCTCGATGCCACGCAGCATGACGCGATACAGACTGAGGAGGGTCTGAAAAAAATACCGTTCACCTGGAGCAGCACGGTCAGCGAGAATTGCCAGATGTCGGGATATTTCCACACCGACTTGTCGCAGACGCTCAACAACGAGGTGAAGACAGTGACAATCAATAAAAGCGCTGTTTCGCTTTATTCGTGGGCTAAACGCCTGGCGTCGAAAGTCACGGTAGCTTTCGATGCAAAAAACCTAAACGAGAATGTTTATATCTATCTGAAATCGGTGCAGATACGCGACATTCCTGTGTCGTGTCAGCTGGTCAACGGCAATACGCCTGCCAAAGCCGGTGAAATCACTGCCGAAGGGGAGACAATGCTCTATTCAGAAGAGGCTGATTATGAGGAATGGCCGTGTCTGGCCAAGGGGCGTGGCTCCAACACCTACGGAAGCCATAAAAACACCGATAAGGCTCTGTTTTTCTACGAGAATCTCCAGGGCAAGGATCCGAATAAACACCAGTATCAGAATTTCGAAAAGAAAGACAACAAGCCCTACGGCACATATGTCGAGGTCAAGGGCTATTATGTTAACAACTCAAAGAACAATCCTTCTTATGGCAACATAACCTACCGGTTCATGCTGGGGCAGAATGTGACAGACGATTTCAATGCCACCCGCAACACCCACTATAAACTCACGCTGGTGTTTAACAACGACGCCAACGACCCCGACTGGCATATCGAGTTCGGCTACAAGCCGAACCCGCCGCAAATTGTGACCCACGATGTCTATATCTCCTACCTCTATAACCGCTCGACCGATATCCCGGTGAAAGTTTATTTTGACAAGAACATTGTGGGTAATCTGGCGGAGGTCAAGGCCGAGATTATACGCAATCCGTGGGAATATGACTATGATGAGGAGAAAGGGTTGCCGCCACATCCGTTCAGCGGCGATCTTTACCCTGGTGAGCATTGGGCGAATACAAATCTGACCCATGGCTTCCTGACCCTGAAAAAATGGGACAAACGTGTTACAACCGTGCAGACCAAAGACGTTGTGACCCAGAAAAATGACTATAAAGCGAATTTCACGGAAATCTTCGACGAAGAATATAAGTGCGACCTTATGGATGGAGTGATTCCGGTCTACACCCGTCCTCTTTCGATTCGCGGTGTCAGAGGCGCTTCGGAGAATGTTGATAACGGGTTATCGGGAAATAACTTCTATGTGGGCCGTACGCGTACGGCTAAACTGAAAGTAACAGCATCGTTTACAAATTCTACTGCAACGATTGATACGATTATAGATGTCATACAGGTCAAGCGCCTGGTTAATCCTAAAGGTATATGGCGAAGCGCAGGGAATATGGATGAGTTCCATGTGATTCTCTATGACACGAGTTCCTCACCCGAATCGGCGGAACTCTTTGAGCCCATACAGTCGAAGGGGCCATGGAGGGCTGAGGTGACTGATGGCGATTGGGTTCAGATCCGCGACAGTGAGAGCGGCTCTTGGGGCAAGGTTGTAGAGGGGTCGACATTGTCTGAAATCGAGTTCTATTACAGGCCGGTTTCAACCATCGGCTCTACGGAGCCACCGAGATTCGGCATGATAGATGTGACGTATCACGACAACACATGCGACCATGTTATCCTTGTCAGCCAGGGTTATGGAACGGTTGATATGGGAACGACGTCGAAAGATGGCAAGCCGGTCCGGTGGCATATGGGGAATGTGCGCCACGCCGGTGTTGGAGGCGATGTGGTTAATCCTCTCGAGGGTGGCGCCATGTTCATGTTCGGCTCAAGCATAGGCTTGAAATCATCGAACAACCTCAGGCCTGGCTATGGTTTTGAAGCCAATATCTCCGGCAAGCAACTGGAATGCTGGGAGGCCGACGGCAGTGAGGGTTCAACCACATTCAATGAGTTGCGCTCGTCAAACAAGGGCTTTGGTAGCGACTTTACGGGCAGCGAATCAACAAGGGTGTCTGATTTTAACGACTGGAACCAGTTTTTCGAGAAGATCGACACTTATCAGCGTTACTATGGAGTTATGTATGGCGATGAGTGTATGGAACCCGAACAGTCAAATGCGACATCAAACACCTATACCGCACCTGGAGACAAGAAGGGGATGCGTGGTGTGTTTGTGCGCAATGTAAACACGGGCCAGCAGTTGTTCTTTCCTATAGGGAATACCGGTTATGGGCGTAGAAAGGGGAATTATAATGACCCGATAGGCACTTTGCGCTATGCCAACCGAAGTGCATTAATGGATTTTGGAACTGTGCAAAAACTGAATGCACCGGCTCTCTATACAATGAAGAACCAGCTGGGTGCGCTATATTGGCTGAATGACGTGGAATATCGTATTGACGTAAAAGAGCCTAATATAGTTGATGGGAAAGACACCCCGCGGCCGTTTTATGCCTGGGATTTGAATTATACGAGCTTCGGTTTTGGGCCGTATCAGACGAGAATCTTCTATAAGGATGATTTCAGTTCTCTTTATGGGGCTGACCATGACGGTGAAAAGGATGGCGACGTTGTGACATCAAAGATGCCTGCGGTTGGCACTACAGATGCAGTATTTGTGCGCCTGGTTGATGTGGGGAACTGAGGTTCTGATGTTGTAGGAATGGAATAAATAAGTCTCAAGATTCATAATATGCGTAATAATTTTGATGACTTACTTAATACAATACAGAATAGGTAATATGATACAGAAGATATATTTGGTATGAGGATTTATCCGTAATGTCATCCTCATATGAAGAAGCCCGGGCTTGTGAAAGTCCGGGCTTCTTTCATATCAGTATGGGATGTCTGAAGATTTAAGAGATCTGAAGATTTAAGAGAGTGGATTCATCTTTTTGGGGGAATATTTCAGGCATCCTTCGAGTGGTCAGAGGTCTTCGAGGGTGAAGTCGTCGTCATCGTCGTCGAGGTCTGAATCGAAGTCCATATCGTCGTCGGAGGTTTTCTCTTCGGCTTCGGGTTCGGTGGCGTTGTCGTTTTTGTCGTCATCGTCGTCAGACCCTTTCCCTTTTTTCTTCTTTTTGTCGGTTGCGGGCAGACCTCCGTTTTCGGTGAGTTTCTCCATTATGAGGGCTTCGATTTCTTCGGCCAGTTCGGGGTTGTCGAGCATCACAGCCTTTGCGGCGTCGCGTCCCTGGGCGATTTTTGTGCCGTTGTAGCTGAACCATGATCCGCTTTTCTTGATTATGTCGAGGTCTACACCGAGGTCGATGATTTCGCCCGATTTTGAGATGCCTTCGCCAAACATTATGTCGAACTCGCAGCGTTTGAAGGGTGGCGCCACTTTGTTTTTCACAACTTTCACTTTGGTGTGTTTGCCGAAAACGTTGTCGCCGTCTTTGATGGCTGTGCCCGGTCGTATGTCGATGCGCACCGATGCGTAGAATTTCAGGGCGTTTCCGCCGGTGGTGGTCTCGGCCGGGCCGAACATCACACCGATTTTCTCGCGCAGCTGGTTGATGAATATACACACGGTGTTGGTGCGCGAAATCGTTCCGGTGAGCTTGCGCATTGCCTGCGACATCAGGCGCGCCTGGAGGCCGACGTTGCGGTCGCCCATATCCCCTTCGATTTCGCTTTTGGGGGTGAGGGCTGCAACTGAGTCGACCACAAGGATGTCGATGGCCGACGAGCGGATTAGCTGTTCGGCTATTTCGAGAGCCTGTTCGCCATTGTCGGGCTGGGCAATGAGCAGGTTGTTGACATCGATGCCCAGCTTTTCGGCATAGAAGCGGTCGAAAGCGTGTTCGGCATCAATCATGGCGGCTATGCCCCCGCGTTTCTGTGCTTCGGCTATGGCGTGGAGAGCAAGGGTTGTCTTACCTGATGATTCCGGGCCGAAAATCTCGATTATTCGCCCGCGCGGATACCCTCCCACTCCGAGGGCGTAGTTGAGCCCGATTGATCCAGAGGGTATGACCTCTACTTTCTCAACGGCCTCTTCGCCGAGTTTCATGATGGCTCCGCGGCCATAGTTTTTTTCAATCTGGCTCAGCGCGTTGCTCAGCGCGTTGGCTTTTGCCACCTTGGGGTCGACGTTTTTGTCGGGTTTCTTTATAGTGGTTTTCTTGCTTTTAGGTTTTTCCATATTCTTATATCGTTTTTTTATTTTCAGAGTTTGTTTTTGTTTTCTGATGCAAAGTTAATGCGCGGGTGTGCCAAAATCGGGCACCGCCGGGTTAAAAGATTGTAACGGCTTTCGCCCCGTAGGGATGCGCCGGGGTGCATCCGCCTGCTGCATAAATGGCATTACAAAAATAATGCCTAAAACCGTGCCGGGCAAATTTCGGGGGCTAAAACTATGAAGCTCGGGGCATGAAAAATGGGATGAAAAAATTTTTCAAAAAAATTTCATCGCGGCTGAACCATTCCAAGCAGGGCGTGTTTTAATAGTACATAGCAAAATTACTTTTTCCATTGCAAGAAATGTGATAATGATTGGTTTATTATTTAGCGAGAAACTACCGTGAGGCAGCTTCTCGTTTTTTTGTGCTATAAAGGCCATAACGGCTAAAAAAGCCATTACAGCTATTATAGCCGTTATAGGGGTTAACGGATGATGGTTTTGGCGACGGTGTTGCCTTGGCGCATCAACAGGAGTGAGCCGGGGAGCGGGTGGGCTACGGGTTGGCCGGTGAGGGTGAAATATTCGGGAGTGGCGGTGGCGTCGCCGACCGTAGC
>ERZ778497.1959-NODE-1959-length-11720-cov-41.308701_pt1 | contig 11720 bp, 5 predicted proteins | sample MGYA00509938_ERZ778497 | MGnify/ENA primary metagenome ERZ778497 (study PRJEB29527, sample SAMN07138969) | mouse gut metagenome | material: feces | host: mouse | place: China:Nanjing | collected 2016-01-25 ... | reverse complement strand
TGTGGCCCATGAACTGCAAAGGCATGGTGAATCCGCAGACATGGCATTTCGCAACGCGGGGATAGCGGATGACCGAGTGTCGGCCGCATATCGGGCAGACATGGATATCTACCTTAGCCGGGAACAGACGGTGGTCGGTGATGAGCTGTTCGGTCTTGTTATAGATCCATTTGCCATACTCATTCATGAGCTGCGCTCCGCCGACACTGTTCTTGCGGTCGCCGTAGAGCCGTTCAACCTCTACCTGATATGCCATAAGGTGACCGAGGGCATAAGTTGCGTTGAAGGTTTCAAGCAGGAGATTTCCCTCGCCGGTGATTGCCGGTTCACCGCATACGTCCAGAAGAAGGCGGTTGTCGCGGAGACGGTCGAATGCGTCCGCCACATCATGGTGTGCCAATGTGAAAGGCATACCGGGATTGTATTTGTCCGACAGTGAACGGAGCAACATTGAGATGGCGCAAAGAAGGTCGTTCATCTTGGGCGCGGCGGGAGCCACCGAGGTGTGGGAGAACTGGGATTTACCGGTGAGTTTCATTTCCACAACTTTCGGCACCTTGATGTCGGGAGTGTAAGGGATAGTTCCATAGAACGGTTCGCCGTTGATTTCCACCTCTACAACCAGCTCGTTCACCGCGGTAGGCCCTGCAAGGTTGGCATAGAAGCGTGAACGGATAAGGTCATATACACGCTGTTCGTCATTGTCGAGGAAAAGAGGCTTGTTGCCTGATATGATGATGCCGTGATTGCCGGAGATTGTCCCGTCGGGGGCAAAGGGATATTTCCGGCACCATTTGTAGCGGCGGAGTTCATCGCGCAACGATTCGGGCAGTTTTGCGCATGATGTCAGGGGCGACGAGATAAAACCACGCTCATAGAGGCTGACGGCGATGTCGCGGGTGGTTGAGAAATTGAGGTTAAGTTTTTCCCATGCCTCGCTCTGGAGCGTGGCGAGAGTGAAGAGTGCCGGAGCCGGACTCATCTCGGTGTCGAGCATAACATCGGAAGCCTCGACTGTCGCCGGAACAGAAAGAGTCTTGTATGCTTCCGCTGCCTCATCTTTGGTGGAGAATGTCGAGCAGGGATAGAATTTGACATCCTTGCCGAGAACCACGCCGCTCACCATAACGGAATGGGTGGTGACGGAAACGTGTTGGCCACGGGCTTCTGCGTCAGATTCAAGATAGTTCTTGACGGCGGCAAGTACAAGCACATCCTGACGGCAGATAGGCGACTTCATTTCCTTGAACAGAGTGCGATAGGCTTCTGAAACATTGTACTCGAAAGCCTCGTCCATCGCCATGCCCACCAGTCCCGTCTGGGAGAGATTATGGAATTTCCGTCCCCACTGGCGGGTCTTGAAAGCCGACTTGATTGCCTTGCGCTCCAGACGGGTCAGGAACATACGGCTTGTGGGTGCGCCGACCTTGAAGAAACGGCAGATGTTGGCGAAACGTCCCTGAGCATCGGCTCCGCCGTCGGAAGCGAAAATTACCTCATCGCCGCCACGGATAAGTTTGCCGATATAGTCGGCGTAGGTCTTGTCCTCGGTCGAGATTCCGTAACGTCCGTTCTCATTGGGAGTATGGCGGATACCGTAGGTGTAGCGTTCCGGCACGATGGGGAGGGCGTCCTTGCCGGGAAGCACTCCGAGTCCGAAGGGACGGATGAAGTCAGGAGTGACGGTGATGACAGCGATGTCATTGTTGTAGATTACGCCGGGGACGGCTACATTGGTGGTTACGTTAAGGGCGCGGGCGATGGCTGAAGCCACGGGAGCGGCCTCGGTAATTATGACTTTCATGTCTGAAAATTTTTTAGAGTTTGTAAATTGGGTTTGTTGAAGGCTGACACTCTCAGCCGGGAGGTTTGGAGAGAATGACACGGGGAGTTCGCGACCTCCCCATGTCGGCGGGAGGATTGCCATATCATCGCTTGCGCACGCGAGGGAATGGCGGTCTGCTCAATTCAGAGCTTGCGGATAAAGTGGTTGAAGGTCAGAGTTTGGGGCCTTTCGGCTTTTGCTGTTTCTTCTGCTCTTCGTTTTTGGGTTCGGTCTGCCCCCTCTGGAGCGGTTCCTTAACCCCTTTTGTGGGTTCGTTGGTCTTACCCTCATTGTTGACAGCATATTGCGTCTTGCTCTCGCTGGCTATGCCGACAACCTTTTCTTTGTCGGGATAGACATAGGTCTGCTTCGGACGCTGCTTCTCAGGATCAAACTGGAGATAGACCGTGCAGGGATTCCCGTTTCGGTCAGGGATTTCACCTACCATGATCTGTTTGCCGGCACGATAGTCAGCTTGGGCAGATTCTGAGAGCGGCACACCTTTCCATTTGGTGAGGTTCTTGATGTTGCCCTCCTTGTCGAGCCACGAGTTGTACTGCTGTCCACCCTGTTCCTGAGATTGCTCCCGCTTCTGGCGGTATTGTTCCGAGTTGACGAAAACCACATCGCGCTTGTCGGCATTGTACTGGAGGTCGGCGGTAAACTTCCGTCCGTTGGGCAGCTCGATATGCTGCTCCCTGATTATGCCTCCGTCTTTGAGGATGCCGATCTGCTTCATGTCAAGTTCGATGTTGGCGACCTTGTTCTTGATGTAGATTTTATCCACGGGGATACTTTCAATCTCATTGGTGAGACGGTCGATGCTGACGAGCGACTTCTTGACCTCCCCGGTTTTCGGGTCGGTGAGGTCAACAGGTCTGCCCAGATTTCCTGTCTTGCGGAGCTGAGCCTTGTCCTCGTCCGTGAAGGTATAGCCTTTATAGGCTTTGTCGAGCTGAGGCTCGTGCTTCACGAAATGAGGCGTGAGGGTAAAACTGCCGTCAGGATTGGACTTGAACGAGAGCCGGGCCTGTGCCTCGAATTTCTCGCCGCCGATTTCCGGTCTCAGGGTGAAAAGCTGCGGAGACTTGTGGTTATAGACCATCTGCTGCATTGCTCCGGACTTTTCGAGGTCATCTCTCTTGATGCCCCATTGTTTTTCGATGGTGTCCCAGTCAACTTTGTTGGGGTCAACCGGTGCCATCTTGATTGCGGTCGAAGTCTCCTTTGCCGGAGTCTGGTCATGCTGTTCAGTAACCGTCTGTTCCTTTGCCATTGATTTGGTGTCAACCTCAAATGGTTTAAGGAGGTCGGCGTTTGCCACAGGGTCTTGGAGCATATCGGACATCGCCGGGCCGATTTTGTCGAATTCAGTTTCAGGAATCTTGAAGAAACCGAATACCGAAGGATTTTTAGCCTGCCGGATGAAGTTCGACATGAAGGCTTCGAGGGGATTCTGACCTTTGGAAAATTTCACAAGGTCACTGAGCTTCGCGGATTTTACATCCGCCATTTTCGGGGTGCCGTCGGGATTCTGTCCCACGACTGCGCCGACCTGCCCTGTTTCGTTGTTGCGGGCAATCAGCACTTCAGATTGTTGCTGTTCTTTGTTTTGTTCCATTAAAATTATTTGGTTAAACATTACGCCGGACTTGCGGCGCGATAATTATCTCTGGGGTGCGGTTGATTCATCTTCAATTTCGTTGGGAACAAAATTGTTGGTGATGTAATCATCGAACTGGTCTTGTGTTACAAAGACAGTGTGTCCGTCTTTGCTTGACCAATAACTGATTTTCTTCTCAGCACGAAGTCGCCGGAATGTCCTCGGACTTTTGTTGAGACCTATGGCGAGGTCTTCAAGCATTATTATCTCTTTGCCTTTGTATTTCAGCTTGGCTTTACCGGACTTTTCGGCTATTTCTTTCAAAGACTCTGTCATTGAGCCGAGAAGAAATACCATTGTTCCTACTGCGTCCATGATCCATTTCTTGAATGGTTCGGACTCCGGATATTGAGGAGGTGGTGAAGTATTCATATCGGGTGTTGTTTAAGTTTTACGATGCAAAGTTACTGCGGCTTTTCTCGGGCATTGTAAGCATCGGATAAGTGCTGATGTTTTATTGTTTCAAATGTCTTATCTTTACTGAAATTCAGATATATATTTCTCTCATTACACTCAAAACCATAAGCAAGTATCAGCGTCTAAGCATACTATCATGCTGCAAGCTCGGCATTTACTACATCCACCATGCTGTCGAGGAAGTAAGTAACGCGGCTACCTTTGGCCGGACAACGGCGTTTTATTCCGTCTCTTGCATTTTGGTATTTCTTCGGGTCGAATTCCAGACCAAAAAGGGAATGGAGACCTTTTTTAATATGCTGCTGTGTCGCTTTACTTCCGCCGTTGATGAGTTTGCAAGCAATTATAAGGTGTATGAGTTCACAGAAGTCTGCATAATTGCCTGTAAAAGTAACTTCTGCCGTAGTTTCCTGCACTTCTTTATTTTCAGTGACAGGGTCTAATGCTATTTTCGCTGATACAGCCATCTCAATCTGATTGAGCAGACATTTGGCTATTTCAAGGATACGCTTTGCATAACGGCTCAACAAGCCCTTAGCATAGCCAAGTATTTCAGCCACTTCGGAAATGAATATTGACAACCCCGTGTGTATTACTCGCCAATGGGTGTTGCTGTGAGCATATTCCACAAGTTCGGCTCTCATATCTGAATAGTGTGCCTTGATGTTGTCTTCATCGCCATCTTCCAACTGGAGAAAGAACTTGGCGTTCAGGAGGGTAAATATTTCCATATCATTTGTCGTTTTGTGTTACGCCAATCCTTAATTCGTTTTATTGAAAATGGTTCGCCGTGAAATTGAATTTATTTTTAGTTGCTTATTATCCAATATATTAACTGCGTAAATATGAGTCTATATGTCTTTTATTAAATTGTTAAAAGTGTTGTTTTTGTTATACACTGTGTTGTATATTCAACATTTTATGACTGCGATTAAGTATGTATTTATCTAAGCAACATGACTTAAAATTGGATGAAATTTAGTAACTTTGCAATGATTATTTGCGAACAAATACCCTATATACATTTGTTATTATGGATGAATTTCTAATCACAACCCAAAATAGTCTTATGAATATAGACAATGATCCACCGAGTAGTCGGCGCCTTCTCATCTATAGTTCCCGGATAGAGGATGGCAAGAAGCTGGAAGAGGTATTTTCCAAAACGGGGACAAAAGTACAGACTACCAATAGTGTCAGCGATGCAAAAAGGATACTCGAAAGAAATGATTTCAGTATGCTTGTTGTGGCAGTCGCAGACAAAGATTGCGATGGAATGAAACTATTGGAATGGACAAATGATACTATTTTAGGTATCAAGAAAGTTGGAATCGCAAAAAATCAATGTGTCGAGCTATATAATAAGGTGTATAAGCTCGGTGCAGACCATCTTTTCTATTTCGACTCGCTTGTAATAGACAAGCTCACACTTGCTATCGAAGAGTTGCATAAGAACGGGAAAAGATGGTTTGAGCGTAAAAGCGGAGGATTTCAGGGATGCTCCAAGAGAATCATTGCTGAATGTAGTTCAGATGCCACATTACTGCTTGCCGGGCCTCATGGCGTAGGCAAAAGTGCCATAGCAAGACTCATACACGATAACAGCCCTCGTCGTTCTGAACCATTCATCGTTGCGGAATGTGCCCATTACATGAGCGCAGCGGAAACAATGGATATATTCCGTGGAAAAGAATTAGGTATCAAGCATCCTCTCTACCGCAACCAACAAGGGTTATTGGCTCAGGCCAACAGAGGAACGCTGTTTATCCATGAGGTATGCCACCTTCCTATCCATGTTCAGGAAGTTCTTGCAACTGTTATCCAACGAGGCGTTTTCACACCGCAGAACCTCACGAAAGAGGTAAAATTCTCAGGTCGTATAATATTCTCGACAAATGTTGATCTCGCTGAAAAAGTAAGAGCCGGTGAATTTTCGGAAGCATTATATCATTGCATACATAGTAATGTATTGCGAGTTCCACCCCTATCAGATTGTCTTGATGATGTGATTCCACTTGCAGAATGCTTCATAAAACAGTATTGCGCCGAAAATGGATTAAGTGTCCCCCGTTTGACAAAAGGGGCTATCAACAAATTGAATAATCACATCTGGGTCAGCAATGTCCGCGAATTATACAGCACTATTGTCCGTGCATGTTCTGAATACAGAGGCGACACCATTGGCAAGGATGATATTACATTGTATGAGACAGAAAAAGAAGTCAGCCATCACTCCCGAAGGTATCGTGTCACCAAAGCCTTACAGCACACGAAGGGAAATAAAGCACAGGCGGCTAAACTGCTCGAAATCAATCGTACAACTCTATATGCGTGGATGAAGGCAGAAGGTATTTCAAAGGATTATAGATAAGGAATTGAATGGCGACGCTCTATTTTTCAAGAGTGTCGCCATTCAATTTATCTACAATTTCGGGCCGGCGGCGCGGAACCCTCCGGGGGGAGTTATGCCACAACCACCAATTATGATGCGGGAACTTAACGGTTCCCGTTCTTTGTATATGGTTGTCGGCTCTGCCACCATTGACTTCTTGGAGTCCTGACTCTGAGACGGTGCAGGTTCATCGAGTAGCTCTCCGTTGCCTTTTGTCGGCGTGACTACTTTGGCACGGGCGGCTTCCTCAGTATCGCTGGGTTTCAGTTCCGCAGTTATCTTGCGGTCGAGGCTGGCGAGTTCGGATTTGAGCTGCTTCAACTCCTCCTCTTTGCCCCATTGCTTGGCGACAATGCCTTCCAAGATTGGGACATCGGCTTTGAGTTTGGCGGTGCGCTCCTCATATTGCTCAACTATGCCGGGGATTTTCTCCAGTGCGTTGACAAAATTCATACAGGCGGCGTGAGTGTCGCTCATGGCAATGAAGCCGTTGTTGTACTTGTATTTATATGAGCCTTCGACAACGAAGCGGTTCTGCACTCCCTCACGACCGTCAATCAGGGTATGCTCTGATATAATGGAGATTGGGAAGCCATAGACCTCACCAACACGCTGATATTGTCCGTGGGTGTCGGTACGCTGTGCCAGCCCTTGCAGGTGAACTCCCATATTCTGCTCGTCCTTGAACTTGCAACCATCAACAGTGAGGTTGTTGACGGGGTTGCCATCCTTATCTCGCTGGACTACGGAGGAATATTTTTCATAGTCCGCCTTCATCCGCTCCATAGCCGCTTCGTTGTTTTGAATATCATGGGAAATGGTACTCAGACGGAACTCGGCATCAGCACGGCCCTTTCCAAAGGATTTACGCTCACTCTCCAGTGACGCGATGCGTTTCTCCAACTTGGCTTTATCCAACAGGTCTGTATTGCCGGAGAGGATAGCCATATACTCAGAGAAATTCATGCCTGATTTCTCATCCATAGCACCTTCGTCAATAGTTCTCGCTCCGAGCGCTCCGGATTTCAACTGCGCAATGAAAGTGGCCTTACAATGAAGAAGGTTGAACTTGTAGGAGTCCAGCGATTTCTCTACTGCATAGATGATTACATCCACTTTGTTGTCAGCATATAGTTTGGCAATCTCGTTGCCTGCACGGACTCCTCGACCGTTGCGCTGTTCCAGATCACTTGGGCGCCAAGGTGTATCGGTATGATGAATTGCGACACACCTTTTCTGGGCGTTGACTCCGGTGCCAAGCATTGAGGTAGAGCCGAACAGGACACGAACATCACCGTCGTTGGTCGCCTGAATCACAGCCTTTCTTGACCGCTCAGTCTTGCACTCCTGAATGAAGCGGATTTCATGCGGCGGTATGCCATAGTCCTCAATGAGTTTGCGCTTGACCTCCGAATAGAAGTTCCATTCGCCGGGCTTGTATGTCCCAAGGTCGGAAAATACAAACTGAGTCCCGCGCTGCTCATCATATTTATGGTAATACTGAGAAATCATCTTGGCGCAATGGCTGGCCTTGTTGTTCGGATCATCGGAATAACTGGGGTCAATCATTCTCATGTCGAGAGCCATCTTTCGGGCATAGTCGGTGGCTATGAGCATCTTCGCCTTCTCCTCGGTGTCTGACAATGGCGCACGACCTAAGATTGTGGCATCGCCACTTTTGGCAAACTCCATAAGTTTCTGAATGAAAACCTCCTGCTCCTTTGTCGGAGGGATGTTATGGAGAATCTCATTCTTCATCGGTCGGTCAACACCCACATCTTCTGCGGTTCTATAGTCCGTGATTTCGTTGTAAAAGGCTGCCAACTCCGGCACCTTGATGAAGTAGCGGAAACGCTCCTTCTGTACCAGATTGTTGGTAACATTGAACTCGAAGTCGGTAGTCTTCTTGGCGAATATTGCCGCCCAAGCGTCGAAACACCTTATCTCCTGCCTTTCAAGTTCTTTCGGACGCAGATACTTGAACAATAGATACAACTCTGTCAATGAGTTGGAGATTGTCGTACCACTGAGGAAAGTAGCACCGAGGTCTTTGCCATTCCTCTCTTGGATGGTACGGATTGCATACAACAGGTTGAGTGCCCTCTGGCTTCCCTCACTATTGCCTAGACCTGCCACTCTATCATGGCGTGTGTTGAACATCAGGTTCTTGAAGTTCTGCGACTCATCAACGAAAATGTGGTCGATGCCCATCTGCTTGAAATCCACGACACTATCCTTATTCTGCTCCATCTGATATTGGATGGTGGCTATCTTGGCGGTCAGATTTTCCTTTCGCTTGATAAGACCTTTGAGCATACCACGGGAAATGTCGTGTCCCTGCTGCTTGATGACTTCAAGATTCTCCTCAACCGTATCAAGTTCCGCTTGCAGGATTTGCTGCTGCATTTCCGGCGACTGCGGTATCTTGCCGAACTGGTCGTGCGACATTATCACGCAGTCATAATCGTTGGTCTTAATCTGATTGAAGAAGGCGACTCGGTTATCTGCCTTGAAACTCTTTTCATCGGCGTACAGAATACGGGCATTGGGATAGGCTGTCTGGTAGGTCATGGCAATCTCCGCGACATTCGCCTTCATGCCGATAATCATCGGTTTGTTGGCGAGTCCGAGACGCTTCATCTCATGTGCTGCAATGCACATTATCAGCGTTTTACCCGTACCGACTTCATGGTCGCAGATGCCACCGCCGTTCTGTTTCAGCATCCATATACAATCTTTTTGCGACTGGTATATAGAGCCGATTCCATATCGGTCGCCCAACAACTTCATATTGAGGTCAGGGAATGTCTGATGCGCTCCATTGTAATGTGGACGGACGTAACAGTTGAACTTAGAATTGTAAAGGTCAACCAATCTGTCCTTAAACTCCGGAGACTGAGCATCAAGCCATTCAGAGAAACCATTGCGTATTTCATCAATCTTGGTGTTGGCGAGTTGGATTGCCTCTGAATCCGGTACTTTGATGTCGTGACCATTCTCATCCTTGCCTATTGACTTCTTGATGTCGGGCACTGTGTTGTGCAGGGCGTGTTTGAGAAGGCTCATGCCGTCATATACACGATAGTAGCCTCTGACACAGAACTCCTCCCATATCTTCATATTCTTGCGGCGTGCGTCACAAGAATACTCATCCATTGATGAAGAATAGGCAATTTTCACATCAGTACCATAGAGATGACTCATGTAGGCCGAGTAAATGCCTGTCGGTATCCAGCGTTCACCGAAGTTGAAGTCCAGTTCATCGAAAGTAATCTTTCGTGGAATGGCTTCCTCCAACGCTTTCAACGAGTCTTTGGAAATTTCGATGAACGGTTCTATGCCGTCATAACCGGGGAAATTCTCGATGCGTTTTTCCTCACGGTCAATCCATGCCTTGATGTCCTCCGCTTTCTGAACCACATTTCCGGCGATGAAGCGGTCGGCAATCTCATACTTCTCCACAAGTGGATTGTAATAGATGTGACCTTTGAGAGCATCAAGCAAATCCCATTCATATTCACCGACAATGGATCCGGCAGTCTTGTCAATGCCGAGAAGGTCTGCCATGTAGTCCATATTGACCTCGCCGTATTTATTGAGCGAAGCCATAAGAGCGTCCTGCGGCATCTCAACCGATGTAATTTCATCCTGTGAGAATGAGACCGGATGGTCGAAAATATCAGCCTTTACGAATACACCATTTTCTCCACGTTCAAGGGCAAGAGCGTCGCGACCGTTGGCATCCATGAGAATGAACTTGACATTCTGTTTCTCATTAAGGTTGCCATACTTATCCACGAACTCATCGTAGTAGTCATTGAGGTGTTGACGCAACTCGGTTGAAGCCTCATGCGTCTCGGCCTCGAAGTTGTAGAGCTGCTGATACGTTTCAGAGAGGGTAACATATAGCATTGCTCTTTTCTCCTGCTCTGGTTTGAGTGACAGCGGCGAGAAAGTCGCGCCATTCTTGCGAACCTCCGAGAGAAAACCGACCTGCCCCTTGTCAACGACCATAGAACCGTTGTGGTGGAAGAACTGAATATCCTCCGAGAAAGGACGGGGAGACATATCAAGTTTTGCCGGTTTGGGAGCTTCTGTAGCTACTCTTGGCTTCGGGACAAAATCACCTTTTGATATTTCGATAATAGTGCCGTCTTCGGTGATTGTCTCTTTCTTGGCCGCTTCCATTGCCTGACGTTCAGCCTCCATTTCTGCGAGTTGACGATGGGCGATGCTCATCATCGTCTCGTAGAAGCCATTGATGGGAGGATTGGTTTCCCAATCAAGAGATCCGTAAAATTCCAACTCCTTTTCAGAGAGCGGACGGAATTTCTTTGCCTGAGTGTCGGTTATCGTAACCGTTGGCTTTGGCTTTTCTTCCGGCTGTGCAGGTTTTGGTTGACGTTGTGGCTTGCCGATAGGCTCCAGTTCTCCGAAAAGATTGTAGGCGAACAAACGAGGGTCAGGATTATCATTGTAATCCGGGCTACCAGATGTTTCTATTTCCTTATCGGATGGTATTGGGGTTGGAGGTGGCGTTGGATCATCATCCTTTGGTGCAGGAGAAGGTTCTGGCGGTTCTGGCTTGGGAGGGTCAGGTTTCGGCTGATTCTCTGGCTTCGGAGTGTCGCGCTTCACCGTCTTTTTCTTCATCTTCGGGTCTTCCAACTGCTCACATATAGCGACGCGGTTGCCGGCTCTGACCAGTTTGGGCAGATACACATCGAGAGCATGGTGCGGAAATCCTGCCAACTCTATGCTACTCTTGTCACCATCCATACGGCGAGTAAGGGTAATTCCCAAAACCTCCGACGCTTTGACCGCATCCACACCCATGCACTCGTAGAAGTCACCGACACGGAAAAGAAGAATGGCATCAGGGTGTTTCTTCTTCATCTCCCGATATTGCTGCATCAACGGAGTATCCGCTATACGCTTCGGTTTTTCGACCTTATTTTCAGAGGTTCGTTTTACAGGTTTAGGCGATGGCGGTTCAGGTGTTGGCGGCGTAAGACTCCTATTATTATAGAAGTCCAGATTCAGACGCAGTTTCAGCGACTCATCGAGTGCCGTTCGCATATCGCTGGCGATACCATCAACCCCGCCCTCATGCTTGTAGATGATAGCCGGTTTGCCGAACTGGTCAGTGCCGACCTTTGCCTCAGTGCAGATAACGTTCTGAGGGAATGCCGCAAAATATTTGTTGTTGGGAGCTTTTGTCTCACGGTCAACAATCGACTGGATAAAAAATTCCTCATCAGCCGACAACGCCTTCTTGTTGGTATGCTTCTGAAGAATAATCAAATCAGACCCGGCATCAGTTCCGGCATTGTCTGAAAAGGTATTGTTCGGCAGACGGAAAGCTCCCACAAGGTCAGCACGACGCATCATCTCCATGCGCACAAAGGGGCTGGCGGCATTCA
>ERZ778497.1957-NODE-1957-length-11732-cov-3.606320_pt1 | contig 11732 bp, 8 predicted proteins | sample MGYA00509938_ERZ778497 | MGnify/ENA primary metagenome ERZ778497 (study PRJEB29527, sample SAMN07138969) | mouse gut metagenome | material: feces | host: mouse | place: China:Nanjing | collected 2016-01-25 ... | reverse complement strand
GAACCGATAGAGACCATCTACTTTGGCGGCGGCACTCCCTCTCAGCTCGCTCACGAAGATTTCGAGCAGATATTCCGGACTATCAAAGAGGTGTATGGAACAGAACATGCCGAAGAAATTACCCTCGAGGCCAATCCCGACGACCTGACGGAAGAATATGTGTCCATGCTTCGCGCCCTCCCCTTCAACCGCATAAGCATGGGGATACAGACATTCGACGACCCCACCCTGAAACTGCTGAACCGCCGGCACAATGCCGCGCAAGCCATCGCAGCCGTACACAGCCTCCGCCAGGCAGGTTTCCGGAACATCAGCGTCGACCTCATCTATGGACTACCGGATGAAACAGACCAACGGTGGGAACGCGACCTGCAACAAGCCGTCGGCCTTGATGTGGAGCATATCTCCGCCTATCACTTGACTTACGAAAAAGGTACCCGCATCTACGAGATGCTACAAAGCCACCGTATCAACGAAGTGGACGAAGAGAGCAGCGTGCGCTTCTTCTCGGCGCTCATGGACACCCTAGGAGCCGCGGGGTATGAGCATTACGAAATATCCAACTTCTGCAAGCCCGGCATGTACTCACGCCACAACACTGCTTACTGGAAAGGCATTCCGTATTTGGGCTGCGGCCCTTCAGCCCACTCCTTCAATGCGGAGACAAGGGAATGGAACACAGCTTCTCTGGAAGGATACATAAAGTCCATTGAAGAGGGACAGCGTTCCTCCGAAACAGAAATTCTGGATAAAGTGACCCGTTACAATGAATACATCATGACTTCCCTGCGTACCATGTGGGGAATCTCCCTGACATATACGGAAGAAGCCTTCGGCACAGAATTGTGCCAATATTGCATGAAGATGGCAGCCCCCTACCTTCAAAACCACAAACTGAAGATGCAGACAGACCGCCTGTGCCTGACCCGGGAAGGTATCTTTGTTTCGGACGGCATAATAAGCGACCTGATGTTCATTGAATAACAACAAAACCGGAAGACTGCATGACCGAACAAGAAGTCAGACGCTACTTGCGCCAAATGAAGGAGGAAGACTCGGAACGTGCTTTTCACAGTTTCTATAATCTGTGCTACGACCGTTTATTCCGTATTGCCTGCTATTTCGTGAAGCACGAAGAGTGGGCGCAAGAAATCGTGCTCGACGTCTTCATGAAGCTTTGGAAACAACGCACCCGGCTGCCGGAAGTAAACAACATAGAGGATTACTGCTTTATCCTCACCAAAAACGCCTCCCTCAACTACCTGGAGAAAGAGAACCGGCACCCTGCACTCTCGTCCGAACAGCTTCCCGAACTTTCCGGCCAAGCCGATTCCCCCGAAGACACTCTTATCAGCGAAGAACTGTTTGCCCGATATGTCAAGGCGCTCGACCGCCTGCCGGAGCGTTGCCGTGAAGTATTCATCCGCCTGCGCGAAGAGAAACAAAGCTATGCACAAGTGGCGGAGGAACTGAACATCAGCACAAAGACAGTAGACGCGCAACTGCAAAAAGCACTCACAAGACTCAAGGAAGCATTGCTGACGGAGTGAACTCTGCTTCATCTTCCTTGCAAGAAGCCGCGTATGCATGTATGAGATGTACATCTCGAGCCGCATGAGATATACATCTCGCACAACATGAGATGCACATCTCGAGCACACCTTCCCTATTGATTGAAACAGAGAAACAAGGAAGTCATACGTAGGCAGGACGGACTTTCACGGACAAAGAGCTTCAGATTAACATTATTTCAGGATATAGGCATAGGGAATTTCTGAAAAGCAGCTGTCTTTACATGCAGAAAAGGAGTCATAGGCTCTTAATAAATTGCCAAAAATGAAAGTGAATAACGAAAATTTCGACAAGGTACTGAACAGACTGGTTGCTTCTACCCGTTCCCCACGAGGACGCTTTACGGCAGAGAACAGCTGGAGGCTGCTGGAAAGCCGTTTGCTAAAGCGCCGCAGCATGAAGCGGTTCTGGATGCGTACAGCCAGTGCCGCAGCCGTAGTCCTGCTCTGTGTAACGAGCTGGGCAGCCTATCAGTTCTTATACGTAGCACCGCAACGGGAACTCATTCCCACAGAAGCCATACATACTACCGAGGAAACCCAAGTAATCCATAGCGTACTGACATTCGATCAGCAACCCTTGCAGGAAATCGTCCGTCAACTTTCCGAAACGTTCCGTACCGATATACGTATTGAAGGAGACAGTCTGAAGAACTATCACATGACAGCTACCTTCCGCGAAGGAGAGAGTCTTACAGAAATCCTAGACCTACTGAAGGACGCCGGCAACTTTACCTATAAAAAAGAAAACAACACCATTATCCTTACTACTAAACTTAACTGACAATGACTAGCTCTACTATCTGTTCGTACCACCACATCAGAACCGTACTTCTGATGTGTGTGGTTCTTTTAAGCGCCTCACTCCATGCACAGGCACAAAATAAGGAAACACGTATAAACCTGAATATCCGTAACGCAACTTTAGAGAGTTTCGTGAAGCAACTGGAAAATGCAACCGGATTCTCCTTCATCTATGGGGAAGAAGTAAAGCTCACGCACCGCATCACACTGGAGATGAAACAAAAGAACATCAGTGAGATATTGCAACGTGCCTTTGAAAACGAACCCATCACGTTCGAAATATCCGGAAAGCACATTCTACTCCATAAGCGGCCCGTGCCGCAGAAACCCGTTAGCCGTAAGTTCACCATCAGCGGATACGTGACCGACGGAGCGTCTTCCGAGACGCTGATTGGTGCCAATATCCTTGAGAGTCGTCGTTCCACTGGTACTGCCACCAATCCTTTCGGCTTCTATTCCCTCACCCTGCCGGAAGGGGAAACGGAACTGGTTTTCTCCTACCTGGGCTACGAAAGCCGGCATAGCCGATTCGAACTGACGAAAGACACCTTACTCAACGTCAGGCTGGACAGCAATAACCAGCTGGCAGAGGTCGTGGTGCTCTCGGACAAGCGGGAGGCCGGCATAGAAAGCACAGCCATGGGAGCGTATGAGATACCGATGACACAAATCAGGCATACCCCGTCCATATTGGGAGAAGCCGACCTGCTGAAGACCATTCAGCTGATGCCGGGTGTGCAAGCCGGTATGGAAGGTTTTGCAGGCATGTATGTGCGAGGGGGAGGTCCCGACCAGAACCTGGTTATGCTGGACGGGATTCCAGTTTACAACGCAGACCACCTGCTGGGAATATTCTCCATCTTTACGCCCGAAGCGGTAAAGAACACCACACTCTTCAAAAGTTCTTTTCCTGCCCGCTACGGCGGACGTCTTTCGTCTATAGTGGATGTACGGACCAACGACGGAGACATGCATAAATACCACGGCGCATTCAGCATAGGCCTGCTGACGGACAAACTTCATATCGAAGGCCCTATCTGGAAAGAACGGACCTCCTTCAGTTTCAGTGCACGAGCCATCCCCACCCTATTCTTCAAAAATCTCATTGTAGAAAAAGACGACACCTATTCCGACAAATACAACTACTATTTTTACGATGTCAATGCAAAGGTCAACCATAAGCTCAGCGACCGTAGCCGCATCTTCCTCAGTTTCTACAAGGGGAAGGACCACTATCATTATGACAGTTACTACCACGGTGACAATTACAACAACAGCATCAAGAATTATTCCAAAGACAACAGCCATCTGAATTGGGGAAACACCATCGCCTACGGTCGCTGGAACTATGTATTCAACAGCAAGCTGTTTTGCAACACCACCGTCTCATACAACAAATATGAGATGGGGCTGGACGAAAACATGGAAGATGCCTATACTGTCGCCAATAAAATACAGGACAGATACCATTACTCCTCCAAGTTCAACTCCGGTATCCGTGACTGGAGCGCTCGTATGGACTTTGACTACACCCCCATGCCGCAGCACCACATCAAGTTCGGTGCAGAGTACATCCACCATACGTTCCGTCCGGGAATAGCTACCTCGAAAATACAAGATATAGATAATGGCGCCCTTCAGGAAGATACGGTTTACAATACCAGCAACAGCCATGCCATGCGCGGACAAGAAATCTCCCTTTATGCCGAAGACAATTTCAATGTAAACGCCAGGCTCAGTCTGAATGCAGGTGTACGCACATCGCTGTTCCACACACAAGGGAAAAGCTACTATTCGCTGCAGCCCCGCCTTTCCGCCCGCTATGACCTCGGACAAGGATATTCTGCCAAAGCATCCTATACGTGCATGGCACAGTATGTGCATCTGCTGTCCTCTACTCCGCTGTCCATGCCTACCGACCTCTGGGTACCCATTACCAAAGATATCAGTCCGATGTATGCCAACCAGTACTCCATAGGAGGCTACTATTCCGGACTGCCGGGTTGGGAGTTCTCCGTCGAGGGATATTATAAACAAATGAAACACATACTTGAATATCAAGACGGTGTATCCTTCTTCGGCACCTCTACCAACTGGGAAGAAAAAGTGGAAATGGGCGAAGGCCGCTCCTTCGGTCTGGAACTGATGGCACAGAAAACATTGGGCAAGACCACCGGCTGGCTGGCATATACCCTATCCAAGACCAATCACCGTTTTAAGAACGGTACCATCAACCAAGGCCGATGGTTCCCCTACAAATATGACCGCCGCCACAGCATCAGCCTCAACTTCAGCCATAAGTTCAGTGACCGCATTGATGCAGGAGCTTCCTGGATATTCAATACCGGTGGATGTATCACTATCCCCGAAAAGGCAACAATCATCATCAGGCCCGATGGCTCTATTGAGGAAACCGGCTACATCTCCGGACGCAACAACTATCGCCTGCCCGCCAGCCATCGTTTGAACCTAGGTGTCAACTTCAACAAGAAAACCAAACATGGCATACGTACCTGGAATATCAGTATCTACAATGCATACAATGCCATGAACCCGAACATCGTTTACAGCAAATACAAAAATAATGGATACAACGTATACTACAATGATTTCTACGAAAGTATTTATCATGGAAATACCGGGCAGAAGAAAGCTCAAACTGTCATCAAGAAAATAACAATACTGCCTTGTATTCCTTCTGTTACCTATACTTATAGATTTTAAAAACAAATCCGGCATATGAAAACAAAAATGAAATTACACCTATTATATATAGTAGCTATTGTCTTGTTGGCATCATGTGAAAATGAAATTCCTTACAATCCAGACAACCAACAACCGCTACTCATCATGAATGCCCAACTGGATGCAGGAAAAGACGTTAATGAAGTCTATCTCCATTTAGGCGAGGGCTATAGTATTGAACATTTGAACGAAGCAACTCTTTTCCTCTACATCAATGGCAAAATAGCAGAAACTCCGAAAGCGGTTTCTCCGGAAGAAATTTATGGGCATCTGGAAGGAGAACTTGATAAGGACATTTATGAATCATTACTGAAAAGTATACGTTTCAAGAAATATCGTCTGACCAGCACACTGCATCCCGGCGACAACATACGTCTGGAAGCCACTGCCGAAAACGGGAAATACCATGCCAGTGCCGAAGTCACCGTACCACAGCCGATAGAGAGCCTGCACGTGGACACTTGCCTGGCCTACCTGCGCGAGTACAGCGGACAAACTCTTTACCGCCAATACAAAATTACGTTGCAAGACCGCCCCAACGAGAAGAACTACTACCGGCTGGACATTTGGAATGACCGTAGTTACTATTGCAAATGGAAAGAATACCTGGAAGATGAAAACGGCAGCCTCATCAAAGTGGAAGACGAGGACGGCTCTTGGCATTGGGCCTCCATACCCAGAGACACTACCATCCTCGTCCCCCGGCAGAACGAAATCATTAACCGGGAAGATGTTATACTGACTGACGGCCACCCCGGAAACTATGATGATGAAGAAAATGAATTGTTTCCCACCATCAATAACAAATACAATATATTCAATGATAACACTTTCCGTGATTCGTATGCCACATTAAAAGTATATACCCCTCTCTACCAAGAATATTATCCGGTAGAGGGACACTACTACTACCATATATCCCGCAAACAAACCATCACCGTACGGCTGCTTAGCATCACTGAAGCCGAATACCGCTATCTGAAAGCCTTAAACTGTCTGGATGATGGGGATTACGACAATATTTTAATGGAACCTGTCAGTCTGCCTTGCAACGTCATAGGCGGATTAGGTTTTGTGGGTGTCTGCTCTGAAAGCAGAGTAGTCATAGATTTGCCCGAAACTGATTGGCGATAACATTTTGACCAATAAAACCCCTTTTATCCATTATAATAAACTGAATTTCATTTAACCTACATTACATTCGTATTACAAAAAGCATCCAAACAAAGCATTTTCACACTATAAAATTGATTTAAGTCAAGAAATGAAGATATAAACTACACTTTTTCCCTTATTCATTTTTGTGTTATAAAACATACGCCTACATTTGCATAGGTAAAAAGAAAAACCTAAGCGCTTAGAGAGTTTTCAATAGGTATTAGATTAAGATTAGTTTTTAGGAATAACAATTAAAAAGTAGGTATTATGAAACGTTTAGGATTAACATTAGTGGCAGCAGTCTGCCTGACTGCCACAACATTTGCAGCAGGAAACCAACCTACAACTGCAAAATGGGAAGGTAACATCAACATAACAAAGTTGAGCAAGTATTTGAATCTGGATTCCAACCAGCATGAAGAAGTGGCAAACATCTGCGAATATTTTACAGAACAGATGGAACACGCTACAAATTCCAAGAAGAATCAAGAGAAGCTACTCCGTAATGCAGTTTATGGTAATCTGAAGTTGATGAAAAAGACTTTGAATGAGAAGCAATATGCTGATTATGCCAGAGTATTAAACGTCACGCTGCTGAACAAGGGTATCGAAGTGAAATAAGCTTCGCTTCTGATAAATACAGAAACAGTATTTATTGATAAATAAAAAGGCATTGGACTTTAGAGGTTCAATGCCTTTTCTTTTGGTCAACGCTGCCAAAACCGGCAGCGCCAACTCCCTAACCAGATAATTCTTATCTCTTCAGTCCTACAAGCAGAATCTGTCTTGCAGTTCTTTCTTATACTTTCTGGAAACCAGCAGTTCCGTCACTTTGTCGAACGGTGGGTAAAGCATACATTTGCTATCCTTTATAATCATCAGATAATCAATATTGATAATATACGATTGATGTATCTGCACGAAACTGGACGAATATTGAGTAATCTGCTCGGCAGTCATCCCGCGACGCAATACCAGCGGCGGCTCGTTGCTCAGTATCACTTCCCACTGTTTACGCTCGGAGCAATAGCGAAAAAAACCGATTTCGACCGGACGCAACGCACGCATATCATTGGTTGGCGTAAATACGATAAATGTCTGTCCGGTATGTAGTGGCACACCAATGGGATATGGCATTCTCTGTCCTGCTTCTGCCTGCTCTACAAAACGTATAAGGATATCCCGCAATTCCCGCTCTTCAAAAGGTTTCAGCAGATAATCGAACGCAGCCTCTCGAACAGCCTGAATCATATACTTATCATAAGCTGTATAGAAAACAATCCGCATATTCCATGAAACACTGCCACGTATTTCCTGCAGCAGTTTCATTCCAGTCACATCCGGCAGTTCCACATCCAAGAACAATAAATCCGGTTGCACCTTGGCAATGAGCTTTTTCCCCTGTTTGCCATTACGGGCGGTTCCTTTCAAAGAGAAACGTACATCCTTTCTCAATTCAAAACTCAGATTCTCAAGAGCCGCCTCATCGTCATCAACTATCACAACCTTATATTTATCCATGTTCTTTTTATGTTTTTCCTCTGGCGAATATAAACATAATCCTGCTCCCATACAAAGTAACAGAAAGCCATTTACGAACTATTTGTCTGAGAACATGACTATCCGTGCAAAAAACAAGATTAAACGGTTCTTTTAAATTCTATAATCATAGTTGTCAGGCAACCAGAAAGCCACCTCACATCCCATCTCACCACTCTGCAAAGAGACATTATACACTGAAACATCAATGGCTTCTTTGTTCTTATTGTTGAGAATCTGAATAGTCTGCATAATTACTTTCATTCCCGTGCCCGTACCCCGATACCGGCTGTCCGGACGATAACCGCCACCATTATCCGTTATCTTTATGCAAACACCGTTTCCTTGCCGACAAACCGCAACCCAAAGATTTCGTTCTCCTTCCTTCTCGCGCAGCGCATGCTTCACTGCATTTTCAACCGGAATTTGAATCATCATAGACAGAATCCTTATTTGTTCCGGATACACATCTTTTTCTATCTTCAGTTCTGAATGGAAATACGGACCTAAGGAACAACGCTCCAGGTCAATATATGTCTTCACAAAATCCACTTCCTCTGCCAAGGTTACGCACAGTTGTTCTGCCAATTCCAGATTCCGACGCATCAATTTTACCAAAGACGAAAGCCCCTGTCTTTCTTCCACACTTCGTCCTGTCATCTCCCGGTTCAAAACATTGAAGATGAAATGAGGGGACAAACGGTTACGAATATTCTCCAGACGAAGTGTAGAGACTGTGCGATGATTCCGTGCAAGCAACAAAGCACGTTTCTTTTTACTGTACAGATAAAGAAAAAAAGCTGTCAATATAGCTATAACGGCTATGGCAAATACAGCAACTTGTGTCCACCTTAGCACCAACATTTCGTTCTTCTGCTCCTGAAGCAAAACCCGATGTGCCATCAAGGTAGAATCTTGCTGATAACGCAAAGTCAGGTCTGCCGTATGCATCCGGACACGCTCGTTTCTGATAGAATCATCAAGTTGATTATTTCTTCGCAAATAGTAGTAAGCACTCTTATAATTGCCGGTTTCCTCGTAAAACTGCTGAAGGTATTTATTACGAATATGCACCATGTCAGGATCAATGCCCACAGGAACCATGCTCCGGGACAACAAACGACGCGCCTCTTGAAAGTCTTCTTGCATCAACGCCAGTTTTATACGTTGTGTATCAATATAATATAGCGCAGCCTTCACATCCATTTTTTCAAAAAAAGGTTGACATTCATTTATATATTTAACAGCAGAATCAGCTTCATGCAACTGAAGATAACAGTCGCCCAAATTCATCCGCCCTAAATTGAGCTCAAAGTTCATGTCAGAATATCCTTCGACCAGACCGACAACTTTCCGGAAATATTCTATCGCTGTCCGGTAATCTTCCCTATAATAGTAAGAAGTCCCTCTATTATTCAAATAAATATACTTCTCGTAAGGCAACATACTGTCATAGCTTTCTCCCGCAAGATTATAATAGTAATCACACAGGTCAAAATCACGCATGGTGACGTATACTTGCGCCAGACCATAATAAATGGGAGGCTTCTTGGAAGAAGACAAATGTAAAGAGTCGCACATCAACAAGGCCTTCCTATACCAGGCTGCCCCTACATTCAACTTCCCCAAACGGTTACTCGCATCGGCAAGATTCATCAAGATATCCGGTATTACTTCAACTTTAGTTCCCTTCATCCGCCGTTCATAAGACCTCCGGAAACAAAATTCGGCAGAATCCATCTTTCCCATACGTGCAAAGACATTTCCTTTCATATTGAAACATTCGGATTCCAAATCTGCCATCCCGGGAACCTCTTCCTGCCCTTCAATAAAACTGCTTAGCCGCCGAATCATTATCTGCGCCGAGTCAAGCTGTGTAGTGACCAGATAGGTCTTCATTACCATTGCCAGATAATTGTACTTGGCCAGACTGTCCTTTGCCTGTTCCATCCTTCGCAAGGCCTCTGTTCTAATCTTTCGAGGCACAATAGCCAAAGAATCTCCATTTATACGAGAAAATCTCTCAAAGGCTTTCATTTCAGTACATATCGTCTCTATATCCTCAGGCACACAAGCCCCTAAGACCATAAACCCTATCACCAAGCAAATGTAAAACCGGATTTGCCTATTCAACCCCTTTCTCATGTTTCTCGTAATTAGATTATCTGTTCAATACTGCTGCAAACTTAAAATATTTTTGCGAAATACCGTCAAGCATAAGGCGTATTTATCAACCACAAAAGAGCATACGTTACCGCTTTATTAAAACAAAACAAAAAAAATCACATTATAGTACAATATTTAGCTACATAAGCCACTAAAACAAGATTTTAGTACATTTCAAGCTTTTTCTCATTTTCTTATTCATATATTTTATTAATCACTTTTTGGGGTAAAGAATTGCGAATATACTCAATCAAAGAAAGGCTGTTTCCAAAAGAAAACAGTTCTTTCACATAATTTACAAGTTCTATGTTAGACAGTAGACAAATCATAGCAGATAGATATGAGCTACTCAAACAACTGGGAAGAGGAGGATTTTCTGAAGAGCGCAAGTACGCTGCATGCCGTATAGAAGAAGACTACAGAGATTTTCTAAAAGAAATGATGCAGTCCAATCTTTCCACTCAAGAAATACACATAAGGAAAAATACAAGAGTCAATGTCAGACTATAAATAATGAATAGGGCATTCCAATGTTTGAACTGCCCTATTCACTATTCAAATACTTGATTTTATTTAACCGTCACCATCGTCGCCCCGAATCCGTACTCCTGGAACGAAGCATCCTGATGGCGGCAGTCAGGATATTTACGTTTCAGCTCGTCCAGCAAGGCTTTACGCAGCACTCCATCTCCCTTGCCGTGAATAAAGACGATACGTTGTTCGCGCTTTTTCTTGTACTGCTCCATCACTTCACGAAACTTATCCAGCTGGTAATTCAATATTTCGCTGTTGCTCATGCCGCAGGTGTCATCCAGCAACTCGCCGATATGCAGGTCAATCTCGACAATCCCATTCTTGCCACCACGCTTGATGACCGTCTGCGGTCTGGACGGAGTATCTGCCGCTTTCTTCTGTATCAAAGCCTCCTTCAGTTCCTCTGCCGAAACATACACCTGCCTGGCAGGCTGGTCATTCCGGACAATATCATACATCAATGCCGGAGTTTCAAAGAAATCCGTCTGCTGGAATGTATGCAGTTTATAGAACTTTACCATATCTATGCGGACTTCCACACTGACAGCCGGTTTCATTGTGAACGCACGGTTATCTTTGAATGCCACCAGTTGCACCATCACACGTTCACGGTCGTTCAACTCGGACTTTTCGAACTCCTCCAGCAGAAGTTTCGTATTCGGCTCTATCAAACCATGCGAACGGGCTGTCCAGGACTTTCCTTCAGCGCTCAAATAGGTGTAATACATATAATAATTACTGTCGTTCACCAAATATGCCTCGAAAGGTGTAGTGCCGACAGCCTTGATATCCTCCGGAACAAATGCCAGAAAAACATTCAGGATATCCCCGCCTTTCATCTCGGGCTGACGATAAACGGATATTTGCGGTTTCTCCAAACGGACCGATTGAGGCTCTGAAACCTGAGAATCCATAGCAGACGCCCTTGCCGTAGCGGCGGCCGTACGCAATTGCTGCTCTTCTTCCCGCTTCTTCCTAGCTGCCGGAGTGGGGATATTATAATCATCGGTCTCTATCACCACACATTCGTTTATGGGCATCGGTATGTCAAAACCGTCGGCATCTTCCACCAACACGATGTTTTTCCCTTGAAATCCTGTCACAACACCGCCCCCAACTTCGCTGAGGAAACGTACTTTATCTCCTATCTTCATAATAACTTAGAGCCTGTTTAAAAATGACTGAAATCTTTTTCTAAAGAGGTTTCCGTATCCG
>ERZ778497.1947-NODE-1947-length-11790-cov-13.880954_pt1 | contig 11790 bp, 9 predicted proteins | sample MGYA00509938_ERZ778497 | MGnify/ENA primary metagenome ERZ778497 (study PRJEB29527, sample SAMN07138969) | mouse gut metagenome | material: feces | host: mouse | place: China:Nanjing | collected 2016-01-25 ... | reverse complement strand
AAACGGGTAAGGGCAGGTATACACTTTATTTTATCTTAAATGAAAAAGCCGTGGGAAATTATGTGGCGTTGTAAGGAAATCCTTATCTTTGTTGTGTTATAATTATTAAAAAGTCAAAGCTTATGAAAGAATTACCTATTTCAAAAATGATTAAAGCCGCCCTTGTAATTGCTGTTTGTGTAGTGGCTGTGTGTTTTCTGATACCATACTATAATGTGTGGCAACAGGAAATGTCAGGTCGTGCAGAGTTGGCCAAAGCAGAGCAAAATCGCAAGATCAAAATCGAAGAAGCCCGCGCCAATCTGGAAGCGGAGAAACTGAACGCCCAGGCAGAAATCGAACGAGCCAAAGGTGCGGCTGAAGCCATAAGAATTGAAAACGGCAGTTTATCACCGACATATATCCAGTATCTGTGGGTAAGACAGCAGTCTGATCTCAATAATAAAACTGTTATATATATTCCCACAGAAGGAAATCTGCCTGTATTGGAATCCACCCGAATTATAAACGATAAATAAAAAACTTTACCAACCGATGTCGACGCAGCAACAGCAGCAAGCACGTTATACGGGACTGTCCGGATCTGAGGTATCGCAAAGCCGCGAACTCCATGGAGTCAACGTGCTCACACCTCCCGAAAAAGAATCTATATGGAAACGTTTTGCGGGCAAATTCCGCGATCCGCTAATCATAATCCTGATGATTGCCGGCGTGCTATCGGTTGGCATAGCCTGCTATGAATATTGGGGACTAGACGAAGGAGCCGGAGTTTTTTTTGAACCAGTAGGAATATTCATAGCCATATTATTGGCTACCGGACTGGCTTTTTATTTCGAGCAAAAAGCAGACAAGGAGTTCGAATTGCTCAATCAGGTCAATGATGACGAACCCGTACAGGTGATACGCGACGGATATGTCACAGAAATCCCCAAGCGCAACGTAGTTGTCGGTGACATAGTGATAATCAACACGGGCGAAGAAATTCCGGCCGACGGCGAATTGCTCGAAGCCGTGATGCTGAACATCGACGAATCCACGCTTACAGGCGAACCGGTGTGTCACAAGACCACTGATCCGGCTCAATTCGATCCTGATGCCACATTTCCGTCCAACAAGGTGATGCGAGGCACCAAAGTAATGGAAGGCCACGGCATAATGCGCGTCACAGCCGTTGGCGACCATACGGAAAACGGCAAAGTTTTTGAAGCCGCACAGATTGATGACAGCGTGAAAACGCCACTTGACGAACAGTTTGAACGTCTTGGCCGCCTGATATCACGCATCAGCTATTGTTTCGCTATAGCCATAGTGGTCGGCCGAACTATCATGTATTTCGTCAATGTAGACTTCGAATGGCTTTCATTCATGGCTTACTTTCTGCAATCGCTCATGGTGGCTGTGACTTTGGTCGTCGTATCCGTACCCGAAGGGCTGCCTATGGCTGTAACCCTGTCGCTGGCCTATTCCATGCGACGGATGCTTAAGACCAACAATCTGGTCCGTAAGATGCACGCCTGTGAAACCATGGGAGCCACAACGGTGATATGCACGGACAAGACAGGCACGCTTACCCAGAATCAGATGCAGGTAGCCGACACCAGCTTCTATGGCAATCCGCCGTCCGAAGTGATTTATCAGGGCATAGCTGTAAATTCCACAGCCCAACTTGACGGACTGGCTACAAACAGCCAGGTGAAAGTGTTGGGCAACCCCACCGAAGGCGCTTTACTGCTGTGGCTCTGGAAACAGGGAATTGACTACTCTGCTATACGTGAATCCGTAATAAAGGAAGAGGAACTGCCGTTTTCTACCGAACGTAAATATATGGCCACTGTGATACGGTCGGCCGACGGCACCCGTATCCTTTACGTGAAAGGAGCGCCGGAAATCGTGTTCTCACTGTGCCGCAACTATCCCGCGGGAATCACACGTGAAACCGTCGATGCCCAACTGCTTGTTTATCAGAATCAGGCCATGCGCACTCTCGGATTCGCATATCAGGTCCTCAAACCCGGCGACAAAACCGTAGACAACGGGCGCGTCATTGCCGACAATCTGACATTCCTTGGCATAACAGCTATATCAGACCCCGTGAGAGCCGACGTGCCGGATGCAGTACGCGAGGTAATCGACGCCGGCATACAAGTGAAAATAGTGACCGGCGACACTCCTGCCACAGCAAAAGAGATAGGAAGGCAGATAGGACTGTGGAACGATTCTACAGACTCTGACAACAATATCATCACCGGAACAGAATTCGCCGACCTCTCCGATGAGGAACTGCGGGAACGTGTTGCCGATTTCAAAATAATAGCCCGGGCACGTCCGATGGACAAAAAACGTCTGGTCGAAACACTCCAGACCAACAACGAAGTGGTAGCTGTGACAGGCGACGGCACTAACGACGCTCCCGCGCTTAAAGCCGCACACGTCGGCCTGTCGATGGGCGACGGCACATCGGTGGCGAAAGAAGCATCCGACATAACCATCGTTGACAACTCGTTCACATCAATAGGCCGGGCCGTGATGTGGGGACGTTCATTGTATCAGAATATACAGCGTTTCATACTGTTCCAGATGACCGTCAATGTGGTGGCCAGCTTCATAGTCCTGTTTGGCGCATTCATGGGCATGCAGTCCCCGCTTACAGTCACACAGATGCTGTGGGTCAACCTAATCATGGACACATTTGCCGCCATAGCTCTGGCGTCGCTTCCGCCGTCTGACTCTGTAATGAACGACAAGCCACGTCCACGCACAGCTTTTATCATCAATCGCTCAATGTGGCATTTCATAATCGGCACAGGTGGCATATTCTTTTTCATGCTGCTCGGACTACTCTATTATTTCGAGCACACAGACATCACTTCGCTCACTCAGATCGGATCTGCCGCTTTCAGCAATGTCAACTCAGGCCTTACGGGCTATGAGCTATCGCTGTTCTTCACCATATTCGTGTTTCTACAATTCTGGAATATGTTCAATGCCCGTGCTTTCGGCGGCGGACGTTCGGCGCTGCACATAAAAGGATGCCGTGGATTCCTGTTTATCGCTTTCATGATCCTGCTCGGGCAAATCGCGATAGTCACAATCGGCGGACGTTTCTTCTCCGTCGAGCCGCTTCAGCCCATAGACTGGGCCATAATTATAGGCGGCACATCCTCCGTTCTCTGGATAGGCGAACTAATACGTCTAATACATAAAAAACAATGAATATTACATTATTCATTCCGGGTAGAGTCCCGGTTTCATACTACGGCGGCACACAACGTGTCATGTATCATCTTGGACATGAATTGGCACGTATGGGCCACAACATCAGTCTGATGGCTGATGCCGGATCATACGCGCCGTGGGCCAATGTCATTGTTCGTAACGCTTCACGTCCGATCGACCAACAAATCCCTACAAATACTGACATACTCCATTTTCAGGATAATCCCGTCTCTGACAATCTTCCCATTCCATATATAGTGACATGCCATGGAAATGCCAATTACCTTTCAGACGAGTCAAGACGTTTCAGTGTATATGTCAGCAAGAATCATGCGCAACGGTTTGGATGTGATACATGGGTGCACAACGGGCTTGACTGGGACGAATATGGCCGTGTGGATCTAACACGGAACAGAAAAGGATTCCATTTTTTGGGAAAAGCTGCCTGGAGAATCAAAAATGTCAAAGGAGCTATAGATGTGGCACTTGGAGCCGCCCCCAGACAAACCATAGAAATCATGGGCGGCTCCCGTCTCAATTTCAAAATGGGATTCAGAATGACATGGAATCCGCGTGCACATTTTTTAGGTCAAGTCAACGATATTACCAAGAAGTATGTGATTGAACGGTCTCAGGGTCTTATATTTCCTGTCAAATGGCATGAACCGTTCGGACTGGCGGTGACTGAGAGTTTATATCTTGGAGCACCCGTATTCGCCACTCCATACGGCTCATTGCCTGAATTAGTAAATGAGGAAGTGGGATTTCTCACAGACAGCAAATCCGATATGATCTCAGCCCTACATCAGGTCCATATCTATTCGCCAAATAAATGTCACGAATATGCGCGTGATTGCTTTAATTCGCGGCTGATGGCTGAAAGATACGTCTCCATCTACGAACGCGTTCTTAATGGTGAAGTTCTCAATAAGCACCCACGTCAATGTGATAGAATCCAAACTGACAAATTGCCTTGGCACGAATAAATACATCTCGGTTTTATATGCTGATGGCATAAAAAGTTCATGATTTTTCGCTAACTTTGCCGACAATTATGGACAGCAATTCATTACAGATATACTCACATGAGGAGGTCTACGAGGCCGCTCTCAGATATTTTGACGGCGATGAGCTGGCTGCTCGCGTATGGTCATCGAAATATGCGCTGAAAGATAGCGCCGGTAACATCTACGAACTCACTCCGGACGACATGCACCGTAGGATAGCACGAGAAATGGCACGTGTGGAAGCCAAATATCCGAATCCGATGAAAGAAGATGAAATTTTCAGTCTGCTCAAGGATTTCCGATATCTGGTGCCGCAAGGCAGCCCTATGTCCGGAATCGGCAACAATTTCCAGACGGTGTCTCTGAGTAATTGCTTCGTGATCGGCCTGGAGGACCCGGCAGACTCCTACGGTGCCATACTCAAACTCGATGAAGAACAGGTGCAACTGATGAAGCGCCGCGGAGGTGTGGGCCATGACCTGAGTCAGTTGCGTCCAAAAGGGGCTGCAGTCAATAACTCTGCTCTGACATCAACCGGCGTTGTTCCGTTCATGGAACGTTACTCTAACACCACCAGAGAAGTAGCCCAGGACGGACGCCGCGGGGCTCTCATGTTGTCTACCTCAATAAAGCATCCTGATTCCGAAGCGTTTATTGATGCAAAACTCGAACAAGGCAAAGTGACAGGGGCCAACGTCAGCGTACGCATCGACGACGACTTTATGAATGCGGCCGAACAGCATACGAAATATATACAGCAGTTTCCGGTCACATCATCCGATCCGGAAGTGATTCAAAGCATCGACGCCGCCGCTCTATGGTCTAAGATCATACACAACGCCTGGCAATCGGCAGAACCGGGCGTGCTCTTCTGGGACACGATAATCCGCGAATCCGTACCCGACTGCTACGCCGATCTCGGTTTCCGCACGATGTCGACCAATCCGTGCGGTGAGATACCTCTGTGCCCTTACGACAGTTGCCGCCTGCTGGCCATCAACCTCTACAGCTACGTCGACAATCCTTTCACCCTTCAGGCATCGTTTAATTTCGCACGTCTGGCAGAACATGTTGTAAAAGCCCAGCGGCTCATGGACGATCTCATTGACCTTGAAGCGGAAAAAATAGATGCCATCATTGCGAAGATCAAAGCCGATCCTGAAAGCATGGAAATCAAATCGACAGAACTCCATCTGTGGGAAAAGATACGACGCAAAACTCTGACGGGCCGTCGCACAGGTCTCGGCACCACAGCCGAAGGCGATATGATCGCGGCTCTCGGACTCCGCTACGGCACTCCGGCAGCCACTGATTTCAGCGAACGCGTACATCGCGCAATAGCGTTGAGCGCATACTCTTCATCTGTAATTATGGCCGGCGAACGCGGAGCTTTTGAAATCTATGACTTCGAGCGCGAGATCAACAATCCGTTCATGCGCCGTCTGTTTGACGCAAGTCCGGAACTGAAAGAACAGATGAGATCCAAGGGACGCCGCAACATCGCATGCCTGACCATAGCTCCAACCGGCACCACATCTCTGATGACACGCACATCATCAGGAATCGAACCGGTGTTTATGCCCGTATATCGCCGTCGCCGTAAAGTAAATCCCAACGACCGTGAGGTCCGGGTAGACTACGTGGACGAATCAGGCGACGCATTTGAAGAATATGTAGTATATCATCCGAAATTCCTAACATGGATGCAGACAGTCGGCATTGAACCGCGCACAGACTATTCGGCCGACGAAATTGCCGAACTTGTGTCAAAATCGCCATATGCCGGAGCTTCCGCAGCCGAAATCGACTGGATGGAAAAGGTTAATATGCAGGGACGCGTGCAGAAATGGGTGGACCATAGTATTTCCGTGACCATCAACCTGCCGTCTGACGTAACGGAAGATACAGTCAACAAACTCTATATGCAGGCATGGAAAGCCGGATGCAAAGGCTGCACCGTATATCGCGACGGTTCCCGCTCCGGCGTGCTCAATGCCATCACACCGCAAAAAGCAAAAAATCAAAACTCTGACTCCGTAAACGGCAACGGATCAACACCAATGATACACAAACGACCGACATCATTGGAAGCCGACGTTGTCCGGTTTCAGAACAACAAAGAAAAATGGATCGCTTTTGTGGGGCTTGTCGATGGACGGCCTTACGAAATCTTCACCGGTCTGGCCGATGACGAAGACGGACTGTTCCTGCCCAAGTCCGTAACCCGCGGACACATCATCAAAGCGATGGACGACTGCGGAAACAAACGCTATGATTTCCAGTTTGTCAACAAACGAGGACACAAGACCACCATCGAGGGGCTGAGCGACAAGTTCAATCCCGAATATTGGAATTATGCCAAACTGATTTCCGGAGTGCTCCGTTACGGAATGCCGATTGATCAGGTGGTCAAGATGGTCGATGGCCTGCAACTCGATTCCGAAAGCATAAGCACATGGAAAGCCGGAGTGGAACGTGCTCTGAAAAAATACATTCCCTCAGGCACCGCAGCCACCGGTCACCGCTGTCCTAACTGCGGCAACGAAACTTTAGTATATCAGGAAGGCTGTCTGGTGTGCAAATCATGCGGCGCATCAAAATGCGGATAACGAAGCAATGATACATCATGGTCAACAACACGATTAAACCGTTTCTGTCATCGGCTTTTACTGACTGTATTTTCCGCCGGACAGATCCGTCGGCACCACTCCCCCCACCCGACCACGGTGAGTTGCGTGTGCGCGTGCTCGCTCCTGTCGTATTGCCTTCGGAAGAAATAGCATTGGCCGGTTCAAGCCCTGCATTAGGGAGTTGGGACACCGTCAAAGCTCTGCCGATGAATGATTCCTCATTTCCATATTGGGAGATTAACCTTCCGGCAAAAGCAGTAATCGGTGCGGAATACAAATTCATCGTACGCGACAAGACAACCGGCGACGTAACAGCATGGGAAGAAGGATATAATCGTGAAATGCAACATGCCACCCAATCGGAAGAACTTTGCTTCCGAGGACGCGAGCGATGGTGGCATGGCTCCGGTGTGGCCATACCTGTATTCTCACTCCGAAGCGACAAAGATTTCGGAGCCGGAGACTTCCTCGATCTGGAACTTATGGCAGACTGGGCTGCGGATTCAGGCATGAACTTCATTCAGATTCTTCCGGTCAATGACACCACAATGACACGGACGAATTCAGACTCATACCCCTATAATGCCAATTCCTCCTTTGCCCTACACCCGCTATATCTGCGCGTAGACGAAGTCGGAACGCCAAAGAATCCGGACGACAGAGAAAAATTTGACAAACTGCGCCGCCATCTCAACTCTCTTCCGGCAATAGACTATGCTGCCGTAACAAACGCCAAGAAAGAGTATATGCGGCTCATTTACACTGAGCAAGGCAACCAGACTCTCAATTCACGCGAATTTTCAAGGTTTCTTGTAAGAAATTACATATGGCTTCTCCCATACGCGGCATTCTGTGTGATGCGCGACCGCAACAACACAGCCGATTTCCGCCAATGGGGCGGCGCATCACACTATTCATCGGATCTTGTCGCCGATCTGATGCACGACTCTGCCGAAGAGATGAATTTCATCTTCTTCATGCAATATCATCTTGACCGACAGTTGCGTCGCGCACGTGATTATGCCCATAGCCGCGGAGTGGCCTTGAAAGGCGACATTCCGATAGGCATATCCTCCGACAGTGCTGACGCATGGCAATATCCCGACCTGTTCAACCTCAACTGCCAGGCAGGAGCACCTCCGGATGATTTCTCTATTATGGGCCAGAACTGGGGATTCCCGACATACAACTGGCAACGTATGGCCCATGACGGATACAGCTGGTGGCGCAGACGCCTCCAGAAGATGGCGGAATACTTCGATGCCTACCGCATAGACCATATTCTCGGCTTTTTCCGAATATGGCAAATACCAAAAGAGAGCGTGCACGGACTCCTCGGACACTTTTCTCCGGCAATGCCGCTCTCGCCAGAAGACATGTCGCGGCTTTATGGTTTCAGTTTTGATCCCGCATTTCTGTTGCCGGGCATGCCTACAGACGGGTTCTCATCTCAGAGAGCCGCGCTCGAAGCGGGCCGCAATGATCTTCTTGAAGCATTTGACGACGTACTCTTTGTCCAGGACTCATCTCATCCGGAATGTTTCCATCCCCGCATAGCAGGTCATAAGACCACTCACTATGCCGCACTTCCTGAAAATCATCGCAGAGCATTTGATAGGCTCTACGAAGACTTCTTCTACCACCGTCATAACGAATTCTGGCGCCAGCAGGCCATGGATAAACTTCCGGCTCTTGTCAATGCCACACCGATGCTTGCATGCGCCGAAGACCTCGGCATGATTCCGGCATGTGTTCCGCAAGTGCTCGACCAACTGCAAATCCTGTCGCTTGAAGTACAACGCATGCCAAAAGAATACGGCGTAGAATTTGGACATACCGACAAGTATCCATATTCAAGCGTTGCCACAACATCAACACATGATATGAGCGGCATACGAAGATGGTGGGCTGAATCACCCGAACGAAGCGGACGATATGCGCGACATATATTAGGATTATCCGACAATAATATACCACCGGAAGCAACGCCTGAAATATGCCGTACAATAGTCAATCGGCATCTCACATCATCTTCAATGCTATCTATTCTTCCACTTCAGGACTACTTGTCGGCTGACGGTTCAATTCGTCGCAAAAATCCTGAGGAAGAACAGATAAACAATCCATCCGATCCACATCATTACTGGTGCTACAGGCTTCATGTAAATCTGGAAACACTACCATTGTATATCCGATAAAAATACGATCAGTAAAACTAAAAAGTCAGGCTACTATCAATGTAACCTGACTTTTTCAATATCTATAATGATCACTATCGCTTGACTGCCCGACTCAAAAGCCCAACAACCCACAACAGAAGCATTGCTCCTACCACAGAAGTGATCAGACTGCCCAGCATACCGCCGGCACTAATACCCAACAGACCGAACATCCATCCACCAAGCACGCCGCCGATTATACCGACAATAAGATTTACTATAACTCCGAAACCGCCGCCACGCATCAATTTGCCGGCAACAAATCCCGATAAAATTCCGATAATAATATACCACAATAAATTCATAATACAACTGGTTATTTAATGATTAACAATACAAAAACAACAGCAATTCCCGTTTGGTTCATATATCATCATACTACACAACACCAAAGTAACTCACATAAAAACCATCACAAAACACCAATAACCCATACTCCCAGCAACGGATGATACAAAAGATGCACCACTGATGCCGGATGATCTGTCATCGTTTGCTCATTTTATTTGGGCTACGTAAAGGTACGATAACAAATAATACCTACAATCAGAACAAAGTCAGCTGATTGATTATATCGAACTCACGTTAAGTATTTACTGCTTATTATACTCTATAATACGATGAAGCGACTTAATGAAATATTAATGAATGTGAATTTATATACAATCTCATTCGGATATTGCCATAAAAATCGTGCATAGCCACAGATATACAGATAGATTTTGTTTTGTATTTTTTTACCGTCAAGTAAGTGACTATTTTTATCACTACCGTTATTTATTATCATCACTCCGACTTCAGCCACACGTTGGGAGCCAATGTTTCTCCGATCCGTAGTGATCAGAAGAGATTCGAGATTGACCGCATCACGGCAATAGCCGATCAACCCGTCAAGAGCTTCCGTTGTCAGACCTTGATTCCAATAAGGACGCCCGATCCAGTAACCGGCTTCCTGCTCCGATTCCATCAGTGGATAATGTTCTGCTCCTTCCGGCACAAGGCCTATGCTGCCTATCGGCTCACCGGTGTCCTTCAGAACCATTGCGAATGAATGAGGGTTGGGCATAAAAACAGTCTTAATAACATCGCGACTCATCTCCACCGATGAATGACAGGGCCACAATGCCATCTCACTGACTCTTTCATCCGACGCATATTTATATAACGCATCGGCATCACCGGGGCTCCAATGACGCATGATCAGGGCGCATGGTAATAAACCTGTGTAATGAAAATAAAAGTAGTACCTTTGCAGAAAGTAAAACTGCAATGGAAAAGAATCCATATATAGAGTTGGCGGATTGTCTTCTGCCGGAAGAAATGGTAGAGTATTTTGAGGTTGTCAAAGTAGAAAAGACTTCCGAGACTCTTGACGTGACATTGGAAGAACGTGATAATGGTGTGGAGGGTTACAAATCCGGAGAACTTCGTCCGAATGGTTTCTACGAGGAAAGCATCGTACGTGACTACCCGGTAAGAGGGCGCAAGATGTCGTTCCACATCAAGCGTCGACGCTGGGTTGAGATTGAGACCGGCAAGAGCGTCAGCCGACGCTGGGATTTAGTAGCCGAAGGCACCCGCTTCTCGAAAGAGTTTGCGGCTTTTTTAAAAGATATGCTTGGACAGATACCCGATTACGGGCCGCTCTCTTGAATGGTTCTTTGATATAGACGGAGATCTGTTTGAGCGTCAGTACAAGCACCATCTGAGCGGCTATTGGCAATGGAAGGACTCGACCGAGGGTCTTCACGCGGAGCGATGGCGCGTGTTTCCGCAGAATATAGGCCCGCGCCTGAGCATAGACGAAACCTCGTTAAGCCGCGGAGAGCTTTATACCATCGTCACCAACAAGGACGCCCACGGCAGGAAAAACGCCATCGTGGCAATAGTTCTTGGAACAGACGCCGACACGGTCATCCACGCTTTGCGTCAGATAAAGAGCGCATTACGCAATAAGGTGACAGAGGTAACGCTTGACCTGTCGGACAGCATGAACAAAATATGCCGCATGGCATTCCCTCGGGCATCACGCGTCATAGACCGGTTTCACGTCCAGAGGCTCGCACTTGATGCAGTACAGGAAATCCGGATCAAGCATCGCTGGGATGCCATAAATGCAGACACGGAAACCAGAGAGACCGCAAAGCTGGAGGGACGCCGATACGAGCCTGTACGGCTTGAAAACGGAGACACGCTGAAAGAACTGCTGGCGCGTGGACGCTACGCCTTGTTCAAGTCTCCTGAAAAATGGACAGCCTCACAGCGTCAGAGAGCCGAAATGCTGTTCAGCCTGTATCCCGACCTCAAGGAAGCATACCGGCTGTCACAAAATCTCAGAGTCATATTCAACAATCGTTCATCCAAAGACAGCGCCCGGCTTAATCTCGCCCGCTGGTATAACCGCGTCGCAGAATCAGGATTCAAGTCTTTCAACACAATAGCTGCTACTTTTTATGAGCATTCAGAGGAAATCATCAACTTCTTTGACAACCGTTCTACAAACGCATCCGCCGAATCCATAAACTCAAAAATCAAAGCTTTCAGAGCCAAACTACACGGCGTCAACGACACTAAATTCTTCATCTTCCGCCTGTGCAATATATATGCATAAACACAGGTTTATTACCATGCGCCTCGAAATCTGCGGTTGATTATAATGTGGGAGTGCCATAAAAAAATAAAAACTTACCCTGAGCGCGCTGTTCTTACGGGAAGCGG
>ERZ778497.1945-NODE-1945-length-11796-cov-4.006984_pt1 | contig 11796 bp, 6 predicted proteins | sample MGYA00509938_ERZ778497 | MGnify/ENA primary metagenome ERZ778497 (study PRJEB29527, sample SAMN07138969) | mouse gut metagenome | material: feces | host: mouse | place: China:Nanjing | collected 2016-01-25 ... | reverse complement strand
AAATCACCGCGCAAATTTTATGCACTTTTTTCGCACGCCCCTCCCGACAATCCCTCGAAAAATCGGCACCCCTCGCGAAAAAGGGTGCCGACCGAAGGGATGTCCGAAAGACGAACCTGCCTAAAGGAACCGCAGCGTCTGCTCCGACCGGGCCTGCAAGGCGGCAGCCTCCAACTCGCCGGAACGAATCTCTTCGGGAATCGGAGCCCGCGCGAACACCGCGACGTCGGCGGTACCGGCCACTCCGGTGAGCGTCATCTGCGAACCGTCGCCATTGAAAGTCACCTTGTAACTGTTGCCCCATGCGGCATTGTCGCTGTATAAGCCGCTGAGCTTACCGCCCGCATAGGAATAGGTCCCGCTGAAATGCTCGTAGGTCGGCTTTTCCAAACGCTGATAGAGATCGAACGCACCTGCGTCGTCGAACGACAGATAGACATCGGCCGCCGCGGGCGCACTGCTCCACGACAACATGTGCCATTCACCCACGACATTCCCGTTTCCATTGCCGGGCTGGCCCGGGTCGTCAGACGAGCCGCCGCAGGCGGTCGTCAGGCACGCCGCGGCCAAAACAATCAATAACCATTTGATATTTTTCATAGCTGCATGCTGTTTTATAACCAACCTCCGTTCGCCGACCGGCTCTCGCGGGCGATGAGCGCGAATTCGCGGGTAATCGTCATTCCGTTCATGCCGCTGCCGCTGTTCGTTCCGGCTTGCAGGCGGATACGGATGATGGCCGAACCGGGTTTCGTACACTTGAAGAGCACCTGATTGGAGAAAATCGTCGGCGCCGCCCCGATGCCGAGCCGGGCCCGGTCCTCGTCGGAAATTTCGACGCTCGCAATCGTCAAAGAGGCATTGCCGTCGCCCAGGTACTCCAGTGGACGGACCGTCGCCTGCGAACCCACGGGCACCTGGATGCAGGTAATGCCGCGCACGTTCATCAAAAGCTGGAAAGCGTCGATATAACCGCTGCCCATCTGCTTGGCATACTTGGCATCGACGCCCGTACAATATTGATTGATGTTGTTGACCGACGTGAGCAGGAGCGCCACGAATTCGCTCTGAGTGAACGTTTTGCCCAACTGCAACGCATAGGAAAGACCCAGCGCAGCCACGCCCGAAACGTGGGGGCAGGCCATCGAAGTGCCCTGCATATACCCGTACTTGCCGCCATTGATGGTCGAAAGCACCTGCGACGTAGCCTGCGGATAGGACTGGTAGGCATCGCCGCCGGGAGCCGCGATGTTGCAGCCGGGGCCGTAATTGGTGTAGTAAGCAGGCGTATAGTCGCACGATATGGACGTAACGGAGACATAATCGCGGTAGGCGCCCGGATAGCTCGCCATTCCTTTCTCGTCGTTGCCGGCCGCGAAGATGACCACGCCGCCGCCCACAGCCGGGCAGTTCTGCGTGGCGATGAAGTAGTCGATGGCCTGTTTCTCGACGCTGGCATTGCGGACATACGCGTCGTCCGAAGTGATGCCGCCCGCTTCGTAACCGAAACTGCACTGGGCGATGGTCGCCCCGTTGTCGGCCGCATACTTGAACGCCCGGGCCGTCTGCTCGGCGGAACCGCCCCGGTCGTCGCAGAAAATCTGGCACGACATGATTTTCACGCCGTCGTTGTTGCCCGAACCTCCGGCAACGCCGCAGACACCCCGGCCGTTATTGTTGACGGCAGCGACCGTACCGGCCACATGGGTACCGTGGTCGGCGTCCTTGATGGTGCTGATAGTCAGCTCCTTGTCGTCCACGAAGTTATAACCGTGAATATCATCGGCATAACCGTTCCCGTCGCTGTCGGCACCGTTGAGCGTCTCGTCGGAATTGACCCACATGTTGGCGGCCAGGTCGGGGTGGTCCCACTGCACGCAATTGTCCAGCACGGCAACCACCACACGGGGATCGCCCGTGCAGAGACGCCAAGCCTCGGCGCAGTTGACATCGGCACCCACCTTAATTCCGTCGTACAAAGTCGTGTTGCCCGTATTGATATAATGCCACTGACGCTCCAAGTAAGGGTCATCGAACTGGACGGCAGCCCGGGTCGGAGCCACCACAGGGGATTCGGTCAGCGGCACGACCTCGCCGCAGGCCACATGCCTGAGCTGCTGGTTGAACTCCACCTTGCTGACCTCGGCGACTGCGGCCATCTGCCGGGCCACGAAGTCCAAGTCGGCATCAGCGTCGAAACCAACGAAATACCAGCGGTGCAGCCCTGCGGCCCGCGTACGCTCCTCATGGCGCGAATCGACCGGAAAAAGGCGCCGGATCGTCTTCACCCCGATGCCGTCGAGTACGGCATCGAAATCACCGATACCCGAACGGGTGGCAATGCCGCCCGCACGCGTCATAGCGCCGACCGCCGATTCGATCCGCTCCGCAGCATTGCTGCTGAAGCAGACCAGCAGCTCGCCCTGCCGGGCATTGTCGGCCGAGAAAACGAGTTTGGCGGAGAGCCCGTCATCGGGCGCAGTCTCCACCCCCTGCCCGAACTCGTCCTTGGCGCACGACCCGGCGAGGACCGCGGCGGCGAGCAACAGGCTCCAGAAAGTTCTCATTTTTGTCATAGTCCTATAATCATCAAGTTATGCGCCGTTACGACGCGTCGGTACCTAAAGGGCACAAACCCGGCACAGCAATTTGCATACTGTGTCGGGTTGTGCGGAGAACATGGCGACAATTACTTCGCCAAACGTGCGCTGCTGTCGACGAGCTTGAACGTTGCGACGCGGCCGAAAGTCTTCGGCGACGGCTCGCAGCGCTCGGGCTTCACGCTGAGCGTGCGCACCGGACATGTCAGCCCCTCGCCAGCCGAAACGGCGTTCGACTTCAGCAGGTTACGACGGCCCGCGAGCTTCATACCGGCAACGCTGCTGAACGGAATCGCCGCGCCGATACCATGCGTCCTCAAAGTAGCGGACGATGTGCCGGCATTGCCGGTCTGAAAGGCGATAGTCGTACCGTCAGCGTTGAAAATAGCTACAAGCTGCGGATTTGTCACTGACTGGCCCTCGATCGTTCCTACCTGAACTTGAAGGTTCGTATTCAGTTTCACCAACTGCTTGGTCGCAGGATCGACCTTGAAAACAATCGGATCACCTCCTTTAGACTGGTCATCGGAAGGGTTTTTCGAGATGAAAGCCACGGCCTCGGTCTCGGAAATCCCTATCCATTCACCCAGCACACTGCCAAGATTTTCATCACCTTTCCAGATACCGCTGAGCGTCAAGGTCGAAGCCGCGGAATCATAGGCTGCATACCAAGATATGCCGCTGATTTTAGTCCCCAAGTTCGAGACAAAGAAATCGACATCGTTTCCGGCTTCCTGAGGAACTATGGTAAATTCATTTTTAAGGGTAGTGCTTCCGCTCGGTCCTGTTAATTCATACTGCATCAGATAATTGCCGATGACGAGTTCACCCGTATAATCGATCTGTGCAGTCGAACACTCGGCCGTCACGACCTTGCTTTTGCCGTAGACGTTGGTAGCCTTGACAATCAGCGTGTAGGAAGTATCCGGATCGAGTTCGATAAAAATATTCGCAAAGCCTGTCCCGTTGACCGCGCTGAGCTGGTCTGCCGATATATTCTTACCGTGATTGGTCACAATCTGCTCGGGTGTCATGCCGGCACCCTGGATGACCGCAGTCTTGTTCAGATAAGTACGCACGGACTGAAGCTCCGAACCCTTGACCGAAAAAGCCAGATTGTTCTGATCAGGATATTTAGCAGCATTTTCCGGCACCAGCGCACTGGGCAAACCGAGCTGAGCCTGCACCTCGCACTCGGGCGCCGCAGCGCCACCCGAACCCGGGAAGAAGAAGTTGATCGCTACGAAATCGGCCGTAAGGGGCTGACCGTTCTTGTCATTGGCCACAGCCACAACGGTATGAGCGCCGCTGCCTGCAAGAACGAACTTCTCGGTTACGGAACCCGAACCGTCGAGGTTCTCGATTTTGTTGAGGTCCTTGGCCGAGCCGTCAGCGATGGCGGCAGCGAGCGTTGCACGCTCCTCAGCGGAAATATTGCTGGGAACGACCACATAACCGATACCCGTGACATCAGCGCCGTAGTTGAACGTCAGCACCGCCGAGGTAGCCCCATCGTTATCCACACGCATGCTGTCGTACTCGACCGCAAGCGAATAATCCACGATTTCGGCACCGGGCAACAGAATCCGGAAATTGCCGTTTGAATTGGCATAATACGATTTCTGAGTTCCAAGCATGCCGCAAGACATACCGTCTTTGGGGAATGTAACAACGCCACCGACCAACGTTCCCGGTTCATCGGACCAAATAAGGAAATCGCCGTATCCGTTGGTACTCTCGGTGATACCGGTCCACTGGCGTTCGAGGTTCACAGCATTAGGATCGGAACAATCGATGACGATATTGGTAGGAGTAATACTCCATTGTTTGGAAAGCTGAGCCTGGGTGGCCCCGAAAACTTCTGTCAGATAATTCCAACCGAACATGTCTTCGACCATATAAATCCCCTCGCGCGACTTGTGCTTGTGAATCGGCACCTCGATTTCAGGAGAAGCCGCACCGAACAACGGACCCAAATAATCCTCGCGGAACAGACCCGTACCGAGCAGCTCCCACGGCCAAGGAGTGACCGTGATAGCGAGCTGGCTATTGCCGTAAGGCGTAGTGTTCTCCTCGTCGTTCAGCAAGAAACTGATAGGATAGTCCGTACCGTCTTCGAGCTGCGTACGGTCGAACGTCATGAGCAGTTCGGCTTTCTTCTCGCCGGCAGCGAAGCTGACCGACGCAGGGATGGAGAACAAGCCCGACTTGTCATCGGCAAGGACAGCGACCGTCTGCGCCTCGGTGCCGACCACGCGCATCACCGGAATGACGATTTCGCTGACCTCGTCGCCGATGCTGTACTCGGCCGCGATGCTCTCGGGGAAATAGACCTGCGTACCGGAGACCGCGGGCCCGGCTTTGAAGTCATCGTCGCTGCAGGCCGCGAAGAGCCCCGCCACGATGGCAACAGCCGCCAGAATGAATATCTTCAGACTTTTCATATGCCGTTTTATTTTACAGACTTGTACGTATAGGTTGCGTTGGGATTGTTTTTGCCGCTGAGGGCCTTGTTCTGCTGAACGGCCGAAAGCGGAATTACGCAGTTCCACCAGGGAGCACGGCCGTCCGTAGAGATTTGGGCCATCGACGGAGCGTTGGTGCCGCTCTTACCGTTCTGCATGCTCATGTTCAGACGCTTCAGGTCGTGGAGAATGATACCCTCGCCCCAGAACTCGATGCGCTTCTGGAAGATGATTTCCTCGACAAGGTCGTTGCCTGCGGGAATCGAATAGCCGGCGGCACGCGTAGCCATGAACGACTGGAGCAGCGGACGGGCCGCAGCCGCATCGTAATGGGCCGTAGCCTCGGCCTCGATGAGGTACATCTCCTCGACGCGCATCAACGGAATACTCGTCACGTTGCCGAGCGAGTAGTTGCGCTTCTCACCGCCGTTGGTGTGGAACTTGAACGAAGTGAAGGGAGCGATCGGCGCCATGGCATCTTCGCCCTCGAACTCGGCCGCGGTAAGGTTCGTGTAGGGGCTGATAGCCGCATAATTGCGGTCCGGGCCTACGAAAATCTTCTTGCGGAAGTCGGTTGCGGCGATACGATTGTAACTGAAGACCGAAATACCAGGCTGGGCACCATTGCCGTAACCCCAGATGGCGTCGGGCGACATGTGGGCCGTCCACGACAAGAGGTTATTGAGCACCGTGTCGGTCGACTGAATCATGGCCCACATCCACGAAGAAATGACGGTGTTGAATCCGGTCGTCTTGTCGAGCCACTGAGCCTCGGAAGTAATCGGGGCGCCCGAAGCGACGATAGCCTTGCGGGCATACTCGGCAGCCTTGCGATAAGCGGCCTCGCCGGTCGGAATCGCAGCGTACTGCTCGTCGAAACCGCCCAGCCACAGATAAGCCCGGGCCTTGAGACCGTAAACCACAGCCAGCGAAGGCAGGTTCCGGGTCGCGGGAGTATAATCGGCCATCAATTTCTCTGCGGCGTCGAGGTCCTCGAAGATGAAGGTGAACATCTCTTCACGCGTAGCACGCGGGTTGTTCTCCAACTCCTCCATGGTCATACCCTCGCGAGCGATGGGCACCGTCAGACCGGCAACGGCCGACACGTCGTACGACCCTACCGCAGCCTTGGCGGGCAGCGGGTCGTAGAGACGGGCCATATCGAGGTAGAAGAACGCACGGAACGCCTTGGCTACGCCCAGATTCTGAGCCGAATCCTCGTTCTGGCTGAACAGCGTGATAGCCTCGTTGGCCGCATAGACGAACTGGTAATAATTCTTATAGAAGAACGGAGCCACATAACCATTGGCATCCAATCCGTCCAAATTGCAGGGATAAAGATACGCCTGCCAACGGTCGTAGTACTGGTTGCCGCCCGGCAAGTTGCCGGACACGGGGAACACCTCGCCGGCCAGACGGTCCATAGCGCCCAACATACCCGGATAACCGAAATCGAAGTGCTCTTCGATGTCGACATAATTGGTAATGAGAATCGTAGGCATGGCGGAAAGAACCCCGTCCTGCGCGAACGGCGATTCGGCAATCTGCCCGCCCGTAGCGTATCCGCTCTCGGGGAAAGTCTCCTCGATACACCCCGCGAACACCACGGCGGAGCCGAGAAGAACGGCCGTGAATTTTATGATCTGATTCATTTTCATACTGATTCGTCGTTAAAAATTTAGAACGTTACCGACAGACCGCCCGAGAAAGTGCGGATCGGGGCGTAGTAGTAGGGATTCGATATACCGCCGATGCTCTGACGGGGATCGAGACCCTGACGCTGCGACCAGTACCATACGTTGTCGCAGGCCAGGTAAACGCGCAGCTTCTCGACGAGGAACTTGCGGGTAATGCGCTGGGGCAGCGTATAGCCGAGCGTGATGTTCTGAATGTTCAGGAACGAAGCGTCGGTCAGGAAACGGCTCGACGTGCCGTTCTGATTGGGATCGCCATAGGCGAAACGCGGAATGTTCGAGCCCTTGTTATCTTCGGACCACGATTTGAGCAGGTCGCGGTGGTAGTTGAATCCGGTAGAGGTACCCCCGGGCGAAGCCATGTAGGCCTGATAGCCTTGGTCGAGCACCTGACCGCCGATCTGGTAGGTAAAGCCGATCGACAGATCGACACCGTAGAAACGCAGCGACGTGTTGAAACCGCCATAGAGGTCGGGCAGTGCATCGCCCTGCAATTCGCGGCCCTCGGCCGAAGCGGTCGAGTAGTCGGTGGTCGTCACACGCTCCAGTTCGCCCGTCTTCTCGCTGGTCCGATAGGTATACCACATGGATTTACCCGTCTTTTCCTCCACGCCGGCATAGGTGGGCAGGTAGAACGAGAAGATGGATTCGCCCTCGGTGTAGAAGCGGCTGCTGGTCTGACGGCCCACATGACGGCCGTCGGCGGTGGTGTTGTTCTTATACTGATCGGGCAGCTTGACCAACTTGTTCTTGTAGTGGGTCATGTTGACCGAGAAATCCCATACGAGGTTCTTCGTGCGGATGAGGTCGGCGCCCAACTCGATTTCGACACCGCGGTTGACCATGTCGCCGATATTGGTCCAAATCGAAGTGTAGCCTGCCTCCACCGGCGTTGCGAGCTGGAAGAGCATGTCCGAAGTCTTGCGGTTGAAGAAGTCGATGCCACCGCGCAGACGGTCGTTCCAGAAACCGAATTCGATACCGACGTTGAGGTTGGAGTTGGTCTCCCACGTAATGTCAGGATTGCCTTTCTGCTGAAGCACGCTCGTCACGCCGCCGTTACCGTCGCTCTCGATGCTGTAATAATCGGCATAACGGAAATAGGTTTCGGCTTTGGTGCCGAGATTGTCGTTACCCTGCGAACCGTAGGATACTTTCAGCTTCAACATGTTGAGCCAGCCTTTCGTACCGTCCATGAACCCTTCCTTGGAGATGAGCCATGCGGCGCCTGCCGACCAGAAGTTACCCCAACGGTGGTCGGGATGGAAACGCGACGAAGCATCGCGGCGGTACGAACCCGAAACGAAATACTTCTCGTCGTAGTTGTACTGGGCACGGAAGAAATAACCCTCGTTGTTGTATTCGAGTACCGAAGAACCCGAACGCGACGAATCGACCGTAGCACCGCTCAACTCGAAGTTGTCGGGCGAGAACATGACGGTTTTGCTGCCGTAGAGGCTGTACTGCTTGCGGTTGTACATTTCGTGACCGACGAGCAGGTCCACGTTGTGCTTGTCAGCGAACGTCTCGCTGTAAGAGAGCAACTGCTGCAAGTTGTAGGCGATGTCGCGCGCATGGGACTTGAAGACCGCACCGCCCGACGAAGCGAACTGACCGTAGAACGGATTCTGCACCTCCGTGCCGCGCGTCTCGTCGAGCGCCACGTTGCCGTTGAGCGTCAGTTTCAAACCCTTGTAAAGATTGAAATCGAGGAATCCGCCCGCCATCATGGCGTTGCCCTCGTTGATATAGCGGTTCAGCTGGATGTCCTGCAGGTCGTTGCTCACACCGCCGTTGGAACGCAGGGCACCGCCGTTGCGACCGTCGCCGGTATCGTAGAGTTTCATGCCGTACTTGTCGATCATGATGTTGCCGTTGCCGTCACGCATGTAGACGGGATAAATCGGCGCCATCCGAACGGCGGTAGCGAATGCGTTGCCGCCGTCGGCGTTACCTTCGCCCTGACTTTCGCCGTCGTCATTGGTCTTGTTACCATTGTTCCACACGAAATGGGTATACGACATGTTACCGCCGATCTTGAGCCACTTTTTGGCCTGATAGTCAGCGCGCAGACGGGCCGTATAACGTTCGTTGCTCGAACCGTCGATGATACCCGTGTTGTCCAGGTAACCCAGCGATGCGTAGAAGTTGGAACGGTCCGTAGCTCCGGAAACGCTCACGTTGTACTCCTGGCGGAACGACGTCTTGTAGATTTCGTCGAGCCAGTTATCGGGCTTGAGCAAATACTGCTGGCCGTTGTAGTCGACCAGACGGCCCTCCGTAGCGAGCGGGTTCAGACGACCGTTCGTACCGATGAGGTTCTGACCCTCGGGCACCGTCATCACATTGTAGCCCAGACCTCCGGCGATGTTCGACGTCAGCAGCTGGTTGGCTGCGATGTTGGCCGCCGCAGGGTCGTAACCCTGGTCGAGGGTATAATAATTGTACAGCGCCTTGTAGTGCATTTCGTAGTATTCGCCTGCATTGTCCGCAATGTCGTAGGTACGCAGAGCGCGGGTGTTGAGACCCCATTTGCCGTCGAACGACACGACTGCATCGCCTACCTTGGCGCGCTTGGTGGTCACCATAATCACACCGTTGGCACCGCGGGCACCGTACAGCGCATTGGATGCGGCGTCCTTGAGCACCGAAATCGACTCGATGTCGGCCGCATTGATGTTATTGACGTCGCCTTCGTAGGGCACGCCGTCGACCACCCACAGCGGGGTGTTCTGCGCCGACATGGAGCCGTAACCGCGGACGTAGATTTTCTGACCCGAACCCGGACGGCCCGATTCCGAAGCGAACTGCACGCCGGAAACCTTGCCGACGAGTGCGTCCTGCACGTTCGAGGACTGGGTCTTTATCAGGTCGTCCGACTGAATCATCTTGGCTGAACCGGTAAAAGCCTCCTTGCGGGCCGTACCGAACGCCACCACGATGACGTCGTCGATGGCATGCGTATCTTCGGCCAGCGCAATGTCGATATGCGTTTTGCCTGCTATGGCAACCGTCTTGGATTCATATCCGATGAACGACACGGTCAGCGACCCGTCGGCAGGCGCCGAAAGCGAGAACGAGCCGTTCGCACCCGAAGTGGTACCGATAAGTGTACCATCGACCATGACGGTCGCACCTACTACCGGCTGACCGTCGGGGCCCGACACCGTACCGGACACCTGCCGGTTCTGAGCCCCGACGAACAACGCTCCGGCTCCCAGAATCGCAATTAACGATAGTACAAGTTTTCTTACCATAAACGTTAATTTTAATTGGTTTTTAAAATAAAAAGCTCATGGCAAAGATAGGAAACGGAAAGCCGAAAAGCAAGAATATTTATAAGAAAATTTAGCAACATGGCGATTATTTTGCGAAAAGTAAATTTTCGATTACATTCCATTTGTTATTTTAAGAAATAGCTTTCAATCCGTAAGCAAGCTCCCCGTACAACTTTCGGCCTTTATTGAAAAATAAATCAAAATGAACGGATTGATAGCAAATAAGGGCTCCCAGTAACAAGATGAAAGAAGAACCCCCTTTCCGGCCGCCGATTTATTCGCAAAGCTCCGCGACAGCCGCCTGCGGATAGAGCGCGTCGATGCGCCGGGAAAGGCGGTTCATTTCGCCGTCGAGCGTCGAGTGCGTAATGACGGCATAAATCTGCGTGGTGCGGATATTCTTGTGTCCCAGCAGTTTGCTGATAGTTTCGATGGCCACCCCCTGCGAAAGGGTCATCGTCGTCGCAAAGGTGTGGCGGGCCGTGTGGAAAGTGACCCGTTTGGAAATGCCCGCCGCGGCCGCAAGCTGCTCCAGCCGTTTGTTGCACCAGCCGTTGCCGGGCAAACCGAATATCGGTTCGTCGCAGTCTGCGGGCAGATAGCGGCGCAAAATGGCCTGCGGCACAGCGAAAAGACGCACGCTGACTTCCGTACCCGTTTTGCGGCGGGTCAAGTCGACCCATGTCTGGCCGCCGTTCTGCTGAATCTGCCGCCGGGTCAGGTTGCAGACGTCGACATAGGAAAGCCCCGTGAAGCAGCTGAACACAAAAGCGTCGCGCACCAGCCGCAACGCCCCGGAGGGCAATTCCAGCCGCATCATTCTGCTTATCTCCGCTTCGTTCAGATAGTTGCGGCTGACGAATTCGCTGTGCAGCTTATACCCGGCGAACGGGTCGTGCGTCAGACAGCCTTTGCTTCGGGCCACCATCAGCACGTGCTTGAGCGCAATCATGTAAATCCACGCCGTGTTCTTTTTGCGGCTGCACTGCTGGACGATATAGGCATGGAATCCCGTCACGAATCCTTTGTCGAGTTCGGAGAAAGCCAAATCGTCCCGCCGATAGGTCTGCCGCACGTAGCGCTCCAAGTGATGGCAGACACACCTATATTTATTATAGGTAGTCGCACTGCGGCTGACGCCTACCATTCGGCGGAACTCCTCGTTGTGGCGCCGGAAAAATTCGAGCAGGCACTCGCGGTGCGTTATGCCCAAATAGGCTTCCTTGATCATCGCCGGAGTAACCGCCGAACCGTTCAGAAACAAGGTCCGGTAGCATTGTTCGATCCGAAAACGGATGTCGGCAAGCTGGCGGTTGGTTTGGTCGGCACACCGCCCGCGGCCCGCCACCTGCCCCGTCGCGGCGCACCAGGTTTCCGGGTTCACACTCAGATGCGTCGACAGCTGTACACGCTGGCCGTCCAGCGTGATACGCGCCATAATCGGCACCCGGCCGTTCTTGAGCGGCGCATTCCTCTTGAGGTAGAAAAGTATTCTGAACGTGCTTCTCATCCGTTATCTGCTTGGTTTAAGTTCGATTTGCCGCTAAAGGTAACGATTAAGCGACCGCCTTTCGGTGCATGAACCGGACTAAACAGCTTATTTCCGGACGGTTCGAGCGGTCGGCAAGGTTACTTTTTGGCGACTTGTGCGCGCCGGATTCCGGCGCAGACTTCGCCTTTTGTCGCTGAATTTCAAGGGACTGTCCTTTTTTCGGGCCGCCGGGCTTCGGCTTGCATACAAATATCTGAGCAGCAAATG
>ERZ778497.1932-NODE-1932-length-11899-cov-11.252111_pt1 | contig 11899 bp, 9 predicted proteins | sample MGYA00509938_ERZ778497 | MGnify/ENA primary metagenome ERZ778497 (study PRJEB29527, sample SAMN07138969) | mouse gut metagenome | material: feces | host: mouse | place: China:Nanjing | collected 2016-01-25 ... | reverse complement strand
TTCAAAAATATTGTAGCCGTTCTTAGTGTTTTCTTATTGTTTTTTGTTAGATTTGTAATTGAGTAGCAATAACCAAATTCAAATACAAATACCTAACTATGGCAACTCTATCCATAATCAAGAACGACCCTTGGCTTGAGCCCTATGCCGACGCTATCGAAGGCAGGCATCAGGACGCAGTAAACAAGGAAAAGGAACTAATTGCCGCCGATGGCTCACTCAAGGCATTTGCCAACGCCTACAACTATTTCGGACTACACCGCACCCCCACCGGATGGGTGTTCCGCGAATGGGCTCCTAACGCAACCGGCATAACCCTCATCGGCGACTTCTCCAAATGGAAGGAATATGTGAAATACGCACTTAAACCCATCGGCAACGGTGTATGGGAAATAAAGCTCAAACCCGAAGCTCTGCATCACGGACAGCTCTACAAGATGCTCGTACACTGGGAAGGCGGAATGGGTGAACGCATCCCGGCCTATGCCACACGAGTGGTGCAGGACGAGCAATCCAAGATTTTCTCGGCACAGGTGTGGGCTCCCGAGAAGCCTTTCAAGTGGAAAGTGCGTCGCTTCGTGCCCGACACCCGTCCGCTGCTTATCTACGAATGTCACATCGGCATGGCGCAGGAGCGCGAAGGCGTGGGCACTTACACCGAATTCAAGGACAAGGTGCTGCCCCGCATCGTGGCCGACGGCTACAATACAATCCAGATAATGGCCATCCAGGAGCATCCCTACTACGGCTCATTCGGCTATCACGTGTCGAGCTTCTACGCTCCGTCGAGCCGATTCGGTACTCCCGAGGAGCTGAAGGAGCTTATCGATGCCGCCCATGAGCAAGGAATAGCCGTGATAATGGACATCGTGCACTCCCACGCAGTCAAGAACGAAGTCGAAGGTCTCGGCCGTCTTGACGGAAGCTACAACCAGTACTTCTACGGCGATGGACGCCGCGAGCATCCGGCATGGGACTCGCTCTGCTTCGACTACGGCAAGAACCAGGTGCTGCACTTCCTGCTCTCCAACTGTAAATACTGGCTCGATGAATTCCACTTCGACGGATTCCGATTTGACGGCGTGACATCGATGCTCTACTACAACCACGGACTCGGACAGGCTTTCGGATCCTACGGCGACTACTATAACGGCGGTCAGGACACCAACGCCATCACCTACCTCACCCTTGCCAACAAGCTCATCCACGAGGTCAACCGCAAGGCGATAACCATAGCCGAGGAGATGAGCGGCATGCCGGGACTGGCCACTCCGTTCAAGGCCGGAGGCATCGGATTTGACTACCGCATGGCAATGGGCATCCCCGACTACTGGATCAAGATGCTCAAGGAGAAGAAGGACGAGGACTGGCACCCTACATCGATATTCTGGGAACTCACCAACCGTCGCGCCGACGAAAAGACCATCAGCTACGTGGAGAGCCACGACCAGGCACTCGTGGGCGACAAGACCGTCATATTCCGCCTTATCGACGACCAGATGTACTGGCACATGATGAAGGGCGACGACAACGCAGCCGTGAACCGTGGCATCGCAATGCACAAGATGATACGACTCGTGACACTCGCCACCATCAACGGAGGCTACCTCAACTTCATGGGCAATGAGTTCGGCCATCCCGAATGGATCGACTTCCCGCGCGAAGGCAACGGCTGGAGCTACAAGTATGCACGCCGCCAGTGGGACCTTGTCGACCGCGAGGAGCTGCGTTACGGCGAGTTGAACGCATTTGACAACGCCATGATAGAGCTTGTAAGCGACATCTACGACTTCCAGGCTCTGCCTGTCGAGAAGCTGTGGGACAAGGACGATGATCAGGTGCTCGCATTCAAGCGCGGCGACCTCGTGTTTGTATTCAACTGGGCACCGTTCAAGTCCTATACCGACTACGGATTCCTCGCTCCCGAAGGCGAGTATGAGGTAGTGCTGTCGAGCGACAACAAGAAGTTTGGCGGATTCGGCAACATCGACGAAGGCATCAGGCACTTCACCCAGCACGACGAGCTGTATGCCGACGACCACAAGGGTTGGCTCAAGCTATACCTGCCGGCCCGCACCTGCCAGGTGCTCCGCTACCGCCACAACAACAAGTAACAACCGGCATCGGCCTGTACAATATAAATGGCTGTGTCAAAGGACTGGCACAGCCATTTTTCTATCTTACAATATCTATGACATGGATGCGATACCAGCATCACTTCTCAACCAAAACATGCACGGCAAATGAACCGCCCACAGGCATTGACTCCCATTTACCGTACTCATGCCAATTGAAATGTCCTGTCAAAACATTTGACTTTATGTATATCGTGTGTCCATGCATCGGTTCAAGAAACTCAAACTCTACCATTGTGTCACCATTAATCATCATCGGTTCGGGCAGACGATACACAAATCGCCCGTCACCGCCGAGAGCCTCCTTGGTATATGTGAACATAACGGGCTGTCGCGTGACATTGGTCCACACTCCGTTCCGTTTTTTGTAGGCATTCAGCCTGAACGGCATCCGTTCAACGCAATTATCACGCTGAATCCACCCCATGCTCACCGATGTTATCCACGCGCGCTTACCAACTTTGCATCGCACTCCCACACCGCATCCTTCGGGATGTTCCGACCCGATCTGAATCTCAAATTTTCCGTTCATCGAAGTGCGTCCGAATGTCTTTTTCTTTACTTTGGGCGGAATCACCACCACCTCGTCAAGTTCATAGGGGTGCTCATGCAGAACTATGTCAAGCTTATCGCCCATGCTCCTTAATCGCCCCACGGTAGCGGTAAAATCGTCATATCCTATTGAGGAGAAACTTACTGAATCATTGTCGGTGACATTGTTAAGTACAAAGCCGAACGCTCCCACCGAGTCGGTCAATGTTCCGGTACTCCTCGACGGAACCGTTATTGTAGCGTAAGGAATTACCTCCCCTTTATCATCTTTAACAACTCCCTTTAACGTAACTTTTCCCGACGCAGTCAATCCGATGACAATCGACAAAACAGCAACCAATATTCTCATAATCTAATTTTTGTTTACAAATATAGCACTTTTTATAATTAGACTCCATGACCTGAGAAAAAGTTGCACAATCGTCAATATTACGCCAAATTCATCATGCTAAAAAGCTCTGAAAATAATATTGCAGGAACAGAAGCAGGAGTCCGGCAAAAATCCAGGCGCCAATTGACAGCCAAAACATTTTGGTGCAATCCTGCTTGAAACTGTACCAGGATTATATAGATTGTAATTCCCGTAAACAAGGCACAGGCAATCCACATCATCGTGATGTAATTGAAATGACCTGCACGCCGGAAAAAGCGGGCAAAAAGAATCAGGAATGCCACAATCCAGCAAAATACCTTAAGCATCTTGGGATGAGGATATACGGGGCGTTTCATTGTCATTCAATTGATACACACTGCTAAACAGATAGAGGCTTTTAAAAGTTTTAGCCCAAAATAATCGGCAGCTGCCGATAAACAATTTCGGGCTCCATCGGGTTACGTTATAAGTTGTAACATCACGAATATACTACAATCATGGATATGAAGAAGCCGCTAATGCTGTTTATAATGTCGCTCATCGCATTTACAGCTTTATCACAAGGCTCATTGTCAATCGACCGGTTCGGCTACTCCGACTTCCGCAATTCCGACGGAGAGCGTGTGGGCAGCGGAAGCATGCTGCGCACCAAAGCCGAAATGACGCTGCCTATAACGATGAAGCGCGACGAGGCCAACCGACTCTCAGCATGGGGCATAAGGATAAACGCCGACTATTCCCGACTGAACAACCGCGAAACTGCGGCAATGCTCAATCCGCATGAGATACTGAATACAAGCATCACGCTGGCCCACATTCGACCTCTCGCCGGGCGATGGAGCATGATAGCCGCACTGGGTGTGGGCATCTATGCGCCCACCAACTACATCCGCTGGAAAAGCCTGCTTGGCAACGGCATAGCACTGTTTATATACAAAATCAACGATGAGCTGAGCCTTGGATTCGGCGGCGGACTGACCAACTCCTACGGCCCTCCGGTGGTAATGCCGATGGCCTATGTCAACTGGCAGCGCAAAGGCCGCTATCAGTTCACGGTGAATTTCACCGGGCATCTCAATGTGACAGGTTCGACAAAGCTCGACGACCGATGGAAGATAACCTGCACGGCCGTCGACATGGACGGAATCACCGCCGTTCTCGTTCGTGACGGCAAGACCAAAGTCTACTCCTCGACAATGATAAAGTCTGACCTATCGGTGAGCTACTACATCACTCCGCAGTTGAGTTTCTACGTGGGAGGCGGTTGCGTGTGGCGTCGTTCGTCACGCATTGCGCCCCGCCGCATCGAGGAATTTTTCAAAGGCATGTTTGCCTCCTCCGACAAATACAGCTTCGGCCCCTCGATGCGCCTCAACGCCGGCTTCCGCTACGGTTTCTGACCCCTCGCCCCCGCCACGCGCCCAATCCCGTAATTCATCTCCACCCACTCGTTAAGCGACCTTGAGATGTCTTGTCCCATTGAGCCCTTAACAATGTTGTAAATCGGCTCATACGAGATATTTGTTCCACAGTGAATCACCGACTGATATAGGAAATTGGACAATGAGTTGGCGGTCAACAACAGGTTGCGAGTTCCTTTTATATCCTCAAGCGCACCCTTTACAAAATAAGGGGTTACCACTATCGTATAACTGCTCCCAATAAGTTCGCGATGGCGTTGGAGCCTGGGCGTAACAACATTTTGAAGTTTGGTTTCGGTAGACTTCGCTTCAAGATCAAACTTTTCGTTGTTAGTTAGGTAAATACATTCCACATCAGTAGTGCCCGACTTCGCTATCCACTCGGCTTCGACATCAATGAATTCGTTAAACGCGTCACTCAGCACCTGCTCAAATCTATGACTGTCGCCCTTCTCCTGATTACGTGAATACTGTTTTATCTTATCGGTAAGCTGCATAATGTATGAAACAAGTGCTTTTTGTTTCGGGTCAAGCTCTTCTCTTAATTCCTCGGGATAAAAATTATATAGATGCATTATATAATCGGAGGTACCAAGAAGCTTATAAAGATCATGAGGTTTCTCATCATAGCTGTAAGCAGCGAGCATTTTGTCGGCAAACTCCTCTATTTCAGGTCTAAGTTCAATATAATTGAGCCTATAGTTACGAGTCGACCTCTTTTTGGAGGCCAATTCTTCTTCGCTGATATAATCAGGCAACATGCCACGACCGAAACCTCCGTGATGAAGAGGCCCTATATAATTCTTGCGCTTTACATCGTAGTGCGTAACTATTCCACCTCCCGCGAGTTGACCAAACGCATACACCGCTTCATGAAGAGCATTGGCAAGGGTGTCCTCTTCAGGCAAAGTCCGCTTGAACATTTCCAATTTGTCGACAGGATTCATCCGACGAAGTCCGAGTATATTCTCTACAAGCGATTCATAATCGTCATTGTCGATTGTCTTGCACCACATCACATAATAGAACATCTCGTCACAATAAAGACGACCGTCAAGCCTCGGATCACGCAGCAATTTAAAAATAAGCCTGAAGGGATATATGTTGAATGATGAACTCATCTGATTAAAAGGGTGATTGAATGGCAACGAGAACAACATCGACATATATATCTTTGCAACCCTGTCAATCTTTGTCTTATTATCAAGTTCAGAATCCATGTATGTGTCAATCAGCTTATTTCCAAGCGGGCTAAACACCAGTCGTTGTCCTTGTCCACGGCCAGTCTTATACGCAATCATCGAATAGGCGACCTGACACATCTTGAAAATAGTAGTATCGCGACTCGGCACATCGTAACGCGGGACATAGGTTCCGCTATCCATCATCAATTCGTTTATATTGTCAAGCGAGCGGTCATCAAATAACGCACCATGTTTACGTGCCACATAGGCATACTTAACCATCAGATCAAAACTCTTTATGTATTTCATCATGGTCCATTTATCTGACTTATTTACACGTTTCATATCTTTACGTTTTAAGGTTGACAATATTCTATATAACAACATCGGTGGAATTGCCTCTCCTATGAGAGTGCGCACAAGGTACTCATTATAGCCACAAGGCAAATTCCAATCCTGAGGCAATGATGACACAATAAGCAATTCAAGCATCGACAACACACGTGCGTCGCTGACCGTACCATCGGCAAGCTTACGCCCGGGATGCACATTGTTATGTCCGCTTATCAGGCCATTGTTAGTTGCTCGGGCGGGGCACGGAGCATCCCAACGCATCCTTTTGTAAGTATTATGGAATCCGCTGACCTTCTTGCCGTCGGCTCGCTTAGGATAATAAACTTCGTTTGTCATGGCACTGCACCCTTCATCGGTATGCGACATACACTCTACCTGCATTGCACTGTGATTCAAGGCATAATGATACTTTATATCACTGTGTTCCCCATTGTTCAACGATGGCAGATGCCCGATTGCCTGACGCAACGTTATTTCATGCTCGGGAGCCGGATAGCTCCATGAATAATTATTTTTATATAGAATTATTATAGCACGTGGTCGTGATTGCGCCACCCCGTAGTCCTTGGCATTGAATATGTCGTAGCGAATGTTATACCGTCCACCGTATCGCCGTTCCAGAATATCCACAATGCCAAGATAGTCATTCTCATAGGGGAAATATAACTTCAGAAACTTAGGGACATTCTCTATTACCACAACATCGAGATCCAAAGAGTCTATTACCTTCAGCACGGCAAATATCAGATAATTACGCACATCCTCGGCATATTCCTTTTTACCAAGAGAACTCATTCCCTGGCAAGGAGGCGTTGCAAGCAGGAATGAAGGGTTAAGTTTCCTGGCACGTGCCACATACTCATCAAGAATCTTGCCATCCATTATATCCCCTACAAGCATGTCGGTATCGGGATAGAAATGCGTATAGTATTCAGCCCTTTCCTTTAGTATCTCATTGGCAAGAGCTATATGAATATTCAGTTTGCTGAGATATGTTTCAGCTATTCCGGCACTTGAAAACATGGATATACCGGTAATTGTACGGTCGGTTACCATTATAGTTCTATTCCGTCAATAATCTTTTTCATCATCAATGGAGGCACTCCCTCGCCTATGAATTGGCGTAAAGCGGTATCACTTATATCATTGGGAAGCTCCATATCGCCGGGAAGCGACATCACAATGAGCAATTCGCGCAAAGTCAATACACGCGCATCGCTCCACAATCCGTTGCCAAGGCTTCGCCCCGGATGCACTTTATCCTGTGAAGACATGATTTCATTGCGCATCGTCACTGTAGGCGATGGCTGGTCCCACGACATTCGTTTGTAGCAATTAAGATAACCTTTAATTTTGTCGCCGTTACTTTTGCGTGGGTAGTACTCATCGTTCATGAAAGCAGAACAACCTGTTGGGGTGTGACGCAACCACTCTATCTGATTAGCAGGATGCAATCTCGCCCAATGATTTTTAAGCGCAGATACCTCTCCGGGCTCTATGCTTGGCAGGTTGCCTATAGCTTCTCGCAATGTCACCTGCTTTTCACTTCTCTTTGGATCATGCCACGACAATCCTTTACGGCAAAGCCTTATGAACACACGTTCACGAGTCTGCGGCACACCATAATCACCACTGTTGAATATGTCACACTTTATATCGTAAACTCCGCCATATTTCGCTTCAAGAATTTCAAGAATCTTTAACCGCTCACCATCGCCCCAAGGCATTTTCACCTTAAGCATTTGCGGCACATTCTCAAATATGACATAGTCGGGCGACAAAGAATCGATAAACGGAAATGTTTCAAGTATTAGATAATTTCGACTGTCGTCAATATCTGACAAAGCAGCACCCTTATTTTTGCCTACGCTGCTCATGCCTTGACACGGAGGTGTCGAGATTATCATTTGTATCTTTTTACGCCCTACAGCTTTCAGGACATCACGCTTCACATCATCACTCGTTATGTCGCCGCACACCGTCTTTGTCGACGGATACAATTGACCGTGAACCCTGCATCTGCGAGAGTCTATGTCAGTTGCCACAACGACATCCACCCCTGCACGCTTCAAGTAGTATTCGCCTACTCCGATGCATGAGAACAATGATAGTGCGTTTATGCGATGTTTCCTTCTGCAAGCCATTTCCAATTGCGAATTTACTAATTATTCCTCAATAAAACCACTGCCTCGAAGTAATTATCAAAATTCAATACATTCAAGGTGATGGAGGGGCGGGCAATTAGGGTGGAGTGCTAATTTTGGGATGGTAATTAACTTTTATTCTCGGTTTTATGTTGTATCTTTGTAGCAACTCTTAAAACTATTTATTTAGCGGATGATTGAACGCATAATAATAATTGACAATGTCGACCCGGTAAGCTTCTATGGCATAAACAATTGCAATATGCAGCTTATACGCAATCTCTTCCCCAAGCTGCGCATGGCCGCTCGCGGACAGATAATCAAAGTCATCGGCGACCCCGAAGAGGCCGCTCGCTTTGAAAAGAAAATCAAGGAGCTGGAAGAGTACTGCATCAAGTATAACAAACTCACCGAAGAGGTGATTCTCGACATTGTGCGCGGTCAGGCTCCGAAAGAGTTGAAGCAGGACGATGTGATCATCTACGGAATAAACGGCAAACCGATCAGCGGACGCACCCCCAACCAGCAGCTGCTTGTCGAAACATTTTTGAAAAACGACCTCACATTCGCTCTCGGCCCTGCAGGAACCGGCAAGACCTATGTGGCAATAGCGTTGGCCGTGCGCGCGTTGAAAAATCGCGAAGTGCGCAAGATAATCCTTTCGCGTCCGGCAGTGGAAGCAGGCGAAAAGCTCGGATTTCTCCCCGGCGACATGAAGGACAAGATCGACCCCTATCTTCAGCCGCTCTATGATGCGCTTGAGGACATGATTCCCGCAGTGAAGCTGAAAGAGTACATGGAGTCCAACGTAATCCAGATAGCTCCGCTGGCATTCATGCGCGGACGCACGCTCAACGATGCAATAATCGTGCTTGACGAAGCGCAGAACACCACCACCCATCAGATAAAGATGTTCCTCACCCGACTGGGAATGAACGCAAAGATGATAATAACCGGCGACATCACCCAGATTGACCTGCCTCGCAGCGTCAACTCGGGACTCGTACAGGCCCTCAAGGTGCTGAAAGGCGTGCCCGGCATAGGCATGGTGGAGTTTGGCAAAAAGGACATCGTGCGTCATCAGCTCGTGCAGCGCATAGTCGAGGCCTATCAGCGATGGGACGACGAGAAGAAAGCCGAGGAGCAACGCGAAAAAACCGAACAATAACTATCAACAACAATAACACCAATCATCACTACAATGGCTACTACACTTATCAACACGGATTTCAACTTCCCGGGACAGAAAAGTGTCTATCACGGCAAAGTTCGCGATGTCTATGACATCAACGATGACATCATGGTAATGGTCGCAACCGACCGCATCTCGGCTTTCGATGTAATTCTGCCCAAAGGCATCCCCTACAAGGGACAGGTTCTCAACCAGATTGCCGCAAAATTCCTCGATGCCACAGCCGACATCGTGCCCAACTGGAAGCTCGCCACTCCCGACCCGATGGTAACCGTAGGTCTAAAATGCGAAGGTTTCCGCGTCGAGATGATTATACGCGGCTACCTCACAGGAAGCGCATGGCGTGAATATCAGGCCGGATGCCGCGAACTGTGCGGAGTGAAACTACCCGACGGAATGCGCGAAAACGAGCGTTTCCCCGAACCCATCATCACCCCCACCACCAAGGCCGAAGCCGGTCACGACGAAAACATCTCACGCGAAGAGATCATAGCACAAGGCATCGTCGACAAGGACGACTACGAACTGATGGAGCGTTACACCCGCGCACTGTTCCGCCGCGGAAGCGAAATGGCAGCCGAGAAGGGACTGATACTCGTCGACACGAAATATGAATTTGGCAAGCGTGACGGAAAGGTCTACCTGATCGACGAAATCCACACTCCCGATTCATCACGTTACTTCTATGCCGACGGCTACGAGGAGCGCTTTGAGAAGGGCGAACCCCAGCGTCAGCTCTCCAAGGAGTTTGTGCGTCAGTGGCTCATCGAACACGGATTCATGGGCAAAGCCGGCCAGGCAGTTCCCGAAATGACCGACGCCTATTGCGAATCGGTAAGCGAACGCTACATCGAGCTTTACGAGCACATCACCGGCGAGCGTTTCGTAAAGAGCGACGAGCACGACCTTGCCGCACGCATTGAGCGCAATGTCACTCAGTGGCTTGAAAACCGCAAGTAAAAATATACGACTAAGAATAACCGATGGAAGTCAAAGCCGAAAAGATCAACCCTTACGACAACGAGCGGAGCAAGACTCAGCAGGTCAAGGAGATGTTTGACAGCATCGCCCCGGCCTACGATTTCATGAACCGCATGATGACCTTCGGAATCGACAAGCTGTGGCGTGCCCGCGCAGTGAAAATGCTGCGCAGGCACTCGCCGCGCTTAATACTCGATGTAGCCACCGGCACAGGCGACCTCGCCCTGCTACTGCATCGCAAACTCAGTCCGCATCAGCTCACCGGAATCGACCTGAGCCCCAATATGATCGCACGGGCACAAGCCAAGGCAGTCGATGCGGGAATAGCCCATAAGGTCAGCTTCATGACAGGCGACTGCCTCGCACTGCCTTTCGGAGCCGAAACATTCGACTGCATCACCGTTGCCTACGGAGTGCGCAACTTCGAGCATCTCGACGCAGGCTACCGCGAAATGTACCGCGTGCTGCAACCCGGAGCGGTGCTGTGTGTCATCGAGCTGTCGACACCCACCTCGCCAATCGTCAAGCCACTCTACAACTTCTACACACGACGCATAATCCCGACAATAGGCCGACTCGTTTCACACGACGTGCGCGCCTACAGCTATCTTCCCGAAAGCATAGCCGCAGTGCCGCAGGGCAACGCCATGCTTGAGCTGCTCCGCGAGGCCGGATTCAGCCAATGCACCTTCACCCCGCTCACTTTCGGCACCTGCACCATCTACATGGCCATAAAGTAGAGCAATTATCAACACGTTTTTCTCTAAAACGATGGCAAAAGGATGCGTATATTTCATAATATCGCTCTTTTTGCTTATTTTTGTACTACCAATTCATCACTTTAATTCCCGATTCTAAAATGAAGGCTCTTTTGTCATATCGTTTCAACGCTATCATCTTCATTTTTCTCTCGATAGCCCTACTGTCATCCAATGCTAACGCCCAGACGGTCGAACCTGCCGACCCAAGCTTGCTTGAACTGCTCGGAGTTCCTGTCGAAGAGGACGAAGACGAGTACTACTACGAGGACGAGGGCGAAGGTTATGATGATTTCGGTCCGTTCTTCGACCTTGTCGCCGACACCGTGCCCGACTCGGTGCCCGAATACATCCCCTTGAAACTGCTTCCGCCCACAACTCTTCCCGTAACGGCGTTCATGCCCGTAGTATTCGACTATGTTGAATACACCGACACCGTAGCTCCGCTTAATCCCGAACGATACATCGAAACCGACAATCCCGCAATGAACCGCATGATGCAGGAGGGCAACCGCATACGCCGCTACCGCCAGCTGAAGCAACGTTACATGATCGACTATGCGCCGCAGGTAAGATACAACATCAACACCCTGCCTGAGCCACCTAAACAGTATGTAGCCACTGTCGACCCCTCGAAATCGACCATAACAATATCGGAAGTGCTTGTCAACAAGGATGACCTTGAGGCGGCAGCCGCATCCCTGGATGTAAAGCCCAAGAACTGGCTTCACACTTTCAACGGACTCCTGCAATTCTCGCAGGCCTACGTGAGCCCCAACTGGTATCAGGGCGGCAACAACAACGT
>ERZ778497.1931-NODE-1931-length-11901-cov-7.435928_pt1 | contig 11901 bp, 21 predicted proteins | sample MGYA00509938_ERZ778497 | MGnify/ENA primary metagenome ERZ778497 (study PRJEB29527, sample SAMN07138969) | mouse gut metagenome | material: feces | host: mouse | place: China:Nanjing | collected 2016-01-25 ... | reverse complement strand
TTTGATAGGGTTTTATTACGCTTTTTTTCTATGAGTTAAAGTTAAGTTACATAAAGATTAACTAACACTTTCCCTATCTCTCCGTAGTTCTCCGTAAGTGCTACCCGTATTACATTTTGGGGATTTTTGCTTTCCCTAACTCGCCTGTGTTTCCCTAACACTCCGTAAGTTTAGTATCACAATAGTATAAAGAAAGAGCCTTGGCTGTTTGTTTCAGTCAAGACTCTTTTTTTCATCTATCTCTTTAAGGCGATTAAGCCATTTTGTAATTGTGCCTGTTTCAAAAAAGTGTAGTAACGCACCCTCTGAAAACCTATCTGCTCGAATTGCACCCATAAGCAAGGCTGTAATACATTTTCCGTCCAAAGCAGAAGTATCAACTTCGCTCATGGAAACATTATCCCATTCAATTCCGTTTTCAAGCAGAATATCATTGTAGCGGTAAAGGCCGTATTCTTGGTGTTCATCAGCGAAAGTGTAAACATCATCTATAAAGTGTCTCGCCATTCTGGAATATGATACATAGGGCATTTGTATAGGTTTCTCAAGCATTCCTTTGCTTTTGCGGTCAGTTATCCACTCGCCAAAGTTATCAGCTTCAAGCGTTGGCAAATACGCTGTTAGCGTTTTATATACGGACATTGTTCATTTGCTCCTTTTGTACAAACATTAGATAAATGAGTTCGTTATCTCGTCAATGCGGTTTTCTATAAGGTAATGACTCATATCACGAATTTCTGGACACCCTCTTGTCTGAAAGATTGCTTTACTTGAATCAAAACCAAAACCGAACATTCTATCATCTTTTGTTGGGTCTTTTTTCTGCTTTACTTCTGACATAAACAAAGACATTTCCTTATTTGTAAGAGCAAGCATAATCGTATCCCATTTCGTGCTTTTAGCACCCGCATTTTGCACATCATCAGAGTGCTTTGCATATATCCCAACCAGTATATACCAGTTTGCATTTTGCTGAACAGGGAACCTATTAAACCACAAGTAGAACGGATAGCCTGAATCCTCTTTCTCATTATAATATGTTCGTGACATCTTAACTTGAATGGTGTTTACCTTGTTGCAACCATGGTCATGGCGATATAGCAATAGGTCAATACCTTTTTCTTGTGCCGAAGCAGGGATAAAAACCGAGGCACCTTTTATTTTTTTAGATAGATAATCTGAAACTGCAAACTCTGCGTATTGCATTGTAAATATCGGTTGCATTCTGTTCACCTTAACACTCTTGATTTGCCAACTATTTTCAATTTGGCAGCAATATTATTTTAGCAGAGTGTAGTACAAATTGCAATCTAAAAGTGCATTGAAATTTCAACTCTATATTGTGTCATAGTTTTGTGGGGGTTGTCAATACTATAATGTAATCAAAAGAAGTGGAGGAATTGCATTGTGGAGAAATTCATCATAACACCTAAAGAAGATAAATCCGTCACTATGACGATTCGCATAGATAGAGCCTTGCAAGAAGAATATAACGACTTGGCCGCTAAAACGAATCGTTCTCGTAATGAGCTTATCAGCATGGCACTGAAATATGCTCTGGACCACATGGAATTGAAAGATGAATAGTAATTAAAAGAGAGCCTTTGGATTTTGTCCTCTGGCTCTCAATTATTTTATGCGTTCATTCGCAGGAAGTCATTTACCTTGTTAGCGACTACCTCTTGCTGTTCCTCAAAACTGTGTGCGTAAATGTTCATTGTAGTCGAACAGGTGGAATGTCCTAAAGTCTTTGAGATTTCAATGATGTTGACTTCCAGATAATTCAGTAGGGTAGCACATGAATGTCTTAATCCATGAAGCGGTATCATTGGCAACTCCTCAAATCCACCAGACTTTGCTTTATCGGGATTATTTTGCACCCAATCATTATAGCGGTGTAAATGCTTTGTGAAATACTGATAAGGTGTTGTATGCCCCATAAGTTTTCCGTCTGCTTGAATGAACAGATTACCGCCATTGCTCAAATCGCCTTGCCATGCAGTACCATGACTAAATCGTGTCTGTATGTACTCAAAGTGATACTGCTTCAAAAGTGGGATTACATCATCTGGGATAGATACCTTTCTGACAGATTTCTTTGTCTTAGGTTCTTTATAATCAAATCCGTTCTCCGTCATACCCACAGACTTTGAAATAGAGATTTTCTTTTCCTTAAAGTCAATGTCATTCCAGTGCAAAGCAAGTGTTTCGCCTTTTCTGAATCCACAGAACAATGAGAGAGTAAAGAACACTTTGTATTGTGTGGGCACAGTATAGGATTCTGTGTACTCATTCACATAGTATGGTTTGCCTGTATCATCAATACGCTGATGGCCTTTGTAGGTTACCTCGTATGACATATCCAGAGATTTCATAAACATCAATGCTTGCTTTGGAGTAAAGAACTTCAAGCCCTCGTCCTCGTCTTTTCTCTTTGGCTTTTGTGCGTCTTGGCAAGGATTGTTCTCAATCATGCTGTAACGCTTGGCTGTCTTAAAAATCAGATTCAACACATTAGCAAATCTCTTTATGGTACCTGTTGCATAGTCATCAACCAGAGTTCTGTAAAATGCTTCAATGTGTGGTGTTTTGATATGAGCTACCTTATATCCCTTAAAGTAGGGAATGATTCGACTTTCTAATGCCTGTTTATATCCTGCATAGGTACCGTAAGCAATGTTATCTTTAACACTCTCAAGCCATTTGTATGCAAAATCTTCAAATGACATTTTTTCTGCGTTGAAGTCATAGCCATATTTCAGTTTATCTTCCATATCCATGGCATACTTTACCGCTTCTCGTTCTTGTTGTTTGGGTGTTGCTGACTGATTAACCGAATATGTAAGATTCTTAACCAGTTTCTTACCCTTATTATCGTAACCCATACAGATTACTATACGATAGACAACTCTACCGCTTTTATATGTAACTCTGTTAACTGATGCCATATTTTAACACCCTTTCTCAATTTGATTTTTGTAACGATAGAAGGTAGGCTTCGTCATACCTAATTCTTTCATTAGTTCAAATGGTTTCTTTTCCCCTTGCTGTACTAAGCGGTAGTGGGTAGCAAATTCTTCAAGGTCCATAACTCTTGGTCTGCCATAATCGTCCCATTCTCCACGAGCCTTTTTCTGTTCAATGCCTTCTCGTTGTCTTTTCTCTTTTTTCTCAATCTCAGCCTGTGCCATGCTTGCATACAACTCAATCATCATATTATTGATAGTCTCTAACATCATACGAGCCATTGAGTTTTCCATAACTGATAGGTCAATCAATGTTGTGGGTAATTCTAACACCATAACACGAATACCATTGTCCTTAAAGAATCGTAATTCCTTTAGTGTGGCTTCCTTGTTTCGTCCTAATCGGTCAAGCTCTGTGACGATCAGCACATCACCGCTTTCAAGAATTTCCTCTTTCAACATCTGATATTTTGGTCGGTTGAAGTTCTTTCCTGTTTGTTGGTCTGTATAGACCTTATCCTTATACAGAAAAATTCCGTTATCAGCACAATACTTGGTAAGTTCTGCGATACCTCTGTCTAAGTGCTGGTCTTTAGTGCTTGTCCTGTGATATGCTACATATTTCATTCCGACACCCCCTTATCGTATAAATCGCAGTTTCCACCATCAATAACGGTAGAGGGCTTTTCTTCGTACAACTCACATTTAGAAACATTGCATGGCATATCCGTATCGTCATATTTGTATAGGCAATCTTTACATACCAAGTCAGCGTTTCTGATAAGCACAAACTTTAGCTTGTCATTCTCAAATTTACTGTTCATCTGAACACCTCGCTTCTTTATCGAACATCTGTTCGTTTTCTTGATTTAATCATATCAGGCAAGTGTCAGAAAGTACACACTCTTTTTGAGAATTATCAAAAGTTTTTACGCATACTTTCTGAGACTTGTTCTGGATTCTTTTTCAGTAGGTTCAAAAAGTATAAATTCTGATACTAACAAGAAGCCACCGCCTGTCTGCGTTCTCTGTAATACCTTTTGAGTGCCTTTGCTCTGCGTTTATTTGCTGTTCCATAGTTGATATTCTGCTTGCAGGTAACTACTTCCAGATTTTCAATGCAATTATTTGTTTTACATTCATCTTTATGATTTATCTGCATACCTTTTGGAATATCTCCTACATGAGCCATATACACAAGCCTATGCACCAAAGATTGTTTACGCTGTCCTTCATCATTCAAAATATAGGCTCGCATATATCCACAAGTGTTTTCATTAAGCGGAATCAAAATATCGTTTTCTAAGCTGTAAACTAATCCTGTGTCTGAAACAAGGTATTTGCTGAATCCCTTAGCCTGCTCCCACTCAATGGGAGTACCGTCCTTTCGCTGAATTGGTATAGTCACTGTTTATCACTCCTAATCCGTTTCGTGTTCTCCGGTATTAAGAAACTCTACGAATTTATCAACATTGACGAGGTACTTAGCACCGGATTTCACATACACGATTTTATTCTGTCTGCACCATTGCCATATCGTTTTGTATGAGATACCGATTTCATCACTCAATGTCTGAATAGGCACCATACGAGGGATATGCACATCTGATACAATAATGTTAAATTCCTGTTCTGGTAAAGTGTTCGTATTGTTTGCATTATTCTTCTTAGCCATTTTGTATTCTCCCTTTAATCGGGACACGAATACAAATTCATCTGAACGGTTGTATTTGTTGTCCATGTAATAGTTATTTGCTCCGCCTTGGACAACTGGACTAATCTTTAGTAACCGTTTTGTTTTCTTCTCAATTTTATGTTTATCCCCAGAGGTTCTCAGATGGCTTCTGGAGGACTTTTGATTTTAGCCATATAAATCCATTACCTAATGACTTTGAATTAAATCTGGATTATCCTATGTATTCTGGATAGGTCCTTAAACTGCTTCATTTTCTGGATTCCATGCAGAAGGCTTCTTAAAGGCTGTGACCTGTTTTGCAATATTTCTAAGATGGAATCCCTGCATATACACAGAAGCAAGAGCCTGTTCATTTTCTCTTAACTGTGCAGCATTACCATTCTCAAAGGCTTTCTGTGCAGGGGATTTGCTGCCTTCAAATGCACGCTCACGAACAGCAGTAGATACCCTGTCAGCATAAGCAGGATATTTGAGTAATTCCAAAACCGCCTTACTGCCTACAACACCAGAATTGATACAGTCATTCAATTCCTTAGTAATACGGTTTGCATTGGTATTGTTATAGACCTTTGGCATCTTAGCCATGAGCTGAAGCAACTTGGCCTGTACTGACTGTGTATCGTCTTTTTCCGCGGTAAAGTCATAAGTGCGGTTTCTGACTTCCTCAACCCTTGCATTTGTACGCTGATACACAAACTCATTTTCCTCAAGCAAATCATTCATCTTGGTCTGCAACTTCTCATAAATTCGATTGACAAGGTTTTTGTCAACTGTCTTATACAGAGAAATAAACTCTTTAGCAGAAGCAACCATAGCACGCACTTCATCAACTGTCTGTGCTCGGCTGATCTGCGTAAACAGATTGTTGTAATTCTCAATAACGGTAAGTCCATTATTCGCAATCGTGTTCTTCTTCGCCATTTTCATTTTCCTCCCATTCTTCGTTATCGTTGTTTAATACCTTAAATCCCTGTTTGGCAAAGAAACTGTCATAAGCACCTTTCGTTACTTCAATAGTCATTTTGCCATTTGTAATTTTAATCACTGTCAGAGTCCTCACTTTCATCTGGTGTTTCGTTCCATTCGGTTTCCCAGTCATCTTCGTTCCAGTCCTCGTCCTTGACCTCTTTACCGTATGGCACAATCTGAATTACCGTAGGAGCAGTTTCTTCCGTACCGTCGATAAGAAAAGCAGTATTTACACCATAGGCTTTGTCAATGATGTACTTACAAGCATTGAATCGGTCCTTGTTGTACCTATCATTGGCAATCTGGATTATGCTTTGCAGAGCGTCAATGGTAGAGGATTTAAGCAACCTTTGAAATTGCTCTTTCTGTGATTTCTGCTCCGCTGTCTGTCTGGGTCTGCCTTTGGGGTTTCCAGACCTGCCTTTCTCAAACGGCATATAAAATCACTCCCTCCTACATATCATAGATGTTCACGCTCCTTGTCGTTGGATTCCAGTTATCTATGAATTTTTGTTTTACTTCGCTTTTGGCAAGCTGAGATAGAATCTCTTGCTTTTCCTGTATCTCTGCTTTGAGAGATTGAATCAGCATATTGTAAGCCTGTGTTCCCGTTCTGGGTTTGTGCTTTAATGTAATGTCTGCTGATAATCTTTCTACCTGCATTAGTGCTACCTGCATTAGTGAACACCCCCTTATTGTAAATGCGTTGATAGTCTCTATGCTGTCTGTCTACCTTTATAGACACTTTTTGAAATTCTAAATTTGCTCAAACACCTCAAATAATGCGTTATACACATTCATAAATGGTGTTTCATGCTTATTTTTGAGTTTTGCACATTTTCAAGTTTGGGGTCGTAGGGTACCAATTATTAGTACCTTTGAAGCCCTGCTTATAATGAATTGTGCATTTGCTTTACTGTCCTTAGTACATCTTCTGGCATATCGAAATTATTATCACGATAATATGCAATAACCTGTTTCGACCTATCTGCTTGCTTTTTGAATGCGTACCATTCCTTTAATGCTTTGCGTAGCACTTCAATATCTACGATACATTCTTTGCATTTGTATAAAGCTTCACTAATTTCTTTGCCAGAGTTAGAAGCTGTCAAGCACTCAAATACTTCCTGTGCACAACCATTCAGCATAGGTTTGATATTGTTCTCGCATATGTCAGTGAATGTAGCTTGATACTGGTCTATCAGTTTTCGCAAAGATTTCCTTGTAAGAATATTCTCCAATGACATTTTATCGGCATACATACTATCAAGCATTCTTTCCAAAAATACAAACTCAACACGAATGAGATTATTTTCAACCAAAGGATTTCCTTTATCATTTTGCTCTTTAAATTTATTATAGACTTTCAGTCGAAAATAATGGTCTTTCCTGTATGTAATGCTGTCTTGGTCCTTGCGATAAGTTTTCTTTTTGTTCCTTGCCTCTTGTGCTACAAAAGTCTTATCAACGGATTTCTCAAATAGGTTGATTACATCTTTTGGTCTACACTTACCAACACATTTTACAGTGATATTGCACTCCATACTCGACACATTGAGTTGCTTTAGTATCTCGTCAGAGTAATCAGCTTTCATGTGCTTTTTCAGATACGCTTTCATATACTCAATAACTTTGTCGCTAATCAAATCTATTTGAATACAATCAGATAGCTGAAATGGCTGAATGTTGTTTGGCCTTACTGCATGTGGCAAATTTACATAGGCCGAAACTTTACCGCCCAAGCATTCAATCCACGCAATATCTTTGCCAGAATCATTGGATAATGTTTCCTTTGGAAATGTTACAGTTTCCAGTCCTTTTATAGTAAGCTGCATTTGAAAATTCATTCCATCTGCACCTTGCATTCGTTTCTTTCCCATTATCTTACACCTCACTCATTGCTTTCTTTATATCTTTAATCAGTGAAGCGGTTTCCTTGATGATTTCCTCAATTAAAGCAATGTAGCTTTCAGCATAATAATTTCTATCTTCAATCGTTGCTCCGTTCATATTTATACCTCACAATCTTTGCTCATATATTCGTCAATGCAGTTCACATCAATGCTGTTCAAGATTTCCCTCAGTTTGATAAGTTCGTTCTTTGAAAGAGTGATACCACGCAACGGATATTGCAGTCCGTCTCTTTCAGATACCCTCCACGCTCTAATGTCAAATGTAGGCTCTTTATCTCCCCACTTGGCAATCGTAACTTCCTTTGAGAATCCACGCACACCAACCATGATAGTGTCAATGTGCTTTTTTACTTCGTACTCGGTAATCTTACTAACATTACATGCAAACTCATGTTTAGGTCTTGCTTCAAAGTTATTCATTTTCCTTGTTCCTTTCATATCTTGATTTTAGGCAACAAAAAAAGAGAAGCCAGTTACACCTCAACTAAGGTAACTTACGCTTCTCTAAAGCACTCAAAATATTCAGTTGGCCAGTCCTTTTTTGACCTATATATATTATACCACAAGTCTTGAAATTTGTACATAGGTTTTTGAAACTTTTTTCCCTAATTTTTCCTTGTATGATTTTGATTCAATTTTATATATAATCCTCAGATAATCCAGAATAACCCCAGATTGATTTGATTTAGATAAAAGGTATTTTATATATCCTAATTCCTAAAATTCATTCTGGTTAATCTGGGGACCTCTGGTAATAACCTTAAAATAAACAGTATTAGAATAGTATAAAGTTATTTCTCTTTAAGGGGAAAACACCTCAAATAATTAAGAGAAAAAACCGAAACTCATTTGTTCAATTCCATATTGCACAGTATAAGAGGAAATGCTTAAAAGTCCTTTATTTATAATACTTTGTTGGTATTTGCACCTTGCTAAAAGTAGAACTGAAAGAGGGTATCTTTCCCTGTTGCTCATGCTGACAGTATTAAGCTATTTGAACAAACAAGCACAATCCCGTAAAAAATGATCAGATTGCTCTGATCACTTTTTTCTATTTTGCGAAATTAAAGCCTTGATACTGAACGTCGACCGCTTTCATTGCGCTGATCACTGCGGATGCGAGGAAGGTTAATCCTTCAATTGTCGATTCTCCGTTGTAAAGAACATCGACCACGTTCGTTTTCGCATCAAAAGAAGATGAAAGACCGTCTTTTGCCAGTTCCTCCTGGAATTTATCGGCAGCTTTTGAATCGGCTACCGCAAAGGACAAAGTAACGGGGAAGTTCTTTTTGTCTTCTCCTACCCATGAAAGTATATCGGCTTTCATGGCAGGAATTTCTTCGCTCTCATTATCGTTCGGTGCAGGAAGCAGATAGTTGTCGAGCTGCTTATTCTTTCGGTCAGTCACGACTTTTACGATTCCGGCTGTTCCGGCTGCGATACCTGCAAGGGCAGCAATCCATTTTAACCATTTCATGATTTTTTCCTCCTTGTCACGGCTACTCCGTCCCCTACATCATAAAAGGTCGTCTCCCAGTCTTCGAGCGTACTTAAATACTCCCGATAGGCGCGGATCTTTCGAACGAGATGTTTCGTGTTGCGGTTATGTGTAAGTTCGGGATTGTCAACCATACCGTGAAAATTCATATTATCTGATACGATTATACCATTTTGGCTTAAAAGGGGAGAGTACTTTGCAAAGAAACGCTGATACTGTGCTTTTGCGGCATCTATAAAGATACAATCAAACAGCTGCTGTTCGATTTCTACTTCATTGGCATCTCCTTCGATCAAAGTGATCTGTTTTTCCTTGTCGCTGGCCGCAATATTTCTCCTTGCCTGTCTGATCATTTCCGGATCTCTTTCGATCGTCACGATTTTAATATGTGGATCGAGAGACGCGATCGCCAGCGATGTTTTGGCGATCGCTGTTCCAATTTCCAGAAATGATCTCACGTCGTTTGTTTTTATCTCGTTTATAAGGAATTCGAGCCCATCATCAAACATGACAGGGACGTGATTTTCTTTTGCATATTTTTTTAAAAGTGTCTGCTCGCTATTCATAAATGCTCCTTAAAAAAAAGTGAAGTAGTCTATACTACTTCACAAATTCAACGATTGCCATCGGAGCGGCATCGCCACGACGAATCCGGGTTTTCACTACGCGTGTGTACCCTCCGGTACGGTCTGCATACTCTGGTCCAATTTCATTGAAAAGTTTCTGCAGAGCTGTTGTGCCGTTTTCGTCTACTTCGATATTGCGAACATAAGCGGCAGCCTGACGACGGGCATGCAGGTCTCCTCTTTTTGCAAGAGTAACCAGGCTATCTACTACTGCGCTTACTTCTTTTGCTTTCATTTCTGTTGTTTCGATCTGACCATACTGGATCACGGAAGTAGCCATGTTGCGAAGCAACGCTTTTCGATGATCTGCTGTACGGCCTAATTTACGATTACGCATGGTCGTTCCTCCTCTGTTTATTCATTACTTGATTTGAAAGACAAGCCTAAAGAATAAATTTTATCTTTGACTTCTTTCAAAGATTTCTTTCCGAGATTGCGCACATGCATCATTTCATCTTCTGTTTTCTGGACCAGTTCTTCTACAGTCGTGATCCCGGCGCGTTTCAAGCAGTTATAAGAACGAACAGAAAGTTCAAGATCCTCGATCATCTTCGACTGAATTCCCTTGGTCGAGGCATCGTTTTCCTCTTCCTGTGCGGATTCATCTTCGATCGCGTTTTCTTCAAGATTTTTAAGAATAGCCAGGTGGTCTCTTAAGATCTTGGAAGCTATGGAAAGAGCTTCGGACGGTTTCAACGTGCCATCCGTATCGATTTCCATTGTCAGCTCGTCATATTCCTGTCCTTTATCGTTCGTTTTCGGCTCGCACACATACGCCACACGTTTAACGGGTGAATAAAGCGCATCCGTATATATGGTTCCTAATGGCTGATTATCTGTCTGATACATGTGTTTGTTGGTTTCGGCACCAACATAACCTCTGCCTAAACGGGCGGAAAGTTCCATATCAAGGGAACCTCCCTGCGACAAAGTACAGATTTCCAGATCAGGATTCAACACTTCGACCCCTTCCGGACATTCAATATCCTTGGCATATACCACACATGGTCCCTGCTTATTGATGCGCAGGGTATGGATCGCATTGTCATGAATATCCATTTTAAGGATCAGCTGCTTGATTTTGAGAATAAGGGAAGCGACATCTTCGCTTACACCTTTGATTCCGGTAAACTCATGATACACTCCATCAATCCGGATCGCGAATACTGCGCCGGACGGAACCGATGACAGCATTACGCGACGAAGCGAATTTCCTAACGTAATCCCAAATTGACTTTCCAGTGGAGCAAAAATAAATTTACCCGTCGTCTGTGTGTCTTCTACTGTTTGAATTTCATACTTTGTCATTTAGGCACCTCCTTATAGTGTCCTATTATCCACGAGGTCTTTTTGGCGGACGGCATCCGTTATGAGGGATCGGCGTCACATCGTTGATCATTGTGATCTCTAATCCTGCTACCTGCAGGGCTCTTACTGCCGCTTCGCGTCCAGGTCCAGGTCCTTTTACTTCTACGCTCACGCTCTTCATTCCATGATCCATTGCCGCTTTTCCGGCTGCTTCGGCCGCCATCTGCGCCGCATACGGCGTGCTCTTCCGGCTTCCTTTGAATCCTAATGCTCCTGCCGAGCTCCATGATACGGCATTTCCTGCCTCATCCGTGATCGTAATGATCGTATTGTTGAAAGTCGAGTGAATATGAGCACATCCTCTGGCTATATTCTTTTTAACACGACGTTTTCTTGTTTTCTGTACTTTTGCCATGTCTGCTCTCCTTCCTACTTCTTCTTATTGGCAACTGTCTTCGCTTTGCCTTTTCTCGTTCTTGCGTTCGTCTTTGTTCTCTGTCCTCGTACCGGCAGCCCTTTGCGATGACGGATCCCACGGTAGCATCCGATCTCCATCAGCCGCTTGATGTTCAGCTGCACTTCCCGGCGAAGATCTCCTTCCACCTTGATCTTGTCTACTTCCTTCCGGATCGCATTCAGTTCCGCTTCGCTCAGATCCTTGATCCTCTTGTCTTCGCTTACGTTCGCTGCTGCCAATACTTCTTTTGCCGTCGTACGGCCGATTCCATAAATATACGTCAATGAGATGACTGCTCGTTTATCGTTTGGAATATCTACTCCTGCTATACGTGCCATTCGTTCCTCCTAATTAGTTTCCTTGTCTCTGTTTATGCTTCGGGTTCTCGCAAATTACCATCACTCTTCCTTTGCGGCGGATGACCCGGCATTTGTCACAGATTGGTTTTACAGATGGTCTTACTTTCAT
>ERZ778497.1925-NODE-1925-length-11925-cov-11.830160_pt1 | contig 11925 bp, 8 predicted proteins | sample MGYA00509938_ERZ778497 | MGnify/ENA primary metagenome ERZ778497 (study PRJEB29527, sample SAMN07138969) | mouse gut metagenome | material: feces | host: mouse | place: China:Nanjing | collected 2016-01-25 ... | reverse complement strand
GAACCGAATTTATTTAATTTTTAACCCCGTCCATTTTTAGTGGACAGTAGTGATAATGGGAGTAAAAACTTCAAATTAATCCTGAGGTCTTTTTTGGTCAATTCCGCCAGGTTTCATCAGTCGCATAGCTCGCTATGCTCCTTCTTCAACTCGCGGAATTCCCTCAAAAAATCCTCTCAGTCTTAATTTGATTTAAATCCAAACACTCTCTTAAACTTTGTAATATATAAATGATATCCGCATTTTTATGGTGGCAACTGTGGAGGTGCGGATTTTTCTTGCCCTATTATCACCGAGTTACGAAAATTTTGTTGTAACTTTGCGTATGGCTACTCTCTCTAAAATATTGGTTTTGTGTGTTGGCTTTGCTCTTTCCTGTAACCTATGGGCGCAAAGCCGCGAATTCGGGTGTCGTAATGTTGATGGAGTCTGGCAAGAAAAAACAGATATAGTTAATTCAGCATTTTTGGCAAGATACACCATAAATGCAGATTCAATCTGGTATTCAGTGAATGAATACGACGGATTAAATCCCATAAGGTCTTTTGGTGGAACATATACGATAGACCGTGATTCAATTAGTATACGGATACACTACTGTCCACTAAAAATGGACGAGGTTAAAAATTAAATAAATTCGGTTCACTTGAACCATAGAGAACTTTGACATCGTTGATATTCTTTTTGTCGAACAAGTCCCGTATATGGGTTTTGTCAGTAAGCGAGATTCCAAGAATCTGAAGAACTTCGTAAACGCTTCGCTCCAGCTGCATATCATGTTGCATTATCGCCACGAGGCAATAAGTAATTATGGCACAATATATTTGGATGCGTACCGCATTTTCAGATGTTCCCCAGAATTTCTTGATTTTGAGGTGCTGCTTGACCCATTTGAAAAAAAGTTCCACGCTCCATCGGTTCTTGTATAGGTTGGCGACAACGAGTGCGGATGACTCCATATCGTTGGTGAGATACGTGTAGATCACACCGGTCTCCTCATCCTGAAACACTACTCTACGCAACTTTTCGGGATATACCTTGGCACTTTTATAGACGGTAAACTCTATAATCGAATCCGATAGGACGCCCTTTGGCAGCCTTCTTTTCCAGCTGACAACCCTGTACTTGAGGTTACTTTTGGCCCGGACTACGAAGCAGGCTCCGATGGTGTGTATGCGGAAAAGATTGGCGAAATCGTTATAGCCCCGGTCGAATATGTAGTACGCATCAGCTTCAAGCGGAATCTCCGGCATGGCCTTTGAGTCGTGAACCGATGCTGTGGTAATATGCAAGAATGCAGGAACTTGTGCTTCGATATCGTATAGCGTATGCACCTTGACGCCGCCTTTGTTTCGTCTGAATTTTGCCCAGTCGAACACGGCAAGACATAGGTCTATCGTTGTCGAATCAAAAGCATAAACGTTCCCTCCGAGTTTGAAAATATCGGTCTGTCTCTTGCTTCTTGCCTGCGCTATCATGAAGTAGGCGAACTCCTCGAAAATGCGATAGTCGCGCTGCTCGTTGGCTTTGCTAAGATTGCTGCGAGTTACCGATTTTCCCATGCCGAGATGGTAGAGTTTTCCCGAGTGAGCTTCGGTAGCAACAATCAGATCGCGGAGGCTCTCGCGGTTGGTTAGTTGCCCGAACATCATCGTAAGTAACTGATTCCAACATGAAAAGCTCTTGACATATTTGTCACCATCGTACTTGGCAACCATGCGATTGAACTTGCTTCGGTTCATAAACTGAACTAATTGGGCAAAAACGAAAGGGTCTTTATGCATATCGGTCTGATTATGACCGCAAAAGTAAATTGAAATCCGTTCGCTTGCAAATTAGATGTAACAACCAGAATATCAACAATTTCAAAGAACTCTTATGATTTTTTAGTGGACACTAATGAAACGATGTGCCTCGTCAATAATTATTAGAAATTGTTCGCCAGTTCTCGCAATCTCCTTAAAATGGTTCAGTGCTAATTCTATCTTTCCAGCACTGAAAACAGAAGCATTGAAGCCAAACTCGTCTTTATAAACCTCCCATTGTCTGACAAGATGGGGAGGTGCAACAATTATTGTACGCAACCTTAGATTCCGTGCTATCGTAGATGCAATGATGGATTTGCCAAGGCCCACAACGTCTGCAATGATAACTCCGTTATGGTTTTCAATCGCATTAAGAGCAAGTTTAACAGCATCTGTCTGATATTTGAGGTTCGTATATCTTCCTTCGGTTATGTCGTGCGGTGTAAGGATATTGTCTTTGGATGGAATATTGAAATATTCATGCAGGACTCTGATATACATCAGGTAAGGTGCATATAATTTTTCATACCATATATGCTTAATTACTTTGTCTTCCCACTCAGGCAGTGTGCCTTGGTCAACAACTGGAACGGATGTTTCCCAAAGCTCATTGAAGATTTTTTTTGCATCTATATGGTTTTGTTTATCCTTAAGACGAACGTTAATCTCTGTTCTTCCTTCAAGACCCTGATAAGACAGATTGCTTGACCCGGTTATGACATTTCCTGGATCCTCACCTTGTTCATTATGGCTGTCGTCATAGTCAAAAATATACATTTTGGCATGACAAGGTTCATCGGTTTTACGAATTTCAAGTGAACCATCTTTTATCTTGTTATAAAACAGCGTAAACGATTTCTGTTTTTCTTCACTGTCAAGAAAATCTGTATTATTAAATAGATAAACGAATTGCTGATAATATTTTTCTCTAAGTTGCCCAAGCGAGAGTTTGTTTGCCGAAAGCGTATTTACTATCTGAATACTCTTTGAAATATTGGTATCTACATCGAGCCCAACAAGGATGCGCAGTTTCTTGTCGGCAAGCCCTTGCGACAATAGATAATAACCGGAGAAGAAAAAATACCCCACTAGGATATCCACGGCATCTGTTTTAGGTAGGATACCATGAATTATTTCGGACATAAGTCTATTCTTATTCGTTATAAATGAGTTTTGGCGCATCTGAGAAATTTATAAACAAAACTCCGTGGCAGTTATATGAGGGCTGACCGAGCCTGTAACGGCTGCGTTGGAGCAATAGATTTTTTCGTATTTAGTGGAATTACATCCGTTATATCTTAAGCCTTTCGGTCATTTTCAAAATCTCAGGTTACTATATCGCAAAAATAGCGATTTTTTTCGACATCACGATTGAAATATGCCATCAAAAATTTAGCATCATTAGCAAGAAACTATGCGTTCATTCAACTTTTCCATATTCGCCAACTGATGTCATCGCATTTCTCACAAAAATGCCAACGGCAGCTTGCAATCTACTGACAGCAGTCTTGGTTCATCTTACTTTTGACGCTTCAAGTTATCGACAATCGGACAAAAAAAGGCGGTTGCCATATCCGGTCACTTTGTCTCAGAAGAGCAAAATGCGGGATATGGCAGCCGTAAATATTACAGAATGGACAAATAAAATGCCCTGAATAATCAGATTTTCTATTTCTTCTTAATTATATAAGAACGGTGGGGTGCTGCGATACCGGTAAGACGTCCTTTCTTCACTTTGAATTCTTTACCATAAACGACATCCTGATAATTGCCGTTGGGAAGCCCCGTGGGCACATCTACAAAGTTCGCACTACCTGAGATATTGACTACTGCTGCGCCTTTTTTACCTCGGTTCACGACAAGCACCTCTCCATTGTCAGAAACCTGTATGTCTTCTTTCTGACCTGACATCTCCTGGCGGAAATGGTTTACAGCCACAACTTCCGGATGAAAGAATTCGTCATTACCTCTCGCTCCAAGCACATTATCACCCCAATAGTTCTGACGTGTAGAACCCATCGGTCGGCTAAAGAACAAGGGCACTCCATTTTGGCGTGCAGTAAGGAATACCCAGCCTGTACGAATCTGGTCGTCAGTCATTCCCGCACTTTCATGGGCATTGCAATAGGTGTCGTGACTCTCGACCCAAGTAGTCAAAAACTCAGGGGCGGCCTGATGATACCAGTCTTTAAGGTCCTTGTCTTTTGCTGAGCCTTTTTCAAGAACTTCACGAAGCACATATCCATAGCTTGATGCTGTCTGACCCATATAATCGGCATATTCCGCTTCAGGAGCATTCTTATCCTGAAGAATCTCTCCATAAACAAACAAATCGTCATACGGTACGGCCAGTTTCACACCTTTCACAGATTTACGTCCGGTGGCCACATCCCAAAAATCATTCTCCTTGACTCCGGAAGCAGTATCGACCGGATCAGAATGCACTCCGATATGCTTGGCTGTATCGTAACGGAATCCGCCGACTCCGAGACTCAACAGATCATTTACAAATTCCATATAATACTTTTGGAAATCCGGGTTCTCGGTATTAACATCTGGTAGCCCTCCCGAGCCCCACAGCGTACACTGATATCTGTCATTGTAATCGCGCACCGAATTAAGCCCCTGAGAATGATATAGCTTATCTCTTCCGCCAACAGCCTTAACCATTTCAGCGTCAACACAATCCACATCAAAAGCTGTGTGATTTGGCAGAACATCCACAATAACACGTATATTATATTTTGCTGCAGAATCCATCATCTGCTTCATCTGGTCACGTGAGCCGACTATCTGATTGCCAATCTTCCAATTGACCGGCTGATAATAATAATACCAGTTGCCTTCTGCCACATTGTCGTCAAAAATCTTTTTAGAGCTACCCTCAGGATTATAACAGCCTTGCACAGGCGACGTCTGCACCATTGTAAATCCGGCCTCGGCTATCTTTGCCATATTCTCGGCAATTGCAGGGAAATTCCAACTCCAGGCATGAAGTATCGCATCAGTGTTAGTAACATCAGGATTGTGGGTCATACGGTCTTTTGCATTGACAGAACATATTCCACCGCATAATCCAAGCGCCAAGGCGCCCATAATAAAACGTTGTTTCATGATTAAAGAAAAGTAATTATGATAATTTTAATATAAAATATGCAATCGTAATATAATACCACGTCTGCATTATGATTTCTACAAATTTAATCAATTTTACTTTAAAAATCAATTTTAATTAAACCATTTTATAATCATCATGCATTTGCATCACAAGCAATATGAACAACAAAAACCATCTTACTTTTATTTTTTGCCAATAAAATTTGGTTTTAAATTTCAAAACGCCTACTTTTGCAACAAAAATATAGCAATATGGCAAATTTAAAATCATTCATCCCATTTACCAAAATGCATGGCATAGGGAATGATTATATATACATCGACTGTCTTGAAACAATGCCGGAAAATCCGGCAGAATTATCAATAAGAATGAGTCCTCGACATACGTCCATCGGATCTGACGGAATAATATTAATTTGTCCGTCAAAGATTGCAGATTTCAAAATGCGCATATTTAACGCCGACGGATCAGAAGCACTTATGTGCGGCAACGGCAGCAGATGCGTGGGAAAATATGTATATGACCATAATCTTACTGACAAAACAGAAATAACGCTCGAAACTCTTTCGGGCGTTAAACATTTATATTTACACGTAAATGACTCAACTGGCAATGTTGACGAAGTGACAGTTGACATGGGGCTACCATCATTCGACTGCGAGATAATTGGAGTTGAATTTCCGCAAAACGAAATGATCGAAAAATCTGTCATAACATCTACAGGAAAATTAAATATTACCGGAGTATCAATGGGAAATCCCCACGGAGTAATATTTATGGAACAGATTGACAACTTATGTATATCTGCCATTGGCCCCGAACTTGAAAACCATAAAATGTGGCTAGACCGCGCAAACATCGAATTTGCCGAAATTGTAGACGAGCATACAATAAAAATGAGAGTATGGGAGCGGGGAAGTGGAGAAACACTAGCATGCGGAACCGGTGCATGCGCCACAGCTGTAGCGGCAATCCGCACCGGACGGGCTAAATCACCCGTAACAGTGAAACTACTTGGCGGTGACCTGACGATTTCAATTGAGAAATCATCCGGACATGTAATGATGCAGGGCAGTGCCACAGAAGTATTTACCGGGAATTATTTCCCTTGCTGAGAAAATTTTGTAAATTTGCAACGTAAAAAACAGACATAAGGAGGTCGGTTTAATTAAAAAAGATGTTTAGGATTAATGACAACTTTTTAAAACTTAATCAAAGCTACCTGTTTTCACAGGTAGCAAAAAAAATCAATGCATACAAAAGCGACAACCCGGGGGTTGAAATAATACGTATGGGCATTGGCGATGTCACACGACCGCTGGCTCCCGCAGTCATTGATGCCTTGCATAAGGCTGTTGACGAGCAGGCTTCATTCGATACGTTTTGCGGCTATGGACCTGAACAAGGTTATCGTTTTTTAACAGACGTAATAGCCATCAACGACTATCAATCCCGCGGCATTGATATTTCACCCGAAGAAATCTTTATTTCTGACGGCGCAAAAAGCGACACGGGCAACATTGGCGATATCCTGTCACTATCCAATAGAGTAGCGCTCACTGATCCGGTTTATCCCGTATATCGGGACACGAATATAATGTCAGGAAGAGCTTCTGACAACAACATCGAACTATTGCCATGCACCGCTGACAATAATTTCGTGCCGGCACTGCCGGAAAGCAACCCCGACATGATATACCTTTGCTACCCCAACAACCCGACAGGGACGACTTTGACTCGTTCACAACTAAAAGAATGGGTAGAATATGCACAAAGTCATGGAGCGCTTATTCTTTTTGATTCAGCGTACGAAGCCTTCATTACGGATGACGATGTGCCACATAGCATATATGAGATTGAAGGGGCGAAAGAGGTCGCTATCGAGTTCAGGAGCTTCTCCAAAACCGCCGGATTTACAGGCCTACGCTGTGCCTACACAGTTGTGCCTAAAGAACTAAAAGGCGAAAGCGTCAATGGCAGCTTGATAAGTCTTAACGAATTATGGAACCGGAGACAATCTACAAAATTCAATGGTGCGTCATACCTGTCACAGCGTGCGGCAGAAGCGATATATTCCGCAAAAGGCAGAATGCAAGTACGTGAAACAATAAACTATTACCTTCGCAATGCAGCAATCCTACGTGACGGCCTGAATAAAGCCGGACTAACAGTATACGGAGGGATAAACGCCCCGTATATTTGGGTCAAGACTCCTGATGGAATTGACTCATGGACATTTTTTGACATACTCCTGAATCGCTGCAATATCGCATGCACTCCAGGAGTAGGATTCGGTTCGGCAGGGGAGGGGTATGTAAGGCTAACCGCATTCGGCTCTTTTGAGGACTGCCAGCTTGCTGTTGACCGCTTATCATTATTAAATCTGTAGCAAACACAAACAGACATTTATCAACTCAAAATACATTCTAAACATTATGTCAGATTTGAGATTTAAAGTTGTCGAAGAAGCATTCGACCGTAAAGCAATTCCAGTAGAGATTCCTGCCGAACGGCCGGAGCGTTATTATGGGAAATATGTATTCAACCGTCAAAAAATGTTTGAATACTTGCCCAAGAAAACATACGACGCACTTGTATATGCTATCGACAACAAGGAGCCCTTGTCTCGCGAAATAGCAGACTCTGTAGCTCAAGGCATGAAACGATGGGCTATTGACAATGGCGCCCGCCACTATACCCACTGGTTTCACCCGCTTACTGACGGAACTGCCGAAAAGCACGACTCTTTCATCGATCACGACGGGAAAGGCGGCGTTGTGGAGGAGTTTACAGGCAAGCTTCTGATGCAGCAGGAACCAGATGCTTCAAGTTTTCCCAACGGAGGCATACGCAACACCTTCGAAGCCAGAGGCTATTCGGCATGGGATATTTCCTCACCCGCATTCATTCTTGACAAGACACTCTGTATTCCCACAATCTTCATATCCTATACCGGCGAATCACTTGACTATAAGACTCCGCTCCTCAAGGCTCTTAATGCAGTTGACAAAGCCGCAACCGGAGTTGCTCAATATTTCGATCCGGAAGTAAAGCATGTCAATTCATATCTCGGATGGGAGCAGGAATATTTTCTTGTAGATGAGGCTCTATACAGCGCCCGTCCTGACCTGGTGATGACCGGCCGTACACTCATGGGACATGAAAGCGCTAAAAACCAGCAGCTTGAAGACCACTATTTCGGAGCTATCCCTTCTCGCGTAGAAGCATTCATGCTCGACCTTGAGATCGAATGCCACAAACTGGGCATTCCGGCAAAAACACGCCATAACGAGGTTGCTCCAAATCAGTTTGAACTTGCGCCTATTTTCGAAGAAACAAATCTCGCCAACGACCACAACCTGCTTCTGATGTCATTGATTTCAGAAGTTGCCCGCCGACATAATTTCCGCGTACTTCTTCATGAGAAGCCGTTTGCAGGCATAAACGGATCCGGCAAACACAATAACTGGAGTCTCGGCACCGATACTGGTGTGCTACTGTTCAGTCCCGGCAAAACACCTAAAGCCAACCTCCAGTTTATAACATTTGCCGTGAATGCAATGGCTGCCGTCTACCATCACAATGCACTCCTCAAGGCATCCATTTCCTCTGCGACAAACGCACATCGACTTGGCGCAAACGAAGCTCCCCCTGCAATCATTTCGATATTTACCGGAACTCAGTTATCTGACATTCTTGACAAGATTGAAAAGAGCACAACAACCGATATGCTTGACATTGCGTCAAAATCAGGTTTGTCATTGGGTGTGTCACAGATTCCTGAAATCATGCTTGACAACACCGACCGCAACCGTACGTCACCGTTTGCATTCACCGGCAACCGTTTCGAATTCCGCGCGGTAGGATCATCGGCCAACTGTGCATCTGCAATGATAGCTCTAAATGCCGCCGTAGCCGACCAACTCAATAAGTTCAAGGCCAAAGTAGACGAAAGAATTGCAAATGGTGATGACCTGACACATGCATTGCTTGATGAAATTCGCGCCCTTATCATCGAATCCAAGCCTATCCATTTTGATGGCAACGGATACTCTGACGAATGGAAAGAAGAGGCAGCGCGACGTGGTCTTGACTGTGAGACATCCGTTCCCAAAATTTTTGATGCATACATGTCTGATGAGTCAGTGGATATGTTTGATCGAACTGGTGTATTCACAAAGGTAGAACTTCATGCACGTAATGAAGTGAAATGGGAAATGTACACCAAGAAGATACAGATTGAAGCACGCGTACTTGGCGACCTTGCGATAAATCATATCATCCCTGTCGCAACAAGATATCAGTCGATACTCGTCGATAATCTTGTTAAAATAAAGACATTGTTCAACGACGAGAAATATTCCGAGATTGTAAAACAGGATCTTTCGACGATTGAAAAGATGGCTCGACACATGTCAGTGATAAAAGATGAGGTAGAAGCAATGGTCAATGCAAGAAAAGACGCAAACCGTCTGACCGATGAGCGTGAAAAAGCTATCGCATATCACGACAACGTAGTTCCCCGGATGGAAACCATACGTTATCATATCGATAAACTCGAGCTCATGGTTGACAATGAAATGTGGCCACTGCCCAAATATCGCGAACTGCTTTTTATAAGATAATTTGATAAAATGGAGGAGCGCACACTTCTGGAGCACTCCTCCGTTTTCATTTTACAACCACATCTCCATCAAAAAACATCATAATAAATACATGGAGCAACTCAAACACGAATGCGGAGTGGCAATGATAAGACTGAGAAAACCACTCCGGTATTATAAAGAAAAATATGGTACGTATTCCTACGCACTGAATCTGCTTTATCTGATGATGGAGAAGCAACACAATCGCGGACAGGAAGCCGCCGGAGTGGGCGTAGTCAAAATAAACACTACTCCGGGAAATGAATATATTTTTCGTGAAAGAGCCCTCGGCACAAATGCTATTACAGAAATATTCGCCAATATAGGCAAACAACTTGACGAATATCACTTGTCACAGATGTCAGACGAGGAAATAGAGCACACCGCACCCTTTATCGGCAATGTGTACATGGGACATCTGCGTTATAGCACCACCGGCAAAAGCGGGATCGCATTTGTACATCCGTTTCTGCGGCGCAACAACTGGCGATCACGCAACCTTCTTCTCTGTGGAAATTTTAATCTGACAAACGTAGACCAGTTGTTTGATAAAATAATAGGGCAGGGGCAACACCCGCGCATGTATTCCGACACATTTTTACTTCTCGAACAACTGGGCTTTGCACTTGATCACGAATGTCATAAAATATTTCGTTCCCTGAAGGAAACAACTCCAAAATATAGAATAGAGACGGAGATCGAACGACTCATCAATCCGTCAGATATACTTAAAACAACCGCCACTGACTGGGATGGCGGATTTGTCATTTGCGGCGCTACCGGATCGGGTGACATGTTCGCTCTGCGCGACAGCAATGGCATAAGACCGGCCTTCTACTATGCGGATGAAGAAATAATCGTTGTCGCTTCAGAGCGCCCTGTAATACAGACTGTGCTTAACGCCCGATATTCAGACATCAAGATCCTGCCACCGGGAAATGCCCTGATAGTAGGGCAGAGCGGCGCATTTGAAGTTAAGGAAATACTACCACAAGCTCAATATGCCCATTGCTCATTCGAACGCATATATTTCTCAAGAGGATCAGACCGTGATATATATCCGGAAAGGAAACAACTTGGAAAGAACCTCGTCCCAAAGTTAACTAAAGCAATAGGAAATGACTTTAAAGACACAGTGTTCTCATTTATTCCAAACACTGCGGAGGTAGCGTTTATCGGACTCATAGAAGGTCTGACAGAGCAAATGGAAGCGACTAAGTGCCGACAGATTCTTCATCTCAGAGACACAAATAATCTGACGCCCGAAAATCTGGGACAAATCATGTCAGAGAAGCTGAGAATTGAGAAAGTCGCTATCAAAGATATAAAGCTACGCACATTCATAGCCGAAGGCTCTGCCCGCAATGACCTTGCCGCACATGTCTACGACGTAACATATGGATGCATCAAAAATGACAAAGATACCCTGGTTGTAATCGATGACAGCATCGTACGAGGAACAACACTGCAGCAATCAATAATAAAAATGCTTGATCGACTGCATCCCCGCCGTATTATCATATTGTCGTCATCACCGCAGGTAAGATATCCCGACTACTACGGTATTGACATGTCAAGAATGAATGAGTTTATTGCATTCAGAGCCGCCATAGAACTTATGAAAGAACGAGGCAGAGAGCAAGAGATTAGGGTTGTATATGACAACTGCATTAAAGAACTCGCCAAACCGGCTAACGAACAACGGAATTGCGTTAAAGCGATATATGAGCATTTTACCACCGATGAAATCTCAAAAAAAATTGCTGAAATGCTTACTCCCGAAGGAACTCATGCTAATGTAGAAATCATATACCCTGAGATTGAACCAACAAGAGAAACCCTTAAATCAGCCCCCGGAGATTGGTATTTCTCTGGAGATTATCCAACGCCGGGCGGAAACAGACTCGTTAATAGAGCCTTCGTAAATTATTACGAAGGGAACTGCAACCTTAGATAATATTTCATCCGTAAAAATATGGCACTCTGTGGATATTAAACCTACAGAGTGCCATATTTTTTCAACCCTACAAACAAAATCTATAAAAGCCGATATAAAAGGAGCCCCCAAAACGCATAATTTTACATAATGCACATTATGGGAAAAATCTTAAAAACGGTACTCGTAACTACCATTAAAGTTATGAAATTTATTTGAATATCCCTAATAAAAGCCATTATGTTACTAACGACTTTAAAACTCATTTTCGTCTAATTAATCCGTTACACTTCGTAGCTCAACAATCTCGGCAAATGAGCTATTATGTACGGCTCTATTATCATTATCTCCATGTAAAACAACTTGGTGGTCTTTGTTATTTCTATACCCTTACTTACAATAACGTTGCGCTTCCACGTT
>ERZ778497.1920-NODE-1920-length-11940-cov-4.372150_pt1 | contig 11940 bp, 11 predicted proteins | sample MGYA00509938_ERZ778497 | MGnify/ENA primary metagenome ERZ778497 (study PRJEB29527, sample SAMN07138969) | mouse gut metagenome | material: feces | host: mouse | place: China:Nanjing | collected 2016-01-25 ... | reverse complement strand
AATAAGTTCGAGGAAATCCACATCCAGATTCCTGTTCCGGATGAAATCATACAGTGTAAGTTGTCTGAGCGTATAATAGTAGTTCCAGAAATTGCTCAGGTCAGTAACATACCGGCTCACGGCCGAATCATTCTCGCTCTGTGCAGTATTGAGATCTGTAACAGAGGCCTTTCCGCTGCGGAACTTCTCCATCATCAGAGAATAACGTTCCCGGGCGATACGGCTGGCACGCTCGGACACCATACACTGCTGCCTCTGGTTGTTGAACTGCCCCACTGCCGTATATATGCTGCGCCGATAGTCCTGCTCCGCCTGCGCGACTTCAGCCTTGACCACTGCCGCCTTTGCCTGGGCATTCTTCACACGCCCCTTGCCTAATCCCCAGTCAAAGATCGGGATGGAAAACGTAATGCCCACCACCTCCTGGTCAAGAAGCCCCTTGTAGGTCTCGCGGAACTTTTCATTGGAATTGCTCAGACCGAACCTGGCGTTAAGGGAGACGGAAGCACCGCGGTTGGCTTTTGCCCTGGCAATATCAGACTCTGCATTAAGCATCTTTATCTCATTGCCCAAAAGAAAGGAAGAATTGTCCATCGCCTTGGACAGCACAAGGTCATAGTCCATCCACACATCCGGAAGCCTTTCCGTAACCTCAGGCTCAATCTCAAACTCCTCACCATAACCCAGCAGGGAATTGAGGGTCATCTGCGCCTCCTTCACACGGATTGCAGTCTCATTGATGGAAATGCTGTCATTGAGCATCCTCAGTTCAAGCTGCAGATATTCGTCACGGGTCACGCTTCCGAGAGTCATACGCTCGGCTGCCACGGAACACATCTGCTTAGTATTGGAATAGTTGGACCGGGCCGTCTCATGGTTCAGCTTCGCCTTCATCAGGTCGAAATAGTACTTCACGGCACGGATGGTCACAGACTCCATCGACTCCATATATGTGCGTTTGGCCCTCTCATACTCCTTAGGGGAAATCTTCTTCTCCCATTTGAAGCGGTTATAGGCAAGAAGCGGCTGCTCATAGTAGAGCGTTACAGGCTGGGCATAGTAGGTATTGCCGGCATTGCCGCCGAACTGGTCGATACGCGACAGGTCGGAATACAGGGAAAGCGTACCTCCGGTGAACGTGATGTTCTGCTTTATCGACAGTCCGAGCTTGTTCTGCATGTTGTAGTTGCTCGTATACACCATCTCACCCGTCTCGTAGTTCTGGAGCAGACGCAGCGAACGGTCGAACGAAGCAAGGGTACCATAGAAATTCAGCGAAGGAAGGCGGCTGGCCCTATATGAACGGTAAGCCCAATAACTTGAAACAAAAGAAGCCTTGGCGGACAAAGCCGACACCGAACGCATTCGCGCGGAATCAATCACTTCATCAAGGCTCATGCGTGTCGCCAGACCCATATCCTGCCCTGCAGCGGACAAGGACACAGCCGTGAATATAAACAAGGCGGAAAACCGCCGGGTAAAAACACCTCTCATTCTACAAATATAATCTTTTTACGGATTTACTCCGAACATAACAGTTTCATTTAATGGTAAATCATGCGCCTTGGATTTTCTTCCACACCCGGCCCCGGTCAAACTTTCCGGTGACGGCAGAACGGGAGAACAGAATCCTGGCAGCCACTCCGACTATGAACTCGTCCGGGACGAGACCGAAATAACGGCTGTCACGCGAGTCGGGCACATTGTCGCCACCGAAGAAGTAATAGTCATGAATGAACTCATATTCATCTGCAGGCCTGTCGCCTATATATACCTTGCCGTCTTTCACCGATGGCCTGACACCTGTCTCGTAGCGTATGACCTTACTGTACAGTCCAATGTTTTCCGTGGTCAGCCTGACCACATCTCCTTTTGCAGGGATACGCAACGGACCGAAATCCCTTATTGTCCACCTGCCATAGTTTCCTGCAAACTGAGCGGCCCTCATCACAACACCCCGTTTCCGAAGCACAGAATCCGGAGTAACCGAAAGTTCCTGCTGGTTTTCTGCATTTCCTATAGTACCGGGGACACGGCGGTTGGAATAGAACCCGTTTACGATTGATACGGTATCTCCGGGAATGCCTATGCATCTTTTGGCATATACGTCATTTATACAGAAACTGATGCCTTTTCCCTTATGGGCATCCGGATTGTTGAATACGACAACATCCCCGGGCCTCACCTTCCTGAACCCAGGCATGCGGAAGCACTCCATCTCAGGCACGGTGAAGTCGTATGTCCTGTATATCCGCGCCCCGTGCAGCAGTTTGTTCACGAGGATATGGTCTCCTGCATGCAGGGTCGGCTCCATGGACCTGCCCCCTATCCTGAACTGGTCGAACAGGAAGACCGGCACAGTCACAGCCAGGACGACAAGCAGACTGACCAAGACCAGCACTATGGTCAATATTTTAGTTATCCGCTCCATAATTCTTCAGACTGACAAGTTTTTCTTCGGTTTCCCTCTTCATCTTGGACATCGCCGGATGCCTTTCATTTACAGGCATCGCAAGTATCGTCTCTCCGGTCCTGACCGCATCCCCGGTCCTGCCGGATGAGATGTACATATCCATCAGCAGAGTCAGGGGATAAAGCCTGCATGGCACCATATAGTGAGCCGTCAGGTATTCCTTTTCCGCTCCGTCACAGTCACCGAGTGCCTCAAGGCAACGGCCGGTTATATTGCGGAACATCGGGTCGGAAGAGATTTCCGCACCTCTCGTCAGGACCTCTATCCCTTTCACGTATTCACCGGACCTGTAAAGGGAATATCCGTAGTCATACAGGTAGCCGGCATCATGCTGCAGTTCTCCATACAGCGGTGCAAGTTCCTCCGCCGCATCCTCATATAGTTCCATGCCCACCCACTGACGTACAGAAGCATACTCCTTCTCCGCTTCCTTCCTGAGTTCCCGTGACTGAGCAGTCAGGACACATGCGGCCAGCAATGCCGAGGATGTTACAGTCCACAGTGATGTCCCGGAAGCGGACCTGCATTCCTTTCCTGATGCAGCGAGGAGAAGTACCGCAAGGCACGCCGTGGAAGGAATGCTCAGAGGGTATGAAAAGAACGAGTATACGGCAAAGGCAATCATGGCATAGCCGAGCACGCTCCCTTTTCTCAGAAGCCCTGCAACCGCCATAAACACAGCCAGCACTGAGATGGCAAGACCCGCCACTCCAGTCTCCATACCGGTCTTGAGGTATTCGTTGAAAGCATATTCAGGGCAGCCGGCAACACGTACACGCTGCTCCGGACGCTCCCTGCCGGCAAAATACTCTTCCTGAGCATGACCGTAAGCACCCATCGCCAGTCCAGGACCATAGCCGATGACCGGCGATTCAGAAATGGCACGAAGTTCCATTTCCCAAATATGCAGCCGCCCCAGGGCGGAATCACGCTTCAGCAGGAACGCTCCGGCAGCAAGGGCGATGCATACGGCACAGACAGCAGCGGTGAGCCATCTGTGATGCTTCATCCAGTTCAGGGCGGATGTCTCACGGTACACGTATATGGCCAATGCCGTGCACAGCCCGACCCATCCGGCACGGCTCATAGAAGCCGGGAGCACAAGGATGCCGGCGATGACCGTGACTGTGGAAAGGACAAGCATAGCATATCCGGCAAGGCTGCCTTCAGACCGTACCTTCCCCGACAGGAGTCCGCGGTACCTGAAAAGGTATACGGCAGCGCAGGACATACCGGATGCAACCAGACCTCCGAACGGACCCGGGTTGAAGAATGTCCCGGTCATCGGGAATCCGGCATGACCGGAAACGGCAAACCCGAGAAGTTGCGACAGGCCGAGCGCTGACTCATAAACGGTCCACAGGCACAGGACAGCATAGGCGATGATCTGAAGCCATCTGTCCGCAAGACAGAAGCACAGCCGTGCAGCAGCATAGAGCAGGATATATGGCAAGGCACCGGACATTATCGTCCATGATACCGGACGCCCGTTTGCCACAGCGGAAACGACATAGAGCACAACAAGACACAGCAGGGCTATGTCCACCCCACCGTACGCCATACGTGAACGGCACGATATGCTACTCCCTGTACTCACCTCCGTTGGAAATCATATTGTTCATCAGCAATAACAACTTGGTTTTCATTTTTGTCAAAGCAACTACCTTTTGATGGATTCCCCTTCAATATTATGGCAACAAACATACAAATATCGCTCGCCCTCGTCTATAGCGATACTGACAAATTCACGTTCCATAATACAGCAGCATTCCAGCTTGACATCCAAATTATATTTCAACACATATTTACCCATAACATTACCTTAATCTTTCATTGCCCAGATCTACTATTCATTAGCCTTAATCTCAGACTGAATCATTGCAGGTATTGTATTTTTATACAGACTCCATATTCTTGTGTTATACACAGGGTTGCCTACAAGTTTAATCTGATTTTCCGCATCTAAAAGCACTGTACTATATTCAACGCCATGACCACGTATAAATTTATTTTTTAAGATAAATTCATTATCAACATCTATTTTAGCCGGGAATTTACACTCCTCACGTATCATGGATATAAACTCTTCCAAATTTTCATCTACAGGAGAAAAGACAAATAATACAGAGCAGTTCAAACTATCAATTTCCGGTAATATTATGTCCCAAAATTTGAGTGTTTTCAAATAACATTCTGTACATAAATTACTGTCAACGAATGACATAACTTTAACTCCAGACTCGCATACTTGTTGCGAATTCACGTCTATCATAGTTTCAGGAAAATGGATTTTCCTGCCAATCATTCCATTTAGAACCATTTTCTCTTTTTGTCCACAAGACATCAAAGCAAACAGCAGAGCTACAAATATGAATCTCATCATTCCAAATTATAACAAATCAAACTATATTTACCATTGATCGGACATAAAGCATATATACATTTCCCATCATTGTCAATAAAAAACCGATCAACTTTTGACGTTATCTTATATTGTTTTCTGGCAGAACCGCTCCAATCATATTCAAGTACATAAGACGAATCCCCTGTTATGTACAATAAATATATACCATCATACGTTGCAGCCCCTTCATGGAACCCCACTTCCCTGTCAGTTTTTTCAAAGACGAAATTCGCCCCTATCTGTTCTACATACTTCACATCAACTTGCGGTGCTTTCCAGATATGGTGACTCACTTCCAATGTCTCTAAATCTATAATGTCGTAACCTATTGCATAATAATACACGAATATCGCTTTTGAGCGACTGGGAGCCAAATACAATTTTCCCTGAAATGCTGTCTGCTTCGTATAATCATGCTCCGGATAGTCTATGTCAGATCCAATAAAATCACCAAAATATTCCGTCGTTCCGGAAATATTATTCAGTTGAAACATTGTAGAATTTTTATCATCACTCAAATTCTTTTCTTCACACAAGAAAAAATCGTTATGTACAAATTCTCCACTAATCCCATGATATACATAGTTAGGCTGATACTGCCCCGCAATAATATCTTCTATAGAATATAAATATATCATCCGAGGCTCAACATTAACAAATAACGAATCATTAACAACCTGAATACCATTAACATGTGTTGCCTCTCCCGGTCCGCGACCTTTTTTAAGAAAAGAAATATCCCGCATGGTCCGCAAATCCGTTATCTTCACCTGGTCCAAACCACTTGAACTGCTGTATGCAAACAACAATGAATCTGAAACCTGAATCCCATAAGGTTCAAACATATAATCGTCAATCAGAACAATGCCATCTGACAAGTGAATTATTTCCGGGAAATCATTTAATATTGAAGGCATTACATCTTTCTGTGAACAAGACGTACCTACAACACAAATAATCATACAAATAAATATTTTCTTCATAGTATAGCAGTACTAAACGAGAAGAGAACGACTCTTACCTTTAGAATAAGTATAGATAAATAATAATGTAAGAGTCGTTCTCAATTTCTACGATTTAAACCAAGTTCCACTTACAGAAACACCTTTAATTGAAATTGTGCCCTCAAAGCATTTCTTTGAGCCACCTCTGCAACCCAAAAAATTTTGGACATAATCTCCAATTGACTCCCCCTCTGTCAAAGCCTCCACATTCGCCTCAAAGAGGTCGGAGGATGATTTCTGGGAATAGACATACGCAGCGGTTGCTGCAGACGCGGTCAGCACAATCGCTGACACCAGAATCATTACTTTTTTCATTTCTGAAAATTTAAATTGTTAATAAATATAAATAAGCTGGACAGCTATTTTTTTCAATTACATCATTGCTTCTTCGGACGGTCCCACTCCTGAACACCATTGTCATACGAAAACACGCGGATATCCTTGCCACGGCTCAGGTTATTCAGGATATAAAGAGTACCTGCAGGCAATCCTTTATAAAGAATCGAGTCCGATGATGCCGTTACCCTGCCGGCAGACTTCCAGTTCCCGTCACAATAGAACAGTTCGTACTCGTCTCCAGGACGGACATGGTTGTCACGGTTACGTGGAGTATAGACAATCTTGCCTATATGTTTAGGTTCTCCGAAATCAAGCCCCACCCATCCATGATAATACTTCTTTGAATCAAATGAAGTTGAACTGTTTCCGTCAAGAGCACTCAGATAATCATGTTCCTTGTCCCCGCCATAACTTCCAGGAGTCCCCATCGGCCTTCCTGTAAGCAATTCTCCGTCAGTACTATAGAAATACATATCTGCAATATTACAGAAACCGTATCTGGGACCCGCATATCTCACATACCTATATGGACCAGACTTCTTGGGACGGACGGGAACAAGAAGTCTCTTAGGAAGTTTCCTGATTATATGCAACCGCTCCTTCTTGGAGAATGTCGAATCATTACAACCTTCAAATACGCCATTTATCATCCGTTTCTGAAGCCATAGCTCCTGATTGTCCGAAAACTTGCGGAACACCGTAATGTCCTGAAGTTCTTTGCCGGCACGGTAGAAATGCAGGTCACCGGACTCCTTTATATAGAACGGGTCGCTCCAGAACCTCAGTTTACCGTCCTCGACGGAGGCTACCCTCATTACCTGGACGTTGCAGTCTATGTCATCAAACTCAGCATTGCCCCGGCGGAACTTTCCGACAGCAACCGGAACCCATGAAAAACAGCTGCTCATACACAGATAGGCTGACTTGGGCTTTATGCCACCATAGAGTTCATTTCCAGGGACTTTAAGTGTCTCCAGGAAATCTATGGCGTATGCCGGCGTCACATCTTCAAAGCGGGGAATTTTCAAGAAATCAGACTTGTCCGGCTCCTGGATGTCAAGTCCGGAAAGTTCTTCATTGACGCTGAAAGTCCTGCGGTACACCTTCATCTTCCGCAATGTCTTCATCCTGCTCACATTGACCATAGGGTTTCCCATATCCTGACAATAGAGGCTGTCACGGCCGAGAAAGGAGGCCCATTCATGACCCACATTCCCGTCACCTCTGAAAGGCATATAGTCAGAAGCACACGGGATGCCCAAGGCACGACAGACATAGAGGGCAAAGTCCACCAGGTCACGGCAGCTGCCGCTACGCGAGTCGGCTGCCATTGGGCCGATATGGGGCAGGGCTGCGGGAGCCGCACTTGTGAAGAATATCTTCTTCGGCCCGGTAAGGGAGTCTGTTATAATACGGGCTGCTGCAGCAGGGTCCTCACGGTCAGAGCTGTCCGAATTGCGCAGACAGTCAAGTATGCCGTTATATTTTTCATAGTACATCTCGCGCCAGTCGGAAAGGGCCTCGTTGCCGACACTATAGGGAAGGATATATTCGCAGAAGTCATCGAAGTTTACGCTCCTGCCCCAAGGCTGCTCCTCCCACACCTTGAAAGCCCATTCGATATTACGGCACAGATAAGCGGAATCAATGGTATGAAGGTCTTCACGATATTTAAGAAGGGATATGTCGAACTTGCCGTATATCCTGCGGATTGAGTCCACCGCCATCTCCGGAGACTGCTTCTTCAGCCTCATGCTGCGCAGAAGAGGATAGTATTCTTTGAAACGGTCAAGATGTTCGCCTTCATAGTAGCCACGTCCCGGCATATTCTCTATAAGGAAGACGGCTGCACGGTATTTAAGGCTGTCTTCGGGAGATGAGTACCTGGCAAGGACCTTCTCAAGTTCCGGGCGATTATCGCCGGAAAGGCACAGAGCATATTCCAGGCGGTCAACACGAGGAGTACACGAGATAGACAGAAAAGATATAAAGAATAAAATGACTTTCTTTATATGATAAGACAGAGACATATCGGTTAGTGTTTCAGGTTGATGTGGTTCTATACAAAAATAGAAGTTAGAAATCAGAACAGATATAAATTTTATGACAAAAAATACAACAAATTTGACAACAGTAATAATTTCACCACAATATACAGGATTTCACCACAAAAATATGTCAACGCTCGGTCCGTTCCACGTCAACAAACCACCTGCCTGCAATTAGTTCCGGTTCAATCTCAAACCCCTCGCCGTAGCCAAGAAGGGACCATAGCATTTATATTACTCCCTGTACTCACCTCCGTTGGAAATCATATTGTCCAATACGGTCATGAACAGCCTCCACAATTCCTGGCCGGCGACAGGATTACCGACAAACACCGGCCTCATATTCTTGTCAAGAAGAAAACTATGAAACCTCTCATCTGACGGAATATGAGGATTAGCCTTTCGGAACAAGCCTTCATAATCAACATACACAGGATAATGGAAATCATTGCGCATCAGTTCTGCCATCACTTCATCATACCTGTCATCTGCAGGAGAAAATATAGTCAGCACCTGAAACTCCAGATGCCTGTCCCCTAATTCATACAGGTCAAGAAGATCAACCAAATGAGCAATCCGGCAGGAGCTGCAGTCCGTAGAATCATAGTAATTCACCAGTAAGGCAGTCTTCCCGTCACCGCTGTACTCCGAAATGCACCTTGCATATACTTGCTGAAGCCCCGAAGGCACAACAATCTCCGATGCCTGGAACTCCTTAAGTTCATGGGCAACCTTCTGTCTCGCACAGCCGGCAAAAAGCAACAAAGGAATTGCCACCAATAGAAGGAATTTATTTTTCATAGTCATCAATATCTATATATCAGCACTTTGTCCTCAAATCCATTGGGATTGAGACCATAAATCACATTATGCTCTTCATCTACGGCAAAATACGCTATGGGATATTCCAGATTCAACTGGCATACCGGCTCTCCAGACCAAGAGTATATTTCCAGCACTGAAGAATGATTCTTTTCCGTGTTGTCAAGCCTATCGTCCGAATAAAGCGCATATACATATTTTTCTCCGGAATATACGTTCTCGTAGTAAACAATATTCTTGTCTATATTGAATTCTTTTACTTCCCGACGGCCATAGTTATAGAATTTAGGCGGACTCTTCACACCTATTTCTGACTCCAGTGTTATTGAACCATTATTGATACGGCCCAACTCAATACGGTCAATAAAAGTATATGCAACTGCGAATCTGTTACAATTTGCCGAAATCTGATAGTCATCAAAAATGGTAAAATAGTTCTTTCCCATCAGTGAAGGTAACTTTTCAAATGTGTTCGGTATGCTGTCAACCATCACATGATCATAAGGATTCCAAAGTTCACGTGCCCCAGTCTTGTAGTCCTGATGCTTGACTAACATCAAAGAATCTCCTATACAATTGATTTCCCAAAAGAAGCGAGAGTCGTCTGATTTGAACGTCATGGACATCTGAAGTTCTGCTGAAGAGTCTGTTATACGATAAAACGCTATCAGGTCTGTCGCATGATCCTTAAATGCCAATACATTACCATCGGTATTCTTTACGACAGAAGGGAATATATACTCATTCGGTCCGCGTCCGCGCCTCGCGAATGAATACAAGAACCGCAAATCAGGATAGGAATATACAAAATAAAAATCCTCTACTGCCTCACTTCCGTTCTGGAGAACAATATAGTCTTCAAGCTTAATGATATTATTGGCCTGAAGCAGTTCGTCAATCCCTATCAGTTCTGCCGATACATCCTTGACTTCACCAAAATTTTTCTCCGCTGTTTCTGAGCCACAGGAAGTCAGTATCAACAAAATAATACAAAAGATTATATTGTCGGTAATATTTATTACTTTCATTGATCAATCAGATTAAAACCAGGAAGACACAACAATCTCCGATGCCTGGGACTCCTTAAGCTCACGGGCAACCTTATGCACCGCACATCCGGCAAAAAGCAACAAAGGAATTGCCACCAATAGAAGGAATTTGTTTTTCATCATTATCTACATATCAGCATTAATTACTATAAGTAAATCATTTTCCGAATTATCCATACCAAAGTAATCTTTTAAAGCCATGTCATCAATATCAGCTCCGGCTGGAACAAGAAACATGACCTTATCTCCAGAATAACCCAGAAAGTGCATGTTTTCATATGTTTTGTCCCTTAAGAAAACAATGTCAGATTGTCGCTCAAAGATAAAATCAACATATTTTCCGGAATCCAACAGTTTGCCTATCGCCACATTCTCATCTATGTATACAGATTGCACCAATGTCGTATAATTCTTATAATCCTTCCAGTACCTCTCTATTGATTTGCGTGCCTGTTCAGGCACAGTCCGCGGACCAAAATCAAAATAATAGGATTGTACCAAAGAACCGTCATAGGCTATGCGATACACCATATCATCTACTGGCCTGTGATAGAGAACCGTTTCACCGCAATCCGAAAAGCCGACACTCGGAAGTTCATAATCAGGATCAAACAGGCAGTAGTCCAATAACTCCCCAATAACATTGAATTCTGCATCTACTATAATTACTTGCCTACCTTTGTACCGGGACTTATCCCAACTTGACAGCTCAACAAGCATTCTATTGTCCGGCAAGCACTTGATATGAGAGATTTCATATGGGAGTTTTTTTGAATTCACAAAAGAGTACACATCAGAATAATGAAAAATCTTATCCTTACGGCCATCCAGAATCCAGACACTTCCGTCACTGTCAACATCAAAATCCGTAATCTGTAAAAACTCATCCGAGCCACGCCCCCGTCTTCCTATTGTAGAGATGACCTTGCCGTTACTATCGGCAACAACCAGTTTTCCCAAGCTACCGTCCATAAGATAATAGTAGCCGCCATGACAAACGACTTTATCTACCGATGAAAACATCGCGTCTTTGTCGTCAAACGTAAATGCTATACATTCCGCTCCAGAAAACAATCTGTCTGCAAAATCACTGAATGTACCGACCTTTGCCGAAGACATATCAAGCATTTCCGCAGAAGCGTTTTGTATGGATGCACGTTCTTTACATCCATACAAAACGCTAAGCAGTAGTATAACAATCAATTTTTTTCTGTTCATTGCACTACTTTAATTACATCCATACAAATCTTTACATGGAGTCGGATTCTGACATTTGCAAAAAACATTTCCATGAATAATGTCCGCTTTTTTAGGTCCTGTGCAACCGGAAGTGTTTTCTCCACTAGTTAAAGCCTCCACATTAGCCTCAAAAAGACCGGATGACTTCTGAGAGAATACATAAGCAGCAGTAGTTGCAGACGCGGTCAGCACAATGGCTGACAACAGAATCATTACTTTTTTCATTTCTGAAAATTTAAATTGTTAATAAATATAAACAAAGCTGGCCAGCTATTTTTTCAATTACATCATTGCTTTTTCGGACGGTCCCATTCCTGCACGCCATCATCGTAGGAAAATACTCTTATCTGAGTACCACGGGTAAGATTATCAAGAATATATAGTGCTCCTTCTGGAATACTTTTGTAACATATTGAATCCGATGATGCTGTAATCAGTCCTGCTGACTTCCAGTTACCGTCGCAATTTATCATATGCACGTCAGTCTGTGACATCCGGCAATATGGTTGGTCAAATTCTTTCGGGCCGCGGCCTTTCAGAAGAAAATGGCCACAGAGATTCA
>ERZ778497.1918-NODE-1918-length-11949-cov-3.885993_pt1 | contig 11949 bp, 10 predicted proteins | sample MGYA00509938_ERZ778497 | MGnify/ENA primary metagenome ERZ778497 (study PRJEB29527, sample SAMN07138969) | mouse gut metagenome | material: feces | host: mouse | place: China:Nanjing | collected 2016-01-25 ... | reverse complement strand
GCTGCCGAGGCGCGTGGCATACACGAGTATGACCATGATAGACCCGCAGGTGGTGAAGGTGTCGCTCTACGGCGTGACAAACAATACCAACTGGCTCACCCAGCGCAACGAGCTTGGCATCGTCGAATTTGTGGACCTTCAGCAGGAATCCGACGTACTCCATCTCTACATACGTCTTAACGACAGCCATAACTGGGGCTACTCCGTGCATTACCAGGGCAATATGCTTGTGATAGACGTTCGTCACCGTCCGAAATCGCTCGACCTTGCCGACCTTACCATAGGTCTTGACGCAGGCCACGGCGGAGAATTTCCCGGAGCGCGCTCGCCGTCGGGACTGCTGGAGAAAGACGTCAATCTCGACATAATTCTCAAAATGGCCGACATGCTCCGTGCCAAGGGTGCGAAGGTGGTGCTCACGCGTGAAGGCGACACCGGCCCGTCTATGACCGAGCGCAAGCGCATATGGCGCGATGGCGGAGTGGATATCGCTATCAGCGTCCACAATAATTCGTCGGGCAATCCCCTTGTGCCCATGGGAACAAGCTCCTACTACAAGCATATATGCAACCGCGGGCTTGCCAAGTCGCTCCACGAGTCGATGCTTACCCTCGGCCTTGCCAATTTCGGCCTCGTTGGCAATTTCAACTTCTCGCTCAACGGTCCGACGGAATATCCCAACGCCCTTGTGGAAGTGCTCTTTATGTCGTCGCTTCCCGAGGAGGAAATGCTGGCCGATCCCGAGTACCGCACCAAGATAGCGGGCCGAATTGTTGCCGGACTGGAAAATTACCTGCGCGAGGCCGCCAAAAAGTGATTTTTTAGCTAATTTTGTGTCTTGATATGGAACAGGAACGCACAGCGATAACGGTTTACTGCGCATCGTCGCCTCGCCTTGAGCCGATATTTCATAAGGCCGCGGAGGCACTCGGGCGCGAGATAGCGCTTTCGGGCGCGCAATTGGTGTACGGTGGCGGCCGCTCCGGCCTTATGGGCAGGGTGGCGGACTCCGTGCTTGAGGCCGGAGGCGCTGTGACGGGCGTGATACCCCGCTTTATGTATGAGCGCGGCTGGGGCCACGACGGGCTTCAGCGCCTTGACATAGTGGACTCCATGCACACCCGCAAGGAAGCGATGATGCGTATGGCCAAGGGCGTTGTGGCGCTTCCGGGCGGCATCGGAACTTTCGAGGAGTTGCTGGAGGCCATCACATGGCGCGAGTTGCGCCTGTTCGACGGCAACATAGCCATATATAATGTCGACGGCTATTTCGATCCTCTCATATCGATGCTTGAATCGGCGGTGGAGCGCGGCTTTATGCGTACCGACCGCCGGAATCTCTACCGGGTAGTGTCTACGGCGCGCGAAGCCGTGGAGTATGCCCTTGGTGTTGAACCAACCGCACTATAAGGACTTGAAAGCCGACAGCACAGCTATACATCAGGCCGATACGGCAGCCACAGCCACTCCAGCGGTGGCTGCCGTGCCGGCGTATGTGCGCGTGCGTCACCGCTGGCTTGACCCGAGGCTGCCCTACCCTCCCGAATATTTCGCCGACATGCCCCCGGTATTGTCGACCTCGCTCGTGGATTCTATCGCGGCTGACACCGTGGTGCCTCACATACTCACGGAAGAACAGGCCGAGGTGCTGCGCTTCGAGGCTATGGTCGACAGCATAGAGCAAGCCCAGGCGTATGCCGAGGCTCATACCGGCCATGCCGAGGGCCTCAGGCCGGAGGCTCTGGCGCCGTCTTTCGGCAATATGGGCACGCTTGGAGCCTTGCTGGCCGGGACTATGGCTGTGGCCGCTCTTAGCTCCGGCGGTATCCGCAGGGCACTGAAGGCTTACAGGCACGAGCTGTGGAGCGTTCGGCGGCGCGCCAATGTTTTCGACGACGCCCGTTCGGCACCGTCGTGGGCGGCTGTTATACTTGCCTTGCTCTTTATCGTGTTCGGCGGCATCGCTCTCTATTGTTCCACACCGGAGAGTGCCACCCCGACCTTCCTCGGCGCTGTTGCCGCCATGGGCGTGCTGGGCGCTTACTATGTGTTCCAGTTGTGCTCTTACGCCACCGTGGGATATGCTTTTTCCACACCGTCGGGGCGCTCCATGTGGCTGTCGGGCTTTGCCGCGTCGCAGGCTTTCACGGGCATTGCGCTTGCTGTGCCGGCGCTGCTGCTTATGTATGTTCCGGAGTGGAAAATCCCCTTGCTGTATGCCTGTGCGGCCATCTATTGCGCCGGGCGCTTAGTGTTTATCGGCAAGGGAATAAGAATTTTTTACAATAAAATCAGGTCTTTGCTCTATTTTATTTTGTACCTTTGCACCTTAGAAATTATACCCTTGTTTGCCGTATATGCGATTTTGGCATATATAGAAAGCGCATTGGTATGATAGATGTTATTTAATGTACTGTCAGAGTGAAGATTAAGAAAATTTTGGTATCACAGCCCAAGCCGGCGTCCGACAAATCGCCCTATTTCGAGCTTGCTCAGAAATACGGCGTAGAGATAGTGTTCCGTCCCTTTATCAAGGTAGAAGGTCTGAGCGCTAAGGAATTTCGCCAGCAGAAAGTCAATATATCGGACTTCACCGCTGTTATTTTCACGGCAAAGACTGCCGTCGACAATTTCTTCCGCCTTTGCGAGGAGATGCGCATAACCATACCCGCTACTATGAAGTATTTCTGTACCAGCGAAACAGTAGCGAACTACCTTCAGAAATATATCGTTTACCGCAAGCGCAAGATTTTTGCCTCCCAGACAGGCAAGCTTGCCGACCTTGTGCCCTCTATGGTCAAGCATAAGAGCGAGAAATTCCTCTTTGCCGTGAGCGATGTGAACAATGGCAACGAAACAAGCCTTCTGAGCGATAACAAGCTCGATATCACTCCCGCCGTGATGTATCGCACGGTAAGCAACGATTTCACTCCCGAGGAGGCTTTCGACTACGATATGCTCGTGTTCTTCAGCCCGCAGGGTATCGAGTCGCTTCTTAAGAACTTCCCCGACTTCCAGCAGGGCGAGCTTGCCATCGCGGCACTCGGCGCTGCCACTGCCAAGTCGGTGACCGATGCCGGTCTGCGCCTTGACATAGAGGCACCCTCTCCCAAGGCACCGTCGATGACCGCGGCCATCGATCTCTATCTCGCTGAAAACAACGGCGCGCCTCAAGGGGCTGCCGCAACCGCCTAATCACAATACTGAATGTGAAAGAATTCGGCCTGGGAAAGAAAGAAAAGCTTTGCTCCGTCGTCGCCATCGAACAACTCTTTGGCGCCGGCGGAGCCGAGTTTACGGCCCTTGCCTATCCACTGCGCATAGTTGCCCGGCGCAATGCCCGGCGTTCGTCCGACGCGCAGGTGGCATTCCTCATATCCATACCTAAAAAGCGCCTGCGCCATGCCGTGGAGCGTGTGTTGATGCGCCGCCGCGTGCGCGAGTCCTACCGCCTTCTGCGCAACAGCTATCCTTTGGCCGAGGGCGAGCGCGTCGATGCCGCCTTTGTGTATGTGGCCGACAGGGTGAAGAGCTATCGCTCGGTGGCCCGTGCAATGGAGCGCTTATTGCGCGCCTTGCAGAAACATTATGCACCTCTCTCTCCCGATGAATCCCCTAAGTAAAATACTGGTGTGGCTGTTGTCGGTGCCGATAATATTCTATCGCACCTGCATATCGCCGCTGACTCCTCCGGCGTGCCGCTATACGCCCACGTGCAGCCAGTATGCTCTTGAAGCACTCAGAAAGCACGGCCCGGCAAAGGGGCTGTGGCTTGCCGTAAAACGTATAATGCGCTGTCACCCGTGGGGCGGCAGCGGCTATGATCCTGTGCCATGACTGCCCGGGAGCTGCGCGAGCGTTTCGACGATGTTCACACCCACGGCCGCACCGGGCCGAGGCTTCTTACGTCGGTCGAGCCGCGCGAGGCAAGGGACGGCGAGGCAGGGCAGGCGTGGTACTCTGTGGGCATACACCCTTGGAGCACTGCCGCGCATATACCCGACGACGATTTCCGACTTCTTGAGGAGGCTGTTGATGACCCTCGCGTGGCAGCCATAGGCGAGTGCGGGCTTGATGCCTTGTGCGGGGGCAGCGCGGAGTATCAGGAGGCTGTGTTCCGGCGCCATGTCGAGCTGTCGGAGCGTGCCGGTTTGCCGTTGATAGTGCACTGCGTGCGCCGATATGGCCGCATTATGGAGCTGCGCCGCGAGCTTAAACCCTTGCAGCCGTGGATTATCCACGGATTCCGAGGCAAGCCGGAGCTTGCGCGCCAGTTGCTCGCTGCCGGTTTTGACATATCGCTCGGACATGATGCCCCGCCAGCGCTTGAGGCAATAATACCTGCGGGGCGTCTTTTCCGGGAAAGCGATTGCTCCTGATTCCACGTTTCTAAATAATTACCTTAATACCCATGAAAAAAATCGTTATTTTGATTGTTGCTCTTGCCGCGTTGTTCAGCGCGGCGGCGTACACGCCCTCAGAGGAAGTGCGCAAATCGCAGGCAGAATTTGCCGCCGACCGCTTCGGCATTTTTATCCATTGGGGCATATACAGTATGTTCGGTCAAGGCGAATGGTACCTTAACTACGGGCCTCTTGCCGAGGAGTATGCCAAGGCTGCGCGCGGCTTCTATCCTGCGGATTTCGATGCGGACAGCTGGGCCGAAGCCATAGCGGGTTCGGGAGCGAGGTATGTGTGCTTTACCAGCCGGCATCACGACGGTTTTTCTATGTGGAACACCGGGCAGAGCGATTACAACATAGTCGATGCCACGCATTTCGGGCGCGACGTGCTGCGCGAGTTGTCGGAGGCGTGTGCGCGTAAAAATCTCGCTCTGCATCTGTACTACTCGCATCTCGACTGGACACGCACCGATTATCCGTGGGGACGCACCGGGCATACAACGGGGCGCGACTCCACGTTGTGCGACTGGGAATCGTACTACGGCTTTATGAACAGGCAGCTTACGGAGCTGCTTACGTCCTACGGGCCGGTGCGGGCAATATGGTTCGACGGCTATTGGGACCACGACAGCGACAGTGTGCCTTTCGACTGGCAACTTGAAGAGCAGTACGCTATGATACACCGCCTGCAGCCGGGCTGTATGGTGGGCAACAACCACCATATAGAGCCTCTGCCGGGCGAGGATATACAGATATTCGAGCGCGATGTTCCCGGCGAAAATTCTGCCGGGCTTTCCGGGCAGGGCATAAGCCGCCTGCCCTTGGAAACTTGCAATACAATGAACGGTATGTGGGGCTACAAGGTGCAGGACACCGACTACAAGGATACTCCGACGCTTGTGCGCTACCTCGTGAAGACCGCCGGACTCGGAGCTAACCTGCTGCTGAACATAGGCCCGCTGCCGAGCGGGGCGCTTCCGTCGCAGAGCCTTGAGCGTCTGCGCGAGATAGGCGAGTGGATGAAGGTGTACGGAGAAACTATCTACGGCACCGAGGCCGGCGACTTCAAGCCGCAACCGTGGGGCGCGGCCACGCGCAAGGGCAGCAAGCTGTATGTGCACGTTCTTGACCCTGGCGTGCGTGAGATAGAGCTTCCGATGGAGGCCAAGGTGAAGAGCGCCCGCGAGTTTGCGGGCGGCAAGCCCGTGCGTTTCAGTCGCGACGGCAGCAGGACCCGCCTTAGCATTCCCGTACAGCCTGAGGCGACGATAGACTATGTGGTGGAACTCGAAACTGAATGACTATGATTCTCGAAGTATGTTCCGGTGACATAGCGGGAGTGGAAGCTGCCGCCCGTGGCGGAGCGGCCCGTGTGGAGCTGTGTTCGGCTCTTGACTGCGGAGGCCTAACACCGTCGGCCGGAATGATAGCCGAGGCGCTTAGGGTGCCGGGGCTGAGAGTGCATGTGCTCATAAGGCCCCGAGAGGGCGATTTTGTGTACAGCAGGCGGGAAGTCGACGTAATGCTTTCCGACATAGCTGAAGCCCGCAGGCTCGGCGCGCACGGCGTTGCCGTGGGAGCCTTGACGGCGGACGGCGCCGTCGATGTCGAGGCCATGCGGCAGGTGGTTGACGCGGCTTCGGGCATGCAGCTCACTTTCCACCGGGCTTTCGACCGCGTGGCAGATGCCGACGCGGCTTTACGACAGCTTATAGAGCTTGGCTTCCACCGCGTTCTGACATCGGGGTGCGCCCCTTCGGCCTACGAGGGCATGCCGATGCTTAGGCATCTGAGGCAGAGCGGGGCAGGGCGTATAAAGATTCTTGCAGGGGCGGGCATAAACGCCGACAATGCCGCCGCAGTGGCAGCCGTTGCCGACGAGCTCCATGCCTCAGCCCGCGCGCCGTTGGCAAGCGCACCTGCTCCGGCGGTGAAAATGGGAGCCGCCGATAATGGCGTGCGAATGGTAACATCATACGAACTTGTAAAACAAATAGCACAATGTATAAGCAACTTATAAGCGTATTGTTATGCGCGGTCACTGCCGTGGCAGCCTACGGCGGGCCAAAGGACGCCTATAGCGAGAGATACCGTGGCGGCGAGCGAAGCGATGTGGCCGCTATGCTTGCGTCCGACACCGTGAGAGGCGACGAGAAAGAAGCCCTGCGGTGGCTGTATGCCTATATGCCATTGCCCGATATTGCCGACCACGATGCGTCGTTCTATCTGGCCAACATACGGTCGTCGCTGCGTGCCGCGCGCGAGATGCCGTGGGGCGGCTCGGTGCCTGAGCGCGAATGGCGCCATTTCGTGCTGCCTGTGCGTGTCAATAACGAGGACCTCGACCTCTCCCGTCCTGCCATGTACGAGGAGCTTAAGAACCGTGTAAAGGGCCTTTCGATGGGCGAGGCGATACTCGAAGTGAACCACTGGTGCCACGAGAAGGCCACATACCGCCCGTCGGACGCACGTACCAATTCGCCTTTCGCCACCATGCGCTCGGCTCTGGGCCGCTGCGGCGAGGAATCGACCTTCACAGTGGCGGCGCTCCGCGCGGTGGGAATACCCGCACGTCAGGTATACACGCCCCGCTGGGCGCATACCGACGACAACCACGCGTGGGTAGAGGCCTGGGCTGACGGCAAATGGCACTTTTTAGGTGCCTGCGAGCCGGAGCCTGTGCTTGACCTCGGCTGGTTCAACGCCCCGGCTTCGCGTGGAATGCTTATGACCACCAAGGTGTTCGGCGCTTATGACGGCCCGGAAGAACAGCTTGAGCAAACGAATACCAACACACTTATAAATGTCACATCGAACTACGCTCCGACTGCAGCCATAGACGTGCGGGTGTACGATGCCGACGGACGTCCTGCCAAAGGAGCGCGTGTTGATTTCTGCCTTTACAATTATGCCGAGTTTTTCCCGGTGGCCACGAAGGTGGCCGACGAGGAGGGCCGAGCATCGCTTGTGGCCGGTATGGGCCATATGGTGGTATGGGCTTCGGACGGAAAGGGATATTACGGACTGTCGAAAGTGTCGGCAGGCGAGGACAACAAGGTTCAATTAACGGTCGACGGCCGTGGACGCTGGCGGGCGTCGTTCGACATTGTGCCTCCGTCGGCGTCGGGCTTGCTTCCTGCTGTCACCGATGCGCAGCGTGCCGAAAACGAGCGCCGCAAGGCAGCCGAGGACTCTGTACGCACGGCATATACCTCGACTTTCTGCGGCGACGGGTGCGCCGCCACTCTTGCAACTGAGCTTGGCATGCCTGCGGACAGGGTAGCCACGGTGATGCGCCATGCGCGTGGAAATCACGAAGTGATAAGCGGCTTTCTGCGCTCTGTGCAGCCGTCGGAACGCGAAAAAGCGCTGACGATGCTCGAGCAGCTCGCCGAAAAAGACCTCAACGACGTGACAGCAGATGTGCTTGCCGATCATATCGCCACCCCGCCATATGCCACCGCTCTATATGATGCCTACATACTTAACCCGCGGGTGGAACGCGAGATGCTCACGCCGTACAAGGCTTTCCTCGGCGTCCGGCTCGACAAAACCATGGCCGCACAGCCGGAGCGCTGGGTGCAGTGGGTGGCCGACAGCATATGCCTTGACGAGGCGTGGAACCCGCTCGGTTTCAGAATGTCGCCGCAGGCAGTATGGCGTGAGCGCAAGGCAGATGCCTTGTCGCGCTCCATATTCTTTGTCGCGGGTGCGCGTTCGCTCGGTGTGGCGGCGCGTATCGACCCCGTAAGTGGCAAAACACAGTATTCGCCGGACGGAGAATGCTGGGTCGACGTCGACTTCGGCGCTTCGGCGCAGACAGCGGCCCCGGTAGGCTTTGCCCGCTTGGAATGCCAGCCACGCAGCGGCGTAGAGCCTCGCTATTACTCACACTTCACCCTGAGCAAGATTGAGAACGGACGGCCTGTGTTGCAGAATTACGATGAGATGGCTCCGCTGTCGCAATTTGTGTCGTCGCCCATACCTCTTGACACAGGCAACTACGTGCTGCTCACGGGGCAACGCCTTGCCGACGGCGCTGTGCTTGTTCACGGCGAATGCTTCTCCGTGGCCGAAGGTGATACCGTGTCGGTGCCGTTCATACTCAGGCAGGACGACAGCGCCGTGCAGGTGGCCGGGAATTTCAATTCCGAAAATCTCTACTATGACGCCGCCACAGGCACCGCCAAGTCGCTGTTGTCGACCACAGGACGCGGCTACTACACGCTGGTGCTTGCTGCGCCGGGACACGAACCCTCTGCACACGCCATAAACGATATAGCGGCCCGTGCCCGTGATTTCGAGGCCGACGGACGCAAGATTATGCTTGTGTTCCCCGACAAGGCCTCGCTCGGGCGTTTCGATGCCTCGCTGCATGGGCAGCTGCCTTCAAACATGGTGCTTGGCGCGGACATAGACGGCGCCATCGCTTCGGAGCTTTGCTCGGCTCTCGAATTGCCTGCCGGGCAGTTGCCGGTGGTGGTGATAGCCGATACTTTCAACCGCGTGGTATTCGTGCGGCAGGGCTATTCGGTAGGCCTTGCCGATGCCTTGCTGCAGACGCTTTCGCGCGTCGGGGATTAGTCCACGGGGCTTAGCTCGCCGGTGGTAGAATCCATTATGTAGCCCCGTACACGCACGTCGGCGGCCATCAGCGGGTGCTTTCCTATAAGGTCTACGGTTTCGCTCACGGCTTCGGAGGTGTCTTCGAAGCCGTGCAGCCAACCGTCCAGATCGATGCCGCAGTGGCGCATGAGGGTGATGTGTTCCTCGCTCACGCCGCGTTCGCGCATCAGGTGGAGCATCTCTGCGGAGTTCATGCCCTGCACGCCGCAGCCGGTGTGGCCTATAACCATTATTTCGTTCACGCCAAGCTCGTATACGGCCACAAGGAGCGAGCGCATAGTGGAGTCGAAGGGATTGGTGATGGTGCCTCCGGCATTCTTGATTATCTTGACGTCGCCGTTGCGCAGTCCGAGTGCCGCAGGCAGCAGTTCGACAAGGCGCGTGTCCATGCAGGTGACGATGGCAATGCGTTTGTCGGGGTACTTTGTGGTAATATATTTTTCATAGCCTTTCTCGGCCACGAAATTCTTGTTGTGCAGGAGTATTTCTTCTATCATAGCTTGATTATGCAGGGTCAGAACGGTGTGGTGGCAGTTGTGGCGCCCCATGTGCCTCGGTCGAGGTTGCGGTAGCCTATTGCTTCGCTTATGTGGCGGGGTTCGATGGTGGCCGAGGCGTCAAGGTCGGCGATGGTGCGTGCCACTTTCAGTATGCGGTCGTATGCACGTGCCGACATATCGTATTTTGTCATGGCACGACGCAGTATCGCCGTGCATTCAGCCGACAGCGAGCAGTGAGCCTCGATATGGCGGGGACTCATCTGGGCATTGCAGTGCACGGCCTGCTCTCCGGCGAAGCGCGCGGCCTGTATTTCGCGAGCCTGCACCACCCTGCGGCGTATCTGCTCGCTCCGTTCGCCTGCCGAACGCGACGATAGTTCGTCGAAGGGCACGGGTAGGATTTCTACCTGTATGTCGATTCTGTCGAGCAGCGGGCCTGATATGCGGTTTACGTACTTCTGCACCGCTCCGGGCGCGCAGGTACAGTTTTTTGTGGGGTGGTTATAGTATCCGCAAGGGCAGGGGTTCATTGATGCCACGAGCATGAATCCGGCCGGGTAATCGACTTGGTAGCGGGCGCGCGACACGCTTATGTGCCTGTCTTCGAGCGGCTGGCGCAATACTTCGAGAACCGGGCGTGGAAACTCCGGAAATTCATCGAGAAAGAGTATGCCGTTGTGTGCAAGGGATATTTCGCCGGGCATGGGGTTGGAGCCGCCTCCTACCATGGCCACGGGCGATACCGTGTGGTGCGGTGAGCGGAAAGGGCGGGCCGCCATAAGGCGAGAGCCACGCCTGAGTTTTCCTGCCACTGAGTGTATTTTGGTGGTTTCCAGCGCTTCGCGCAGGCTCAACGGCGGCATTATCGAGGGCAGCCGCTTGGCCATCATTGACTTTCCCGAGCCCGGAGGCCCTATCAGGAGTATGTTGTGGCCGCCTGCGCAGGCTACCTCGAAAGCTCGCTTCACATTTTCCTGTCCTTTCACTTCGGAAAAATCGAAGTCGAAATTGCCCGCAGCCACGGCAAATTCCTCCCGGGTGTTAACCACCGTAGGCCGGGGAGCCGAGGCTCCCGACAGCATGTCGGCCACCTCGCGGAGGTTGTCCATGCCGTATACCTCGAGATTGTCGACCACGGCAGCTTCTGTGGCGTTTGCCGAGGGTACGAGCATGCCCTTGAACCCGGCAGCACGGGCTGCGATGGCCATAGGCAGAATGCCACGGACGGGTTGCAGGCTTCCGTCGAGCGACAGTTCGCCCATTATCATGTATTTGTCAAGCTCGGGAGCGTTTATCACCCCTGAGCCGACGAGTATGGCTATGGCGATGGGGAGGTCGTAGGCGGAGCCTTCCTTGCGCACGTCGGCGGGAGCCATGTTGATGACCACGTTTGTGCGGCCTATGTTATAGCCCGACTGCTTTATTGCCGAGCGCACGCGCTCGTGGCTTTCCTTGACAGAGGCGTCGGGAAGGCCCACTATGCAGTACTGCATTCCTTTTTCCACCACGGTTTCAACTGTGACGATGATGGCGTCGATGCCACGGACGGCGGCTGCATAGGATTTTACGAGCATTGGTGCTTCTATTTTTGGATTGACGATATGTAGGCTTCAGCCGCGCCGACCGAGGCTCCGCGATAGAGCTGTGTGCCTGTGGAATCGCAGACGATGAAGTAGGGCACGGACGGTATGGCGAGGCGTTCGAGTCCGGGCGACGCTATGCCGCCGGGTGTCCAGCCCTGCTCCCATTTGGCGCTGTCGGGCGACACTGAGTGCTTCCAGTCGCGGCTGTCGGAATCGACAGAGATGTCGATGAGGGCTACTTTGTTTTTGCCGTTCTTTTTGTAGAGGCGTCGCAGCGCGGGCAGGATGGAGTCGAGCCGTTTGCTGTTTTCGTCGCTTACGGCTATGAGCGAAATGCGGCTGTCGGCGGGCTTGAACGCACGCAGGCTGTCGGTCCGCGTCATATATCGGAATGGCAGCACCGGCTCGTCGGCAGTTTCGGCCACCACGCGTTGCAGCAGGTAGTTGTAGCCGTCGGTAAGTGCCGACGGACGGGCTTCGGGCGCAATCAGGCCGAGCAGAGAGTCGGCCATAAGAGGCTCGGCGGCGGAGTCGAACGATGTGAGCAGAAGCAGTGTCGACACCGTGCTTGCGGGATTGGCTGCGATGTAGCGGCCTATGATGTTGTTTGCCTTGGCGTTGTCGGCGCGCAGACTGTCGGCATTGGCGCGGAGGAAGTCGGCCCAGGCCTTTGCTGTTTCGTTGCCGTCGACCGTCAGGTGATATGGGTTGGAGCGGGCGAGTTTCACATCGAGTGTCTGCCCGTTGGCGGCATAGACGCGTCCGAGCAGGCGGTACTCATAGTCGTAGATCTCTACCACGGTGGGCTGCCGAGATGAGCCGTAGAACTCGAAGGCG
>ERZ778497.1915-NODE-1915-length-11951-cov-4.071116_pt1 | contig 11951 bp, 6 predicted proteins | sample MGYA00509938_ERZ778497 | MGnify/ENA primary metagenome ERZ778497 (study PRJEB29527, sample SAMN07138969) | mouse gut metagenome | material: feces | host: mouse | place: China:Nanjing | collected 2016-01-25 ... | reverse complement strand
CGCCGTCATAGAAATATTCATCGGCAAGACCTCCGAAACTATGTCCGAACTCATGTACGATCACCGGCGCGAAATTATCATGTCCCGTAGTTGTCAGCGTATAGCTGTTGTAAATTCCGCCGCCCCCATACACATCGCAATTGGCAAGAATTATGATATGTTCATAAGGTACATGCGAAACCGATTCGTGAATATCAGACACATTTCCGGTGGTCAGATAACGATCCGAATAAAACGTGTCGAAATTTGATCCGAACGATGTCTTCTTCCATTCCTTTCTTCTCGGCACACTCACTCCCTCATCTTCAGAAACCGTAGCTACAGCCACAAAGTTAAAGCATGACTCTCGGTCTTTGAACGGTTCATGGCTCAGTATCGCCGTCACAGCCTTCTCTGCATCCCTGTAAAAAGCCTCCGTCTGCGATGCATTATACCCATCGGCAAGAATCGCCACATCAATCACATCTTCAGCATTGCCATTCTTCCTCAGATAGCGGTATTCGCTTTTACCCCTCGTGTCCGACTCCTTTACGAGGATATCATCCGGTGAATAGAAATGCGTATTCGAAGCCACAGCATCATGTCGGGCGTCAAGCAATTCAATCGTAATCCTTGCCGTCCTGCGAGGCAAAGGTATCAAAAACGTATTCTGAAAAGATTTCGAAGTTACGGCAGCCTCCGGCGTAGACTGCCACTCCCGGAAAAGAGTGGAAAAACTGTGTCTGTATATGGTATCGCCACTAAGAGAATCAGCCACAGTCACTATCCCGTTGCCGACATAAGGAATACTGTCAAGATTACACCTGCGTCCTGCCCATCCGCCGAACTTATGCATCCTGTCAAGAAACACGTGACTCTCCTTCGAATTACCTGCAGCTATATAATCAAGTCTGAGAGTTGAATCACAGAACACCTTTTCAAAACTCACATCCGCCATCCCCGCCATGCGATAAAACACGACAAATGCAGACAACAGCAACAATTTTCTTATCATATTAACCGTCAATTGATTTTTACTGACCACTTCAAGGTTATTCCATAAGACGAACCGGAATAACAAAAAGCATGGCTGCAAATGTAATAAATTCTTTTTTGGAAACATGAAGTTTCTAATTTTTTTGTTAACTTTGGCTAAAACAATACAGAACAACCATGCGCAAGTCAATTCTTATACTCGCTTTGCTTCTCGCAAATCCGTTTTCCGTCATATGCCATGCAGAACCAGACCGGCGCCACACACCGGCAGCGAAGAGCAACGTGCCGAGAGATTCCATAATCCTCAGCGACCCCGCCGTGCTGGTCCACAAACCCTCCTCCACATATTACATGACCGGCACCGGAGGGCTCCTTTGGAAAAGCAAAGACCTGTCACACTGGGACGGTCCCTATTCCGCAGCACAGCCCTCCCCCGCATCCTGGATGGGTGCACATCCTCAGATCTGGGCAGCCGAACTGCACGAATACAATGGGAAATTCTACTACTTCGCGACATTCACAAACGACAGCATCATAATAGAGACCAATAAAGAGGGACGCATTCCGCGTCGCGCCTCCCACATACTCTCCGCCGACACTCCGGAAGGACCATACACACCCGTATCCGGTCATGATTATCTACCCTCCGACCGCCCCACCCTCGATGGCACATTCTGGGTTGAAGACGGCAAACCGTACATGGTCTTCTGTGAGGAATGGCTGCACAACCAGAACGGCACAATCGAGGCAATACAATTATCCGGAGACCTGAGCAGACCTGTTGGAAAACCGAAACTCCTCTTCCGGGCGTCAGACTCCCCCTGGAGCCGCGAGAAAAGAGACGGAGGAATCACATTCAACCGCGTCACCGACGGTCCATGGCTTTTCCGCACAGACACCGGACGCCTTGGAATGCTCTGGACTTCATGGATTCTTGGCGACTACACCATGGGCGTGGCATACTCTAAAAGCGGTCGCCTCGAAGGTCCGTGGATACAAGAGAAAGAACCGCTTACACCCCCGAACCACGGTCATGGCATGATATTCAAAGATCTTGAAGGACGCAACATCCTTTCAGCACACAGCCATAGCGAAATCAACGGCAGATATGTACGCCGTCCCGTATTCTGGGAGATCGATCTTACAGGCGACAAACTCCGCATTATCCGCAAAATCGACTGAACGAGACACATAAACCTCCACAAATTTCCACAATTCCGAATAATTACAAGCCAAAAATTCATATTTTTTATAAAATAAATACCGATTATTACTGTCTTTTGATTATATTTGCGGCAATTTTCGAAAAAACGGCGGCAAAACCGCCAAGGGCAAGAATAATCAATAAGTAATGAACAACGACCAGGTATCAGTGATGTTCGCAGGAGAAGAGCATATAAAATATGCCGATCTCATATGCGACCTCATCTATGAGTCCGCGCTTCAGCGCGGCACCGGTATCGCCAGGCGTTCTCCCGACTACATCATCGACAAGATCAGAGGAGAGAAAGCCGTAGTGGCGATGTATGGCGACCGTCTCATCGGCTTCAGCTACATTGAAAGCTGGGGTCATGGTGACTACGTTGCCACATCGGGTCTTATCGTAGACCCGGAGTTCCGCAAGCTCGGTCTTGCGGCGCGTATCAAGAACAAGACATTCGAACTTGCCCGACGACGATTCCCCTTCGCAAAAATTTTCTCCATCACCACTTCGCTGCCTGTAATGAAACTCAACTCCCGCCTCGGCTACAAACCGGTGACATTCTCGGAGTTGACCACCGACGAAGAATTCTGGAGAGGATGCGAAGGGTGTGTGAATTACGATATCCTCTGCCGCAACAACCGCAAGATGTGTCTCTGCTACGGCATGCTTTACGACCCGAAGGCAACACTGCGGAAACAGTCATGGACTATCCCCTACGTAACTTGGATATCCAACAAGGTCAGAAAAATATTCCATCTGAAATAGACAAGTTTTTCCACACCGCATCCCCCTGATATTCATCCGCGCCGCACCCGGCGCTTAAAAGTTTTAATGCAGGAGCGTCCGCACCCGGCGGAACGCTTCATAACACATATACATACACATAAAGAAATGAAAGAGTCCAAGAAAAAAGTCGTCCTTGCCTTCAGCGGAGGCCTCGACACCTCATTTGCAGCAAAATATCTCTCCGAAGATCTCGGCTACGAGGTTCACACTGCAATAGCCAACACCGGCGGATTCACCCCCGGAGATCTCGAACGCATCGAGCAAAGGGCATACGCACTCGGTGCGGCGTCACACGCCTCTCTCGACATAACCGAAGACTATTACAACCGATCCATACGATATATGATAGCCGGCAACGTGCTCCGCAACGGCACATATCCCATCTCCGTCTCCTCGGAGCGCATATTTCAGGCGATAGCCATCATCGAATATGCCAAGAAGATCGGCGCGGACGCTGTGGCACACGGCTCAACCGGAGCCGGCAACGACCAAGTGCGTTTTGATCTCACATTCCAGATTCTCGCTCCGGAGATAGAGATCATCACTCCCACCCGCGACATGACACTCACACGCGAATATGAGATAGACTATCTCAAAAAACACGGAGTCGACGCCGACTATAAGAAAATGGAATATTCCATCAACAAAGGTCTGTGGGGAACGAGCATCGGCGGCAAAGAGACCCTTCACAGCGAGCAGACACTTCCCGACAGCGCCTATCCCAGTCAGGTCACGGCATCGGGAGAAGAGACACTCCGCATCACATTCCACAAAGGCGAGGTGACTGCCGTCAACGGCAAGACATATGAAAAACGCATCGACGCCATCCGTGCGGTCGAGGAGGCGGGAGCGAAATTCGGCATCGGACGCGACATGCATATCGGCGACACAATAATCGGCATAAAAGGACGAGTTGGCTTTGAAGCCGCCGCTCCCGTGCTCATCATAGCCGCCCACAAAATGCTGGAGAAACACACCCTCACCAAATGGCAGCAATACTGGAAAGACCAGATCGGCACATGGTACGGCATGTTCCTTCACGAATCGCAATATCTCGAACCGGTGATGCGCGACATGGAGAAATTCCTTGAAAGCAGTCAGGAGAACGTAAGCGGAACAGTTGAGATTACACTCCGTCCGCTCGGCTATACCCTCGTTGGCGTCGACTCCCCGTTCGACCTGATGAAAACCGATTTCGGAGAATACGGTGAAGTCAACAAGGCATGGAGTGCCGACGATGTGAAAGGATTCACAAAAATTCTTGGCAACCAGATGAAAATATTCCACAACGTACAGAAAAGAAACGGGAAATGATAAAGGCAGGAATAATCGGAGGCGCGGGCTACACAGCGGGAGAACTTGTCAGGCTTCTTCTCAACCATCCAGAAGTCAGTCTCGAATGGGTGCACTCGTCGAGCAATGCCGGCAGACCGCTGTGCGAGGTGCACTCCGGCATTGCCGGAGACACTGACATGCTCTTTGCCGACACCCACCCGTTACAGGACATCGATGTTCTCTTTCTCTGTTCCGGACACGGAGCGAGTGCTTCATTCTGGCAGCAGAACGAAATGCCCGCCGGTCTGCGGGTCATAGACCTTGCCCAGGACTTCCGCGATGAATCATGCGGTTACGTCTACGGACTTCCGGAAATCAACCGCCCGCGCATCGCGTCTGCCCGCAAGGTAGCCAACCCCGGATGCTTCGCCACAGCCATTCAGCTTGCTCTTCTCCCCCTCGCCGCATCAGGCAGTCTTGAAGGACGTGTGCATACTACGGGAATCACGGGAAGCACCGGCGCGGGAGTAAAGCCCTCCGTCACCACCCATTTCAGCTGGCGCGACAACAATCTGTCGGTATACAAACCGTTCACCCACCAGCACCTTACTGAAATCGGTGCCACCCTGCGCCATCTGCAGCCATCCTGGTCCGAAGGCATCAGCTTCATCCCCGTGCGCGGCGACTTTCCGCGCGGCATTTTCTGCGCCACCACTCTCCGCACCGCCCTCGACACCGGCGAGCTGACCCGGATGTATTCGGATTTTTATTCGGAATCACCGTTCACACACGTATGCCGGACCGATGTTGACCTCAAGCAGGTTGTCAACACCAACAAATGTCTTCTCAGCGTCACCTCCCGCAACGGAGAAGCCCTTGTCATCTCAGTCATCGACAACCTTCTCAAGGGAGCTTCCGGTCAGGCAGTCGAGAATATGAATCTGATGTTCGGACTCCCCGAAGACTGCGGGCTGAGACTCAAGGCATCTGCATTTTAGGTGTCGTTTAAATCTAAAAATACAGCAATGAAACTATTTGATGTTTATTCATTATACGACATAGAGCCCGTGCGCGGCAAGGGAAACTATGTCTACACCGCCGATGGCACTCCCTATCTCGACTTTTACGGAGGTCACGCCGTGATCTCCATAGGTCACTCGCATCCGCGATATGTCGATGCCGTCAGCAGACAGGTGTCTCAGCTTGCGTTCTACAGCAATTCGGTTAAAAACACCCTGCAGCAACGCCTCGCCGACCTTCTCGGTGAGATTTCCGGTTATGACGATTATCAGCTCTTTCTTGCCAATTCAGGCGCGGAAGCCAACGAGAACGCCATAAAACTCGCATCTTTCGCTACCGGACGCCGCAGGATCCTTGCCTTCGACAAGGCGTTTCACGGACGCACATCAGCCGCAGTTGCCGCCACCGACAACCCACGCATACAGGCACCAGTCAACAAGACCGATAACATCGTCTTCTCCCCCCTCAACGACATCGAGGCGGCAACCCGCCTGCTCGAATCACAGGAATTCGCAGCCGTCATCATCGAAGGCATTCAGGGAGTTGCAGGAATCCGCATGGTCGATGATGATTTCCTGCGCCGCCTGAGCGAAGTCGCCGCCGCAACCGGCACACTGCTGATAGCCGACGAAATCCAGAGCGGCTACGGACGCACAGGGAAATTCTTCGCCCATCAGCACGCCGGGATACGCCCCGACATAATAACCTCCGCAAAAGGCATTGCAAACGGATTCCCGATGTCGGCGGTGCTCGTGTCGCCGGAGATCAGACCTGAAAAAGGGATGCTCGGCACAACCTTCGGAGGAAATCATCTCGCCTGTGCAGCCGCAATCGCGGTGCTTGAGATAATACGCGATGAAAACCTTGTGGAGAATGCAGCCCGAACCGGAGAAAGACTTATCGCGCGGCTTCGCTCCATTCCTGAGATAAAAGAGGTGCGCGGACGCGGACTGATGATAGGAATGGAGATTGACGGAGATGCCTCGGAACTCCGCAGAAAACTCCTCTTCGGCAATCACGTATTTACCGGAGGCGCAGGCATACATACCGTCAGGCTGCTACCCCCGTTAACCATAACCGACGGTGAGGCTGACATCTTCATCGAAAGGTTGAAAAAAGCTATCAAAGAATGAGAAAGTTCACAGACGTAACAGACATCGGCTCTCTGCGCCAAGCCGTAGATGAGGCATTTGAGATAAAACGTGACCGTTTCGCCCATACCGATCTCGGCAAAAACCACACTTTGCTGATGATATTCTTCAACTCGAGCCTGCGCACACGGCTCAGCACCCAGAAAGCGGCGATGAACCTCGGCATGAACGTGATTGTGCTCGATGTCAATCAGGGCGCATGGAAACTCGAGACAGAACACGGCGTGATAATGGACGGCGACAAAGCGGAACACCTCCTTGAGGCGATTCCGGTCATGGGAAGTTACTGCGACATAATCGGCGTGCGCGCCTTCGCCGGTCTCAAAGACCGCGACGAAGACTACAGGGAGCGCGTCATCTCACAGTTTATCCGCCATTCCGGGCGCCCCGTATTCAGTATGGAAGCGGCAACCCGCCATCCCCTGCAAAGTTTCGCAGATCTTATCACCATCGAGGAGTTCAAGACAGTGGAGCGCCCTAAAGTGGTGCTTACATGGGCACCCCATCCCAAGGCTCTCCCGCAGGCGGTGCCCAACTCGTTCGCCGAATGGATGAACGCCGCCGACTACGATTTTGTCATCACTCATCCCCATGGATATGAGCTCGCACCGGAGTTTGTCGGCAATGCCACCGTGGAATACGACCAGCGCCGAGCATTCGAAGGAGCACACTTCATATACGCGAAAAACTGGAGTGCATACAATGCCCCCGATTATGGAAAAGTTCTGAACACCGACCGCTCATGGATGGTGGATGAAGAGAAGATGCGCCTCACCGACAACGCCTTTTTCATGCACTGCCTTCCCGTCAGACGCAACATGATTGTCTCCGATGCCGTCATAGAATCCGAACGCAGTCTGGTGATTCCCCAGGCAGCCAACCGCGAGATTTCGGCGCAGGTCGTTCTCAAACGCATGCTTGAATCCCTTTAGAAACTGTTTAAATTTAATTCGATTTTTTTATATAGTACATCTTGTGGCTTCCTTGAGGTCTTTTATGGCTGTTTTCACCGAGTCTCATCGGTCACATAGCCCGCTATGCTCCCTCTTCGACTCGTAAAAACACCTCATAAAATCCTCTCAATGAACCTCACAATTAAATTTAAACAGTTTCTTAGAATCTATCTTCTACGGACTGATGAGACCAATAACGATTTACGAACTAACGACTGATGACATTGACTACGACAAGAGGCATACACTTTTTATACAGGGCTATCGTACTGACGGTCCTTACAGCGTATGCCGGCATGTCGGAGTCTATGTTCGCGGTGGCGCAGTCGGCAGACAATGCATCGCGACCTTTCTGGCCTACGGCTGCTGCCGACGAGCGCGTCACGTTGCCGTCACCGGAGGCGGCTTCTCTCCCCGTGGCTCCTGAGCCGCAGGTAGATCTTGCCACCGGTCGCGGCTCGCTGTCGTTTTCTCTGGCACAGTGGCAGGTCGGGGCTCACACGATGTCGCTTGGACTAAGCTACCGCTTAGGGGCGTTCCACACCGATGAATGGCCCGGCTGGCTCGGTCTGGGCTGGAGTTTCGAAGGTCTCGGGGTGGTGACACGGCGCATTGTGGGATTGCCCGACGAGATGATGGAGTTTGAATTGCGCGAGAAGAAGGATGCCGATGTAGACTATGTCCGCGAGCTGGCACGCTGGAAGAAGGATGCTTCGGTCGACCGCTATTCTTACCGGCTGCCCGGTGCCTCAGGTGAATTCATTATCATGAACGGCAATGTGCTCCATCTGCCATCTTCGCCCAATATCATCGAACTTATCGGGGAGAAGTCGGAGGGCGTCTACGATTTCAGAATCACCACGCCCGACGGCACTAAGTATGAGTTTTGCGAGCGCGAGCATACGCAGCATAGCTATTCGTCGCAGTATATCCAGCAGGGCATCCCTTCACACCCCGGTTTCACAGCCGTGAGCGCCTGGTATCTCAGCCGCATCGTCACACCGGAGAGCGCGGACCAGATTGACATCTCATACAGCGTAATGCCGTCTCTTACGCGCTCGCTCGACCGACCGGCTTACGCCGTGTCGGTGCGCGACGACGGTGGTCTGGAACTCGGCCTCCAGTGGTTGACTGAGACTATCCTGAATTCCGGATTTTCGAAGGCGATGGTCGTATATGCCGACCGGCGCATCCCTCTGGGTATTACTTCGCGCACCGGGTCGGTGGATTTCACTTATTCATCTACGGCTTACAATGGACGGCAGGAGGTCTACCTCGCCGGTTTCACGCTTTCTAACTCCGACGGCAATATGATAAGGTGCGTATCTTTCAAAACCGAGGGATATGAAAACCGGATGCCGAGACGCAAGCTTACGTCATTCACAGTCAAAGACGACGAAGTCAAACTTGTGGATTCGCATGAGTTTCTTTATAAAGATGACAGAGTCTCGGAATATGGCGATGTGTTCGGTTATCCGAACGCGCCGTCTTCAGACTTTTCAACATCCTTAAGCGTGATTGACGAGGTATTGGTGAGACTGAATCCACGTCGGGCATCCAAGCCGGCGTACATCGCTGCGGGGGCGATGACGAGACACACTTCTGCTGGTGGCGTAATCACCGATTATGTCTATGAGCCGTCTACGGTCCAGGCCGGTGATTCTGTGGCTACCATCGGTGTGCGCATAAAGTCTATAAACGCGAATGATCTTTCCACCGGGCGTGTCATAAAGCGGGAGTTTTCGTATTCTGAGCCGCAGTGCGACATGAAACTTGAGTGGCTGACGCTCTCTGACTTCACCGCGCTCTCAGGGATGAAGTGGTACTCGTCGGGCAACGGTTCTCTGCCTACTTACGAACCGGTCTACGACACTACGGCAACGTTGATGTTCGGTTGTCGCCGTCCGGGAGCACCTCTGGAGTCGGCACGAATTCTCTACGGCCGCGTCGACGAGTCGGTCTCGGGCACAGGCATAGACGTGCCGCTGCTGTCTCGCTATGAGTATGACCTGTCGCGATGCAAACTCCAGAATGACAATGTACTCCAGTCTTCGGGGACACCATCTTTGGCGCACACCGACCGTTCGCTTTCCATTAGATTTTTCCCCATATATGGCAATTCTTTACGTCATAAGTTGTTCACGTCTTCATCCGTGCAGATCTACCACCGCGAGAGGATCGGAGGCGCACCGGAACTCCGTCGTCTCACCACATTCCGCCACAACGGCAGAGCTTATGAGGCGGTCAAGACCGAGGAACGGTTCTATTTCACCGCCGACTCCACAAGCCGCATGGTGGATTTCTTTCAGGAACCGAGTGTGCGTCAGGTCAAAAATATCTACGGACTTGTGAAGGATGACCTGCAGACGATGCAGGATGTCAACTGCTTCAACGTCTATGTTGATGCGCAGATACGGTTGCTCGACTCCATCGCCGTGACTCGCCATTTCCCTGACGGTGAGTCAAGGGTGCGCACCACGCGCTTGCACTATACGAGCAAGACTTTGGGACAGGTAATACCTATTGACACATTCATAATCAAGCGCAAGGATATCGGAGACTTCATCATCAAACCGTCGAACACCTATAATCCATGGAACTCCGGCGAGTTCAGGACCAAGGCTTCTTTTTTCTGCCAAACGGGCACCACCGTGCGCGAAGGCGGGCATGAACTGCAGCATCACACGGCGATTATGGACATGTCGCTGGCACATGCCGACAAGAAAATAGCTTCCCGCGGTCTGCGCTCGCTTCCGGTGCGCGAGATGTGGGTGCTGGACCGTTGCGACACTCTGACCCGCGCTTTCTCTTATGCCGGTTTCCAGTGCGGTTCGCGCTCGCTGACGCGGCTTTCGTCTATAAAGACTCTGGTGGGTGCCGACATCAATGATGCCGGTGGAATGCTGGACCGCCTTGATGTCCTTTCCTATTCTCAGCATGGTTTGCCAACGACCGTCACACAGACCGGCAAACCGAAGAAGTCGTATGAGTGGGGATATTCGGGCGATGAACTTACGGCGTACATCGAGAGCGACGCATCTGTCGGCGGTTCCGCTCCGAACTCCGGACAGACATCCTGTCCCACGCTGCGACATGAGTATGAGCATGTGCCGCTGGTGGGATGCACCGGCATCTCATACCCTTCTGGCAAGTCGGCGGGGTTCGTGTATTCGGGGCAACGGTTGAGCGAGGTCCGCAATTCTGCAGGCAATCTTGTGCAAGATATCGAGTATCTTCTGTATCAAGAGAGGCAGGACATCGGCATACATGGTGCAAATGAAATACGGACCACGGATTATGGCAAGTCTGCTACGCCTGGCGATGCGGCTTCTGTCGCGAAACATTACGATGGCTTCGGTCTTGAATCTGCAGTAATCAGGGAGGGTTATGGCGGTGATGGTCAGGATAATGTCTCAGTCCGCGTCTATGATGCCTTGGGGCGTGTCACGGAGAACTGGTTGCCGTTCTCAGAAGCCACAGCCTCGGATCTGCCGCAGCTGTTTACTAAGCTTACGAAAAGGGAAGAGACGGCTATTGCTACTTACGACGATGATGAGGCGGTTAGCCTCAGCGTGTATCCGCAAGAGGTGTCAAAAACGCCACTGTCGGTGACGTTAGGGGGCACGGGGTATGCGGAGCATCCCGCCAAAGCATGGGAGACATGCAGTTCTACAACGGTGACCGAACGCAAGGTAAAACGCTGGAAGTGGAACGGTTCGAGACTCAGTCTGGCAGGCATCTATGCAGACGGTGAACTGGACTGTGTGCGACGCGAAGACGGTGACGGGCGTGTCTCGATGGTGTTTACTGATTGTCTGGGGAGGCAGGTGCTCAGCCGGAAGGTTCTATCTGACGATGAGTTTGCTGACACCTATACGGTATGCGACGCCTGGGGCAATCCACTGATCGTTATTCCTCCTGAACTCTCGTCGCAAGGAGGGGGCACGACGGGGTATGTCTCGACCAACCTTATCCGCGACTATGCCTTTATCCGTAGTTACGACAGGAAGCGCCGTTTGCGCATGAGCAAGATGCCGGGGTGCGAGCCGGTGAGGTATGCATATGACGCGGACAACCGACTTGTCTTGTCTCGCGACGGGAATCAGTCGGTGGATGGCACTATGTCTTTTGTGTTGCGCGATGCTTTGGGTCGCGAGGTGCTGGCGGGCACTTGCGCGTCTGAGAACGGGGATGTCTTCGACATCGGCTCCGACGACCTTGAGCCGCCGGTCTGCACGCTGTCTGCTTCGATTACGACTACTTCCGGTTCACTGACGGGCACTGCGGTCTCGGGGTATGCTGTCGGCGGCGGTTCGCTGTCGCTGCCCGAGAACGCGCAGGTGCTGACGGCGGGGTATTACGACGGCTATTCTTTCTTCTCGGGGGACGCGGATTCGCCATTTGCGGCTGTGGCTTCTCACTGCGCGGCTCCGGTCGGGGCGCTGACGGCACCGAAAGGTCTGCTGACCGCGACGCTGTCTGCGGTCTCTGGGAAGGGCGGTGTCTCCATGCTATTGCCCTGCGTCAACTATGACGATGATGAGGAGAGGCTCGTCCGCTCTGTGGAGCTGACTCACCGCGGCGACA
>ERZ778497.1906-NODE-1906-length-12002-cov-4.501632_pt1 | contig 12002 bp, 5 predicted proteins | sample MGYA00509938_ERZ778497 | MGnify/ENA primary metagenome ERZ778497 (study PRJEB29527, sample SAMN07138969) | mouse gut metagenome | material: feces | host: mouse | place: China:Nanjing | collected 2016-01-25 ... | reverse complement strand
GCCCCGATAGGCATGATACAGGGAAATCCGTCAGTTCCTGAAACGACGGTCCATAAAAAGAAAATCTACCGCCGAATCCTATTGGCCGCGACAAATATAGCCGCTGCAATAGTAATATTCTTTGCTGCAACCTACATTGCAAGGGAAAGCATAAGAAAAGAAATGGCAGAAACGTTCACTTCGATTGAAGTACCTCCGGGGCAACGCATAGACATCTGCCTGTGTGACGGGACTTCTGTCAAGCTCAACTCCGGAGCTAAAATACAATATCCGAACATATTCTTAAAAGACTCAAGAGAAGTGCATCTTGATGGAGAGGCTTATTTCGATGTTGCTCACGACTCTGAAAAACCTTTCATCGTCAAGACATTCGCTTCCGACATAGAAGTACTCGGTACAGAATTCAATGTCAATGCCATAGAGAATGCAGGAAAGTTCTCAGCCACTCTTATTGAAGGCTCCATCAGGCTGACGAACCGCCTGCGTCCTGAAAAAGAAATAATAATGAGACCGGACCAGACAGTAAGGCTTGCCGGAAATGACTTCTCGATAGAAACAGGAAACGCAAACTCTGCAGTGCGCTGGACAAAAGGCATCCTGAACGTAGACACACAGGATTTTGCGGAGCTGATGAAAAAGCTTGAAATGGCCTTCGGAGTGAAAATAGTCATCAGCAGGGACACTATGCCTGAACTGAAATACCTAAACGGCAAACTGCGTATAAGCGACGGTATAATATCAGCCCTCAACGTTCTTCAGGGAGTTGCAGACTTCCAGTATGTAAAGGACTACAATACAGATACAATATACATCAAATAACAAAACTGATACAGACATAAGACCATGACGTAACACTTGAAACCACAGATACAACCGTCAAAAAAGCCTGCGAATCCGCAACATCCGCAGGCCACTGCAACGAGTTGATTACAAAAACCATACACTCATTACTAATAATCTTGCAAATCTATGAATAAACAAAGTATTCTGCAATACGGCAGATTGCTATGTCTTATACTCTTCTACACTTTTTTAGCTGAAACAGGCATAAATGCGCAGGAAGAGACAAGGATAACACTTGAACTGAAAAATGTAAGTCTCGGGACAGCGATTGAGGAAATTGAGAAACAGTCTCCCTACCTGTTCTTCAACAAAGGAGTCGACCCTGTAGGGACCAAAGTCAGCATCTCTTCCCAAAATGAGACCATCGGGAATGTATGCAAGGCTCTTTTTGCCCCTGTAGGCATATCATATAAGATAGAAGGGACCTACATCTACATTTCAAGACAGACTACAGTCAAAGTCTCCGGTACAATCTCGGACATATACGGAAATCCCCTTATCGGGGCCGCCGTACTCATCAAAGGCACTACAACAGGTATGAGTACGGACCTGGACGGTAAATTCGAGTTCGAAATCCCGACCGAGGAGGGGGGGGAATTTTCGACATTGGAATTCTCCTGCTTAGGGTATAAGACCGAAGAATTCAAGATAGGTGCCAGAAGGGTCTTCGAAGTAACCTTGGAAGACGACTCCATCGCCATGGAGGGGACTGTCATCACGGCCCTCGGTATCAAACGCTCGGAAAAAGCGCTGTCCTACAATGTACAGGAAGTCAAATCCGACGAACTTCTCGCCAACAAAGACGCCAACTTCATCAATTCTCTCAACGGAAAGGTTGCAGGTCTTGTCATAAACGCGTCTTCTTCCGGAGTCGGCGGTGCCTCCAAAGTTGTCATGAGGGGGCAGAAGTCCATATCAAAATCATCGAATGCCCTTTATGTAATAGACGGCGTCCCGACATATACTTCGGCACGTGAAGGAGGAACAGAGTTCGACTCACGCGGCTCCATGGACCCTGTAGCCGACATCAACCCGGAGGATATCGAGTCCATGACAGTCCTGACAGGAGCAGCCGCAGCGGCCCTCTACGGTTCGTCTGCCGCCAACGGTGCGATTGTCATCAACACCAAGAAAGGTGCGGCAGGCACTACAAATGTAACGGTAACAAGCAATACCGAAATCTTCACCCCTTTCGTCCTTCCACGTTTCCAGAACAGATATGGTACAGGAGACTACTCTTCTCTGCAGGGTTCCGTGACAAGGAGCTGGGGAAAGCTTCTGAATGAGTACAACAATCCGGAATACAACCCGCGCAGTGATTATTTCAGGACAGGCGTGACCGGGACAGAGACAGTCTCTATATCGACAGGAAACAGCAAGAACCAGACTTATCTTTCCGCATCGGCGGTAAATTCCATAGGAACAGTACCAAACAACAAATATGACAGGTACAACTTCACCTTACGCAATACCGCCAAGTTCCTTAAGGACAAGATGACTCTTGACCTGTCGGGAAGCTATATAATCCAGAGAGACCTCAATGCTACCAATCAGGGTGTGTACAACAACCCTATCGTCGGTGCCTATCTTTATCCGAGAGGAAACTGGTGGGATGCAGCAAAGGCATACGAGAGATGGGATCCCGTAAGAAAAATATCTACCCAATACTGGCCTGTCGGAGATGCAGGTCTCGCAATGCAGAACCCATATTGGGTCAATAACCGTAATCTACGTGAAAGCAAGAAGAAAAGATATATGCTCGCCGCCGCACTTTCCTATGAGATTCTGGACTGGCTCACAGTCTCTGGCCGAGCACGTGTGGACAACTCGTCGACAAAATATACAGAGAAATTCTATGCCACTACATTCACGGAACTGACCGAAGGGTCTGACAACGGTCTGTTTGCAATTGAGCAGAATGATGATACGCAGGTCTATGCCGATGCACTTATAGACCTCAATAAAGTCTGGGATGACTGGAGTATCCATGCAAACCTCGGAGCATCCATTACGGACATGAGGAACGACTTGACGTCAAGCCGGGGACCTATTGCTTCTGACAATATACCTAACGTATTCAATGTATACAGTATAGATGCATCGAAGATGGTCAAGAAGCAGACCGGGTGGATCGAACAGACACAGTCGGTATATGCGTCTGCGGAAGCAGGTTACAAAAGTGCATATTTCCTTACCATCACCGGGCGCAATGACTGGCCGTCACAGCTTGCCGGTCCGCGCTCGCTGTCCAAATCCTTCTTCTATCCGTCAGTCGGAGCATCCGTGGTACTTTCCTCAATAATTCCAGAAATGCCGAAGGGGCTTGAATATATGAAAGTAAGGGCTTCGTACGCCTCAGTGGGTTCACCTTTTGAAAGATGGCTTGCCAATCCTGTACACTTATGGCCAGACAAAGGAAACTCATGGTCTTCAGAGACCGTGTATCCGATGGACCGTCTGAAACCGGAACGTACAGAATCATGGGAGGCCGGCCTGCAGATGCGTTTCCTTAATTGGTTCAGCCTTGATGCCACATATTACAATACCCATACAAGAAATCAGACATTTGCTCCCAATATCTCGACAGGTTCCGGATATTCTGAAATCTATATCCAGTCCGGAGATGTGATGAATGAAGGCTTTGAACTGTCACTCGGATTCGACAAGAGCTGGAACAGTCTCACATGGAGCAGCAACTATACATTATCCACCAACAGGAACAGGATCATATCGCTCGCAGACAATGCTGTAAATCCCGTCACTGGTGAATTACTGAATATCAGCAGCCTGGATATGGGCGGTCTTGGAAATGCAAAGTTCATTCTAAGGGAAGGAGGAACGTTGGGAGACCTCTATTCCACACAGGATTTCATAAGAGACTACGACAATCACATCTATGTCAATGCCAAGGGTAAGGTTGAGACCAGGTCCCTCAATGGTATTGATGAGTATATAAAGCTTGGCAGTGTACTGCCCAAGGCCAATATGGCATGGAGGAACGACTTCAGTATCGGAAACTTCAATATTGCATTGATGATTACAGCCAGACTCGGCGGTATCGTCTATTCAAGGACTCAGGCTGTCCTGGACTATTATGGCGTATCGGAAGTTACAGCGGATGCCAGAGATAACGGCATATTCATAAACAATACTGACTTTATAGATCCCAATGCGTGGTATACTGCAATAGCCGGAGGAAATACACTTCCTCAGTATTATACTTATTCTGCCACCAATGTAAGGCTTCAGGAAGCATCCATAGGTTACACATTCCCGAGAAAAATGTTAAAGGATGTATGCGAGCTTACCATTCAGCTGACAGGAAGAAACATCTGGATGATCTACAACAAGGCTCCATACGATCCTGAAGCTATTGCCACAACAGGAAACTACTACCAGGGAATCGACTATTTCATGATGCCCGGTACACGTAATTTCGGATTCAATCTCAGGCTTAAATTCTAATTGACAGGAGATGAACAATATGAAATTCAATAAAACGACAAAAATTACCATAATATTTGCCGCCTTAACAATATCCGCGTCATGCACAAGCAACTACATCAACCTGAACAGAAATCCTTATGGAGTGACAGACAGCGAGATGCAGCGCGACGGATATGCTGTCAAATCAGCTTTGACAGGAATGATGAACGGCGTCATTTCTCCGGATGTAAACACGGCACAGTTTACGGATGTGCTTCTCGGATGTGCTCTCAGCGGATATCTTGCTCCAGCAAAGGACGGCTGGAACAATTTCACCATATCAAACTATAATGCCACCGATGACTGGACCAATGTGTTTATGGCCAGTGACAAGATTATACCTGTAGTCTATACCAACTACAGAAAACTCAATGAAGTCACATCCGATGAGAATATACTCGCTGTGGGAGACATCGTAAAAGTAGCCGCTATGCACAGAGTTACTGACACCTATGGCCCCATACCTTATTCAAAGATAGGAAGGAACGGTGAGATAAGCGTACCTTATGATTCGCAGGAGGACATCTACAAGACTATGCTTGAAGAACTTACCGATGCTGTCAACACCCTTGAAAACAATATTTCAGTGGGAAGTTTCCCGGCTTCTGCAGATGCTGTATATGGCGGAAGTATCGTAAAATGGATAAAGTTTGCCAATTCCCTGAAGCTCAGGCTGGCTATGCGTATCTGCTACGCTGACCCTGAACTTTCCAGAAAAATGGCCGATGAAGCCATAAATGACGAGATCGGCCTTATTGTCTCGAACAGCGACAACGCCAAATTCTCATATTGGGGAGTATCCGGAAATCCTCTTTGTGTATCAATCAGATACAATATGGCGCAGCATGAAGACAAGAGCAAATGCACCACAATGTCAGGTGACTCCCATGCTGCAGCTGACATAATCTGCTATATGAACGGATATGAAGATCCGCGCAGAGAGAAATATTTCACCAGGACAGAGTTTGAGAATGTTCTTGCCAAAGGGACGGAATATGCCGGCCTGCGGCATGGCATAAACGTCCCGAGCCATGTACAGGTCGGTCATAAGTATTCAGGAGTATATTTCGCTTCAGAGACAGCTCCCGCCTATTGGATGAACGCAGCTGAAGTTTCATTCCTTCTTGCGGAGGCTGCCGCATTCAAGGAGAAAGGGACAATAGCCTATAATGTTTCCGGTACAGCGAAATCATACTACGAACAGGGAGTGCGCCTGTCATTTGAACAATACGGAGCGGAAGGAGCGGATGCATATCTCCAGGGAACAGGTATTCCTGAACTTTATGAAGACCCTGCAGGTACTTATAACTATGGCTCCCTTCTTTCTTCCGTTACACCGAAATGGAATGATGCGGCAGACTTCGAGGAGATGCAGGAGCGCATCATCATCCAGAAGTGGATTGCAAACTGGCTTCTCGGCTGCGAATCCTGGGCTGACTGGAGAAGGACCGGCTATCCTCATCTGATTCCGGCTGTGGAGTTCAGCAGCAAATGGGGTGTATCAGATGCAGCTTCCGGTGCACGCAGGATGCCATATCCTGAAAATGAAGCGACCTCCAATGAAGCAAACCATAAATATGCAGTGGACAACCTCCTTAAAGGAGCGGATAATATGGCTACACGTCTGTGGTTCGACTGTAAACCCAAAAACTGATAGAACGATGAAGAAGATATTGATAATTTTTGCACTTGCTGCAGGACTTTGCGGATGTTCCGGGTGGACAGAGCCGCAGGCAAAGGACATACATTCTGAATTGTCCGGCCCTTCCTCCGGATACCTGCAGGATCTCAGGGCATTCAAGGAACGCGACCATAAGACAGTGATAGTCGGGATGAACGCCTGTGCAGACGTCCCTACAGGACGTTTCCAGCATCCGGCATCCATACCAGACAGTGTGGATGTCATCTACCTGCGCAACCTTAAGGACGGACTGCATCCGTCACTTGTCTCAGAAATAGCATCCCTGCGTGCCGACAAAGCCACCAAAGTTCTTGCAGACGTAGATTTTATCTCAATTGCAGACGAATGGGACGCGCTTCAGGAAGCAAATGAAAGCAACGGCGAACCGGCAGGAACAGAAGAGGAATTCAGGACATTCCTCGAAAACGGGTTCAGGAAACAGCTTGAATGCTGCGAAAGATATGGGCTGGACGGCATAATGCTCTCCTATAACGGTTCGTCTTCCGTATTCTCCATTACCGGAAGGGCAGCCTTTGTAAACACCGCCCTGGACTGGCTCGGAAAGCATCAGGACAAGACCGTATATGTCAGGGGAATACTGTCAGTCCTCAGCCGGGCATCAGGCGCCTATGACATCAAGGGACTGTTCGACAGGTGCTCCGGAATGCTCTATGCCTGCGGCACGGAAGAATCCACCGGAAATGTAGAAATGGCCATAGAAAGGATTATAGACCGCGGAGAAGGGAATGTGCCAAGAGACAGGTTCGTCCTCGAAGTCACCGTTCCCACTCCTGCCGACCCTGCCCAGATCGGGCTGACTCCTTCTGAAGCCGCTTCCTGGACAACTGTCGCCTACCAGTCTTTCGACAAGACGGGAATCTGCATCGAGAATGCACAGGATGACTATTTCATGGCTGAAAAAAGCTATGGGAGCATCAGGGAAGCAATCAGAATCCTGAACCTCTGACAACATAAATGCAAATACTATGGATTTAAGAAAATACTTTATACTCGCGGCTGTCGGGATGATTGTTTTTCCTGCCTGCGACAATAACGGACCCGAAGTTGAAAACAAGGTCTTCATCTCCGCAGATTCGTATGCTCCAGAAATGAAGATACAGACAGATGAGCATATAGGCACTATGGCATACGACCTGACGCTGGGGATGGTATCCCCTCTTGAGCGTGACGTCAGAATCGTGATTGACAAGGCGCCTGAGCTCCTGGACACCTACCGCAATGCCTACTATGACGCGACTGCCAGGCTGCTCCCGGAAACCAGCTGCAATTTCGGCAGGCTCGAAGCCTCAATCACGTCATCAAGTGTATCGAGCGAGGTCCTGACCATTGAATTTACCGGCCTGGACAAACTTGACTATGCTACAAATTATGTAATGCCTCTGACCATCGTCGAGTCCGATGGAGTGGAAGTGATGGAAAGTGCAAAGACCATCTATATGGTCATAAGCGAGGCCTCCCTTATCAATACAGTTGCTGACATCAACGACAATCTGGCATGGGTTGACTGGAAGGACAAGTCCAGGCTTAAGGATATGTCCGTATTCACTTTGGAGGCACTTATATATGCCAATACCTATGCCAATGAGGAGATATCCACAATAATGGGCATCGAAGACAACTTCCTTATACGTGCGGGAGACAGGAACTGCAGCAAGAATATGCTGAATGTAGCCTACGGGAAAAAGATTGACGGGCAAGATCTTAATTCAAGAGGTTCCGTGAAAGTGGAAAAGCCTCTGCTTGAAACAGGCAGATGGCAGCACATTGCAGTTGTATTCGACAACGGTAAAATAGATGTCTATATTGACGGAAAGCGTGCAGGAGGCTGTGAAGAAGCCAAAGTGGAAAACGGAGAGACACTCACAAGAGTTGACTTCACCACAGGGCAGTCCGTAGACGGGACAAACCGTCCGAATGAGGACGAAGGCAGACCACGTGCTTTCTGGTTCGGCTACTCTTATGATGACAAACGTGACTTCGACGGCATGATAGCAGAGGCGAGAATCTGGGAAAAGGCTCTTACTGCTGAAGAAATCAATGCGGAAAACCACTTCTGGAAAGTCCGTCCCGACAGCGAGGGGCTTGTGGCATACTGGAAATTCAACGACAATACCGGCAACGTTATCAAGGACCATACAGAATACGGAAACAATCTTATAGGAGACCATACATTCCTGTGGGTAAATGTCCAGCTTCCACAATAAAACAGATTATACACAAACTCAATAAACATTAATATAACAAGATGAGAAAATCATTTAAATTTTGGATATGTCCTATCATATCCGTGTTGGCCGCCGCTTGTACGGAAACACCTGAAGATACCGTCAACACCCTGACGGTAACTCCTGACCATGCTTTGGAATTTATGGCAAAAGACAATGAGGCTGTCCGCCTCAACGTAGAGACTGATGCCGCCAAATGGGAGTACAGTGCCTCAGAGAAGTGGATTACAATATCTGCAGGAGAAAAGAGTCTTTCTGTAAATGTCACAGACAATCCTGAGACCAAAGTCAGAGTCGGACGTCTGACCATTACAGCAGGCAATGCAGAGCCTGTAGCCATCAATGTCAGCCAGGATGCAGCTGAAGAAGTGGTACCGTTTCTCAGTGTAACCCCATCAGAACCTATTTCATTCTCAGCAGAAGCAGGTGAGGTTACAGCTCTCACTGTTGATACCAATGTGGAGGAATGGGACTATAAAGTGCCTGACTGGCTGACTGCTGAAAAGCAGGAAGGCCAATTGCTGCTGACCACTCAGGCAAATGAAGGTACGACCTCACGTGTCGGCAGGGTCGACATAAGCGCGGAAGGCGCGAAACCTGTCCGTATCAATGTGAGCCAGGAAGCTCCGGACCTTGAGAGCGTCAAGGCGTCACTTACAAATACACAGGGCAGCCATAGCGGAGAATTGGTCATAGCCAATCTCAACACACTCGAACTGCCTCTGACTGTAAATCTTGACAAGTCTCTCAGAAACGATACACAGCTTGACATAGTCTACGACAAAGATTATGTGGCAGCCTACAACCTCATCAACAAGACTGACTATCAGGCATATCCTGAACATCTTGTCACAATTCCGTCGGAAGGTACGGTGACTATGTCCGCCGGTGAAAACAGCAAAGAATTTACAGTGGAAATCAATCCAGATGACATCAACAGCCTCCACAATGGTGTCACTTATCTCATTCCGGTCATTGTCAAACCCAAAGCAGGTACCGGTGTGACGGCCCCTATGGCAGAGGCAAGGGTAAACTACACCATTTCACACAAATGCAAGAAAGACGTGAAGAATGTCGTCTATATAGACACAAAGGATACCAACCCGCTCAACTTTCTCGAACTGAGGCTTGAAGACGGCAGTATGATGGTGGATGCGGTTGTACTCTTCGCAGCAAACATAAACTGGGACGGCAGGAATCAGGAAGTCATACTTAACAACAACGGCTGCACCCAGGGACTTCTCGACCAGACCGAGACATATATCCAGCCGCTCAGAAAGGCAGGCATAAAGGTATTGCTCGGACTGCTCGGCAACCATGACGGAGCCGGAATAGCCAATCTCTCCGAATACGGAGCAATCGAATACTCAAAGACCCTTGCAAATGCAGTAAAGAAATACAAGTTGGACGGAATCTCTTTTGATGACGAATATTCAAACTATGGACAACTTTCCGGAGAGTGGTTTGAATCTGCTTCAGCGGAAAATGCCAGCAGGCTGCTCTATTATACAAAAGAATCAATGAAAGAAATTGTTCCGTGGGATACCTACACAATGGTCTACTATTACGGAAACATCAATTCATCTCTTCCACGTTTCAACGGAGTCGCTCCAGGCAACTATGTGGATATAGCAGTTGCCGACTATCCTATAAAAAAAGCAGCCCCTATGTCAGGAATGACGAAAAAGCAGTGTTCCGGAGGTTCAGTCGAAATGAATCTAGGAAGCGGCAGCTCTCCAAGTGATGCAATAAACATCAAGAATAGCGGTTATGGCTGGATGATGTGGTTCAGCTACAACCCTGTCAAAAAGCCGGATAATGTAGCTGCTCTTCAGACGGCTGCCAAAGGGCTGTATGACGGTATGAAGCTTATGACTCCTCAATATGTCTACAAAAAGGCAACTATGGGAACTCACAACAACGATTTCGACCCTAACCCTTATCCTTTTGCCTGGTAATAATAATCACATAAATATCTGAAACATGAAAAAGACAATTTTAATGCTTGCAGGCCTTCTCGCACTGACAACCGGTTGCGATGAGAAGAACATAGAACCGGAGCAGCCTGCCGCCGACGAAATTTCAGTATCGCCTGAAAACGCCGGCCTTAAGAACATCGGCGGTTCAGTGGATGTAATAATTACAAGCTCAGGAGAATGGTCACTTGAACCAGAGGAGGAATACTCTTGGGTGGAACCGTCAGCAATAAGTGGAAAAGACGGTGACAAGGTGGTCTTCTCAGTAAAACCAAACGACACATTTGAGATACGTGAAGCAGTATATACTTTCACTTCAGGCAAAGCCGAAACAGAGTTCAAGATAACAGTAGAAAAGGCGGATCCTCTTGTCGGAGAGATTTCCATCTATCCTTCGGAGCCGATTGAAGTCAGCGCAGACGGAGGAACCCCTTCCGTTACCGTGACAAGCCTCGTAAACGATGAAGGAGCGTCCTGGACACTCACACCGGATGATGAATACAGCTGGGTGACTCCATCCGCCCTGGAAGGTGAAGACGGCGATGCAGTCACATTCAATGTGGAACCCAACAATGCCGAGGAGGACCTTACTGCAACATTTACCTTCAGTACAGACGGAGACGCCTCATGCACATGCACAATCATCAGCAAGGCCAAGATATGGACTCTCGAACTTGCATCCGAAGCAGAATTTGAATATGACAACAAAGGAGGAGACCTTACTGTTTCCGTCAATTCCAACATCCCTGCCGCAGACCTTACCGTGACCATTCCTGACGATGCCAAATCGTGGATAGAATACACTACATCAAACCAGGGTGACAATTCAGTGGATTTCTACTTCAATGTAAAAGAGAATACGACATTTGAAAACCGTCAGAGTACAATTACTGTCAGCGGTGCAAGAGTAGAACCTGTGACCGTTGCCGTAAGACAGAAACAGACAGACATTCTTTCCGTAGAGACAAAAGAGATCATCCTCGGTCTGGAAGGAGGTAATTTCGAAATCCCGGTTACGGCCAATGTGGAATATGATGTTGATTTAAGTGATGCAAGCGGTGTCACAAGCAGAGGCAAAGAAGGCAATGTCGAGAGATTCAGTGTGACAGGTGTCAGCGACAAGACTGTATACAACATTGTTTTCAGACCTGTTTCCTCATCAGTGCCTGCCGTAACAGTTCCTGTTACCTTGAAAAAATCCGCCCTTATCAACTATGTCGCGAATATGAAGAAGCATTATGCATATCCTACGTGGGGAAATGCGGCTCCAGTCAACAATCTGAGCCAGTTCACCATCGAAATGCTTATAAATATCCGTGAATGGAAGTCCGGCAATGAAATTTCCACTCTCCTTGGAATAGAGAACGATTTCCTTCTCCGTATGGGAGACGGCAACAGCACATCCCATAATACAATCCAGCTTGCATATAACGGGGGCTCAAAAACAGGAAGCTATTGGACATTAAGTACTCTGCCTGGTAATTTCGGACATTTTCAGAAGTGGATTCCCATTGCATTGACATTTGACCGCGGTTCTGTAACCCTATATATGGGAAATAACTATGCCAATTGCGGAACTGTCACTATTCCAAAGACTGAAGTCAACTTCGGAGTGCCGCATATAGCGGAAGGTATGGAAAACCGATTTCCGAATATGGGCAAATATTGTTTCTGGATAGGACGTTCCTACGACAACAACCGCGATTTCCGAGGATGGATGTCCGAGGTCCGGATCTGGAACAAGGTGCTAACTACCAGCGAACTCAATGC
>ERZ778497.1904-NODE-1904-length-12009-cov-4.624394_pt1 | contig 12009 bp, 11 predicted proteins | sample MGYA00509938_ERZ778497 | MGnify/ENA primary metagenome ERZ778497 (study PRJEB29527, sample SAMN07138969) | mouse gut metagenome | material: feces | host: mouse | place: China:Nanjing | collected 2016-01-25 ... | reverse complement strand
TTTATGAACATAACTGCAGGCATGTTCTTAAAATTTATACTGGGAAGCCCTGTTTCAATTGTATACAAATATGAAAACCTTGACATTACAGGGAATGTCAGGTCGGATTCCGTTATATATGACCTGCTTCCACTGCGGGCAGGAAAACGGGGTAGACCTGCATTTCAAAAGAAAAAGCTGTTCATCCATAATGATTTTACACTATCCGAAAAAAATAGGGAACTGTCGCATGGTTGTGCATTTTGTTCTTACAAACATTTTTGGTAAAAGAAAAGTGCCTGCGTATGTCATGTCCCCAAAAAAGAATTTCGGTAGTAGGCGCTAAGTAAAAAAGTATTGCATTTTAAAGAAATCTGTGTATAATATAGATAAACAATTAAATATATGCTTAATTATTGAAGAGAAAAGGAGAGCTGGAACATGAAAAAGACTTACAAGATTGAAGTGGACTGTGCAAACTGCGCCAATAAGATGGAGGATGCTGCCAGGAAGACCGCAGGCGTCAAGGATGCGACCGTGAATTTCATGACCCTGAAGATGAGCGTGGAGTTTGAAGAGGGACAGGATCCGAAGGCGGTCATGCAGGAGGTCCGCGCCAACTGTAAAAAGGTTGAGGATGACTGCGAGGTATTTATCTGATCCTGAGGCATCGGGTTTATGGCACAGTGCCTGCATCTGTTGGAGACGGCGCCCTTTCATGAGAACGGGACAGGCCGCTGTGCAGCAGGCGAAGCATTGGCAGCAGTGTTTTTACCAGGCAAGTAAAAAAAGAGGAGTGTAACGGATGAATAAAAAACAGAAAAAGATGCTGATCCGGATCCTTCTGGCAGCATGTTTGATGATCGCCATGAACTTTATTCCGGTGACAGGTATGCTGCGGTTTGCCCTGTATCTGGTTCCGTATCTGATCATTGGATACGACATCCTGATCAAAGCGTGGAAGGGGATAAAAAACCGGCAGGTGTTCGATGAAAGCTTCCTGATGGCAGTGGCGACGATCGGAGCCATGGCGCTGGCGGTATCCAAGGATGGAGATTATACAGAAGCGATTGCCGTCATGCTCTTCTACCAGATCGGAGAGTGGTTCCAGAGCTATGCGGTGGGCAAAAGCCGCCGGAATATCAGCGAGCTGATGGATATCCGTCCGGATTATGCCAATGTGGAGCAGGACGGGAGCCTTGTGCAGGTGGATCCGGATGAGGTGGAGATCGGAAGCGTCATTGTGGTGCAGCCGGGCGAAAAGGTCCCCATTGACGGCGTGGTCGCAGAGGGCAGTTCCAGCCTGAATACCAGTGCGCTGACCGGCGAAAGCGTTCCCCGGAACATCGGAGCCGGAGAGGAAGTCATCAGCGGATGCATCAATATGACTGGAGTTCTGAAGATCCGGACAACGAAGGAATTTGGAGAATCCACCGTGTCCCGAATTCTGGATCTGGTGGAAAATGCCAGTTCCAGAAAGTCAAAGTCCGAGAATTTTATCTCAAAATTTGCAAGAGTCTACACGCCGCTGGTCTGCTGCAGCGCCCTGGCGCTTGCCTTTCTGCCGCCTCTGGTGCGGATGTCCATGCTGGGGCTTCCGGCGGATTTTGGAGACTGGATCTACCGTGCACTGACTTTCCTGGTGATCAGCTGTCCCTGTGCGCTGGTGGTCAGCATCCCGCTGAGTTTTTTTGCGGGAATCGGAGGAGCCGGCAATGCAGGAGTTCTGGTCAAAGGGTCCAATTATCTGGAGACCATGTCCCGGACCAGATGTGTGGTATTTGACAAGACCGGTACGCTGACGGAAGGAGTCTTTGAAGTCAATGCGGTTCACCACAATGAGATGGAACAGGAAAAGCTGCTGGAATATGCAGCCCTTGCAGAGAGCGCTTCCTCTCATCCCATCAGCAAAAGCCTGCAGCAGGCGTACGGAAAGCCCATTGACCGGACCAGGGTGTCGGATATTCAGGAAATCAGCGGCAACGGCGTGACCGCACGGGTAGACGGCCATATGGTGGCGGCAGGCAACGGGAAGCTGATGAAGCGCATGCAGGTGGAGTATAAAGACTGCCATCATACCGGAACCATTGTTCATATGGTTATCGACGGAGTCTATGCCGGGCATATTGTGATCTCCGACCGGATCAAGTCTCATGCAAAAGAGGCAGTGGCTGCCCTGAAATCTGCGGGAGTGAACCGCACGGTCATGCTGACCGGCGACACGGATGCAGTGGCACGCCAGGTTGCGGCGGAACTGGGAATCGATGAAGTGTACAGCGAGCTTCTCCCGGAAGGGAAAGTACAGAAGGTCGAGGAGCTGCTGGAAAAGAAGAACGAGAAGGAAAAGCTGGCGTTTGTGGGAGACGGTATCAATGATGCGCCGGTGCTCTCCCGGGCAGATATCGGCATCGCCATGGGTGCCATGGGTTCGGATGCGGCGATCGAGGCGGCAGATGTGGTACTGATGGATGACGATCCTCTGAAGATCGCCAAGGCAGTCCGGATTTCACGGAAATGTCTGCGGATTGTCTATGAAAATATCTGGTTTGCCATCGGTATTAAGGCGATCTGTCTTCTGCTGGGTGCGCTGGGCATCGCCAATATGTGGCTGGCCGTGTTTGCAGATGTGGGCGTCATGATTCTGGCGGTTCTGAATGCGATTCGGGCGTTATTTGTAAAGAAGCTGTAGAAGAGAAAAGATACGGCGGTTTTCGGGATTTGACCGGGAACCGCCGTTTTATGGTTGTGAAGAAAAATAAAATGGTTTATACTTTAAAAACAGGAAAAAGAATTTTCATGGATAAGCGAAGGAGCATAAAGGAGGAACAGACGAAGATGAACGGACAGGAGACAAAAAAGAGAACGCGGGCACAGCTGGAAGAGGAAAAAAGGCAGGCGGATCTGCAGAAAGTAAAAGACGGGCAGGAATTGCAGGAGAAAAGGCAGGCGGAACTGTGGAAGGCAGAGATCGAGAAGGGTCTGCAGGAAGTGCAGAATCTTCGGGAAAAGTTAAAGCCGGTGGAGTTTCCCTCCTGGTTGTGGGAACAGTATACGGGAGCTTACGGGGATGTGAGGGAGGATGTGGCGTTTCTCTTCTGCCCGGAAGAGCTGATTCCAAAGACCATGAAGCTCAGGCGGCTGGATACAGAGGAGAAGAGCGACTATGAGATTATATTTGACAATCTGTGTGAAAATCTGATGCACCAGATGAGCTGGTATCCGGGCAGTTATCTGGCCATGCCTTATCTGGTGCTTTTGCTGGAGAAGAGGCGCCAGAAGCAGGATTACAGGTGGGAGAAGAAGATCATCCAGGCAGCAGGCGACGTACTGTCTACCGATATTCCCTGTTGCGGAGGCGGCGATCAGGCACAGATGCCGGAGGATATTGTGGAGAGCTATCAGCTGAGTGTGAAGCTCTTACAGGAGATGACGAAAGATTTTCTGGACCGGAACATGGAGCGTCTGAAGGAGGAGAATCCGGGCTGGCTGCAGTATTTCTGTACCGATCTGATGGCGATTCTGGGAGACCGGGAAGCGGCATTTCAGATGTTTAACGGACAATGGGAACAGTGTCCTGTAACCTGTCCGGAGTGCGACTATTTTGACGAAGATATGGAATCGGACGGCTTTTATGACAGGGAGCAGCTGGAAAAGATCGAACCTGCGGCATCCGTGCTCGGAAAATGGGACGGGAAGAGCTATGAGGATACCTACCTCTGGTTCAGCAATCTGGCCCATGAGCTGGGTGTGGAGGATGAGTGGAAGATCCCTTACTATTATGGAACCTATACCTGTCCGGAATGCGGCAGCAGGGGAATTCTGATGGACTGGATGAAAGATACAGAGATGTAACCGGGTAGAATATCTGAAGATCAGACGGCATTATGGTCTGAAGATGGTCTTATTGCAGGTTTTGTAAGATGTCAGAATACAGGGCGGTGAGGATTTTGATAAAATTTTCACCGTTTTCTCACATATTTCTCACAACTTATAAGTAAACTATATGTCTGGCGCTGGAAACAGCCGGAAAAGGATGATAAGGCACAGAAATTCCGCGCCGTTTATATGGATATATTGTCCGCAGAAAGGCGGCGGACCGTTATAAAAACAGCCATTATGGGAAATATGAAATAAGAGAGAGCGAAGGAGAGGTGCAGAATGAAAGAGAGGATACATAAGATACTTTGTGGAATCTGGCAGGGAGCAGCCAGAAGGAATGACCGGCTGTTCCGGGGAGATGCGGATTTTTCGGAGTGGATGTCTCAGGAGGAAGCCGGATTTTCGGAAGGAAAGGGAAACCAGTACCAGCCTTCCACGGATGCACTGGTGAAGGTACTGAAAAGATTTCCGGTCAGCGAAAAGGATGCGATTCTGGACATGGGATGCGGGAAAGGCAAGGCCATGTATCTGATGAGCCGTTTCCCGTTTGGGAAGATCAGCGGATATGACCTGTCTGAAGAACTGGTGCATATCGCCAATCAGAATTTTCAGAAGCTTGGACTGTCCAGATGCCATGCGGTACAGGCAGATGCGGCAGCTTTTGGAGACTATGATGCATATAATTATTTCTATATCTTTAATGCCTTTCCGCAGGCAGTATTTGAGAGAATGATGAACCGCGTTCTGGAAAGCCTGAAGCGCAGGCCCAGAAACTGTTACTTTATCTATCTTCATCCGGTTTGCCATGAATATATGGTCAGTCATACACCGTTTCGGCTGATTTATAAGAGAAAGTCTCTGGTATCGTGGTTTGATTATTACTGTTACGAATATGTCCACAAAAACCAGAAGCAGGTCAGCCCGTCGGCGCAGTCTACCCCGTAGGACATGCCGTGGGCATCCAGCCGGATCGTCATACCTCCATAAAGGAGGATATGTTCCGGCTGTTTTTTGCCGGTGCGCCGAAGGACTGCATTGATCCGCGCCATCAGCTCTCTGGGGCTGAAGGGTTTGGGGACATAGTCGTCAGCACCCAGATGGAAACCAAGAAGCCGGTCGTATTCTTCGCTTCTGGCGGTCAGCATGATCACAGGCGTCTGTGTAAACTCCCGGATCCGGGCAAGCGCCTGAAATCCGTCAGGTCCCGGCATCATAACATCCAGTATGATGATGTCGAATTCCTGCTGCCGGAGCAGCTTCAGCGCCTGTTCGGAAGTCTCGGCTTCCCTGCACTGGAAATCCTCCAGCTGCGCATAGGTCAGAATCAGTTTGCGCAGATGAATGTCGTCATCCACAATCAGCATGCGGGGCATGAGACGCACCTCTCTCTCCTGTGATAGATGCCTGTATCCGGCATCTGCAATATTTTATGATACAGGGGAAATGTGAGAAAATTGTGAGAAGATAAAGTTTCCTCATATTTTTCTCACATTCCCCTCACATTCTCTGATTATACTCACGAACGATCGAATTTGCCGCAGTGTCTGCAGATTGTCTCACTCGTGAGCCGGGCTGCATGGCAGGTTTTTGCGGCCGCGAGTATACATTGAAAATCAGTGACATATGGTAAACAGGATACAAAAGGGATCGTTCAGGATGAAGTGTGAAAATATGCAGGAAATACAGACAGGATTTCAGGAGCAGACAAAACGGTACAGAGAAAACGGCATGGTGTATGACCGCTTTATGCGGATCCACAGGAAAGAATTTGCGGATGGGACGTTTGTGATCCATCAAAAGTAAAGGGCGGATGAAGGTTTTTCAGGAGAAATGTAACCCCGCGGCAGCAGACGGCTGCCGAAGGGTTACAGGAAACCGGCAGAATATTTATCAGCCTCTGACGTCTTTCACGATCCGGGCTGCTTCCCTGCAGAGATCCCGGATCTTTTCAAATTCACCGCCGGAGATCAGATCGCCTTTTACCATCCAGCTTCCGCCGCAGGCGTGAATCTTGCCGGACTTCAGATAATCAACCACATTTTTTGCACTGATGCCGCCGGTGGGCATGAATTTCATGGTCGTGTAGGCAGCTCCTACGGCATTGATCATGGGGAGTCCGCCGGAGGGTTCTGCGGGGAAGAACTTGACCACTTCAAGCCCCAGTTCAATGGCTTTCTCAATCTCGCCCGGCGTTACAACGCCCGGGGTGATGGGAATGTTTTTGTCAATACAGTACTGTACAACCTTCGGATTCAGTCCCGGGCTTACGATAAATTTTGCGCCTGCTGCGACTGCGCGGTCTACCTGTTCGGTGGTCAGGACGGTGCCTGCGCCAACCAGCAGATCCGGGAATTTTTGGGACATGATGCGGATGGACTCTTCTGCCGCATCTGTGCGGAAGGTCACCTCTGCACAGGGAAGCCCGCCATCTAAAAGCGCTTTTCCAAGGGGCTCTGCGTCTTTTGCGTCATTTAATACCACTACGGGAATGATCCCGATCTCATGCATTTTCTGTAATACTTCGTTCATATGATAATCTCCATTTCTGATTTTGTACAGGTAAACTTTTATCTCTGCACCCGTGCGCCTGCGCCGCCCATGACTGCCTCCACTTCCTTTCTGGATGCCATGGTCGTGTCGCCCGGAGTGGTCATGGCCAGAGCGCCGTGTGCCGCGCCGTAGTTGACGGCTGTCTCGGTGTCGCCGGTGGTCATCAGCCCGTAGATCAGTCCGGAAGCGAAGGAATCGCCGCCGCCTACACGGTCCATGATCTCCAGTTCTTTATAATCCTTTGCCTTGTAGAACTCTCCGCCTGCCCAGCACAGTGCGCTCCAGTCATTGACGGTAGCGGTCGTTACTTCGCGGAGGGTGGTTGCCACTGCCTTGAAGTTCGGATAGGTCTCAACTGCCGTGTTGATCATCTTCTTGTAGCCGTCAATGTTCAGTTTCTTCAGATTCTCATCATTTCCCTCAATCTGGAACCCAAGGCATGCGGTAAAGTCCTCCTCGTTGCCGATCATGACGTCCACATACGGTGCGATCTCCCGGTTGACCTGTTGCGCCTTCTCCTGTCCGCCGATGGCACTCCACATGGAGGGACGGTAGTTCAGGTCATAGGAGACGATGGTTCCGTATTTTTTTGCGGTTTTGATGGCAGCCAGAATCGTCTCGCACGCCTGCTCGGACAGAGCCGCATAGATCCCGCCGGTATGCAGCCAGCGTACTCCAAGTTCTCCGAAAATATGCTCGAAATCAAAATCCTCCGGCGTTGCCTTAGAGATGGCGGTATTGGCACGGTCAGAACACCCCACTGCGCCGCGGATGCCAAAGCCTCTCTCGGTAAAGTTGATGCCGTTTCTGCAGATGCGCCCGATGCCGTCGGTCTTCATCCATTTGATCAGGGATGTGTCAACCCCGCCCTGCAGGATAAAATCCTCCATGAGCATCCCCACTTCATTGTCTGCAAATGCAGTGATCACCGCAGTCTTCAGTCCGAAGCATCTGCGCAGGCCGCGGACCACATTGTACTCGCCGCCGCCTTCCCATGCCCGGAACTGTCTGGCCGTGCGGATTCGCCCCTCGCCGGGATCCAGACGGAGCATGACTTCGCCCAGAGACACCGCGTCAAAGGTACACTCGTTAGCTGGTTTGAGATTCAGATTCATAATACCTCTCCTTAAAATGATTTGTACGTATATACGAATTGTATTCGTAATTTCGAATTTAAGTTTATCTTAACACTTTTATAGGATTTGTCAATAGGATGGAAGAAATTCCTGAAAAAAATAAAAAGAAAGCCTGGAACTTTTATTCAAAAATCATATGCACATTGTTTTGGGGATTTTACAGGTTTCTGCTTGATTTTTTGACACGGCAAAGCATACTATTACCATATGTGTCATGGCTTTTGCGGAATCTGTAAAGGACAAGTGTGCAGAGCAGGAAATCAGATGGGAAGACAGGAGGAGCAGGATGCTGAAAATATGGTATTATGGCGGAACAGAATATATGAATGATGCACCTTCTTATTTTGACAATGTATATGAGGATGAGTGGATCGAAGATGAATTTGTAAAGGAGATGATTCTGGATGTGGATCATTCGGTCGTGGTCAGTGCGCATATCATTGAAAGCCCCGTTCTGGGCGCAATTACACCAAAGGAATTGTCCGGCGGTGTGAAAGTCCTGATCCTGATGCTGAAGGATGATTCTTTTATCTACAATTTGTCCAACTGCGGAAATAACTGCGCAAAATGGGTCCTGAAAATTGCGGAGCAAAAAGATCTGGAGGTATATCTGCAGCATATCATCCGCTTTGAAGGAGAATTTGAGATTCGGATCATGAATACCGGAAAGATCGTTCACAATCCGGCAGAATATGTGGAGGGTCTGCTGGAAGCGGAGGCGATGCAGGATGAAGGGCAGTTATGATTTCAAGGCAAAAAGCAAAAAACTGTTATTCGAATTTACCATTAAGAAGAAACATTACAGTCATTAAAGGAGACAGTGCTACCGGAAAAACAACATTGCTGCATATGTTGTACGAATATCTGCGGGTCGGCAGGGAGTCCGGATATTCTGTATCTTCAGATGGCAGTTACTATGTTTACCTGAGACAGGAGGTGGGGCGCACCTGGCAGGATATGCTGTATCCGTTGAAGGATACCATTATTTTTATTGAAGAAAATAACCATTTTGTCTTTTCCGGAGAGTTTGCAGAATTTGTAAAGATATCAGGAAATTATTTTGTGCTGATCAATCGGGCTTCGTTTAAGATGCTGCCTTACAGCATTCATGAAATATATGAGATCATAACAGACAAAAAGCATGCGGATGTAAAGGAGACATATCATTACTTTAAAGAATTATACAGTAATTATCCGGTATTGGAAAATAACAGGATGGATATTGTGGTGACAGAGGACAGTAATTCAGGCTGTCAGTTCTTTTCCGGCCTGTTTAAACAGAGCCGTGTGGTAAGCGCAGGCGGGAACAGCAGGGTGCTGCTCAGGCTTCAGGAACTGGAATCGGGTGATATTCTGATCATTGTTGACGGGGCGGCGTTTGGTGCAATGATTGAAAACTGTCTGGAGTTTATTTCAACGAAAAAACAGAGAATATCGGTTTGGATGCCAGAGTCATTTGAGTACCTGATTCTAAGATCAGGAATGATTCAGTCAGCAGAATTGCCGGAGATTTTAGCTTCCACATCTGATTATGTGGAAGCGGAAGAATATGAAAGCTGGGAACAGTATTTTACACAGTTGCTGATATCCCTGACTGAGAATAAGGCATATAAATATTTGAAAAAATCACTGAATGCATATTATATGCAGGAAAAAAATGTTCAGAAGATCATAACAACATTTCCGGAGGAAATAAGAAAATACAGTGAAAAAAGGTGAAATCATTTAAAACAGTTACACTTGAACAGGCAGTTGATTGTTAAAGATTTGACAAAAATACAGGAAGAATTCCGAAATTCCTGAAAAGGGCATAGTGGATAAACGAACAGATGGAACGATATATTTTCAGTACTTTTTTAAGGATGGGGTGGTGCTGTAGAAAAACAATAAGATAGTTCCGGCATATAAAAACTGCCGGAAACGTATGACAAATGATAGATGCAAAACACAATAGAAAAACAGAGCAGCTGCTGTGCGGATATTCTGCATGGCAGCTGCTTTTTCTGAAGATTCCAGTTTCTGTGATCATACGAAACACAGGATGTGTGCAGCTGAGTTTCCCCAATCCTGTTTAATTTTGTAAAAATAAATGAAAAAAAATGAAAAAATTTAAAACTGTAAAACTTAAACGGGACATTGATTGTTAAAAAAGTGACGAAAATAAAAGGAAAAATAGAATTAATTTGAGTAAAAGGATAAGAAACAATGAGCGCGGTGAGTGAAAATCACGATTTTATTGAAAAAATATGAAAATAACTGGAATAAATTGAATGAAATATATTGACATATTTTGAAAAGTGTGATATTCTTCTGCCATAAGGAGGAAGGATATATGAAATATGCAACAAGGATCAATTCGTTTCGTCGGTTTGACAAGGATGTGCTTCGTGCACTGGAATCCATTGGGACGATTGACGGGGTTGATTATGTGGATTTGAATTATCCGGAACATTTTTCTGACTGCGGTGTGGAGGCGGTCAGGAAAAAATTAGAAGAAAGCGGTCTGCGGTGCAATGCCATCAATCTGCGTTTCCGTGACGAGTTTATCAATGGTGAATTCGGCAACCGCGACAGGGCGGTATCGGAAAAAGCAGTCCGCCTTTGCAGGGAAGCGGCCGGAGTATGCAGGGAACTGGGAGGAGACCAGATGATTATCTGGCTTGGTTTTGACGGCTTTGACTATTCATTTCAGCTTGATTACGTGGAATGCTGGGACCGGCTGGTAAAGGCGTTTCGCGAAGTATGCGAAAACGCGGATGTTCCGGTGAGCATTGAATACAAGCCGTATGAGGAGCGGGTGCATGCATTTGTTGACAGTTTTGGAACGACGCTTTCCATCGTGCAGGAGGTAGGAAAAGAAAATCTTGGAATTACACTTGATTTCTGCCACATGCTGATGAAAAAGGAGAATCCGGCCATGGCCGCCGCATGGCTTCTGGCACATAAAAAGCTGTATAACATCCATCTGAACGACGGAGAGGGGTCCATGGACGACGGACTGATGGTCGGGACCGTGAACTTCTGGAAGACTATGGAAGTGATGTACTACCTGAAAAAATATGATTTCCAGGGCGTGGTATATTTTGACACATTTCCAAAAAGGGAGAAAGCAGTAGAGGAATGTGCGGCAAATGTTGCCATGTGCAGGAAGATCGAAAGCATGATTGATGCTTATGGGATGGACCGGATCAGCGATGTAATTGCCCAGAATGACGCGGTTGCCGTATGCAACATGATGGCGGAGATGCTGTAAACAGGTTTTAAATGTGCCGGGATTCGGGCATGTTTTAAATAGCGCTCTTGTCTGGAGCGGAGTATCCATAAAATTATTCAAAAAAGGAGAGGAACAGGGAATGAAAAAGAGATTTTTGGCAGCAACAATGGCGATGGCAATGGTATTTGGTCTGACGGGATGTGCCGGAGGAAGCACCGACGGCAGTGCAGCTTCGTCAGCTTCACAGGAGACATCTGCAGAGACTTCTGAGGGGGATGGAAGTGAAACAGATGCAGCGTCCGGCGATGGGGGAGAATTCAATCCGGATCAGGCGGAAGATGCCATGTCTATTGAAGAACTGCGGGCAGCAAATGGAGAAGAGGTTCCGGTTGCGGCGGGTATAACGCTCGGTGCAGTGGAGAAATCACTGTCCAATGAATTCTGGCGTACGCTGGAAGAAGGATATGAGAAGGCGGCTGAAAATGTAAATGCAGCCGGTATTGACCTGAAGATTGAGGTGAAGGCCACGACGGATGAGAGCGATGAGACCGGGCAGCAGACAATGACGGAGACTCTGACAAGCCAGGGGGTCCAGGCACTGATGCTCAGCCCCATCTCTGACTCCAACCTGACAGCGGCAGTAGAGAGTGCAAAAGAGGCGAATGTTCCGGTGTTCAATGTCAATGACGGCCTGATCGCAACCGCAGACTATTACGTGGGGCCGAATGCCTACATGAACGGCCAGCTGGCAGCAGAATGGTGTTCTGAAAAACTTGGGGATGAAGGGCAGGTTGCCATTGTGATCGGCATGGCAAAAGCATTTGCAGCCCGTGAACGTACAGCCGGCTTCAAGGACTGGATTGCCGACAATGATTCCAAACTGGAGATCGTGGCAGAGCAGAATGCAGACTGGGACCGCACAACTGCCAAAAATGTGGCGAGCACATGGATCCAGCAGTATCCGGATCTGAAAGCAATCTTCTGCAACAACGATGATATGGCTCTGGGTGTTGTGGAAGCAGTCAGAGAAGCCGAGGCGGATATTCTGGTTGTGGGCGTTGATGGTATTGGTGAGGCTTATGAGTCCATCCGAAACGGCGGTCTGGACGCAACGATCGATTCTTTCCCGTACTATATGGCTCAGGTGGCAACAGAGTGTGCACTTCGTGCGCTGGCGGGACAGGAACTTCCCAGCGTTGTTGCAACTCCGCAGGCGCTGATCGATTCTGAAAATGTCGATATGGACGGCGG
>ERZ778497.1896-NODE-1896-length-12034-cov-5.187411_pt1 | contig 12034 bp, 9 predicted proteins | sample MGYA00509938_ERZ778497 | MGnify/ENA primary metagenome ERZ778497 (study PRJEB29527, sample SAMN07138969) | mouse gut metagenome | material: feces | host: mouse | place: China:Nanjing | collected 2016-01-25 ... | reverse complement strand
TATCTTGACTTCATCAACCTCTTCCTTTTCCTCCTTCGCATCTTCGGAGGCGGCAGCCGCGACTAAGAACACAATCAAGTGATATAAACAAGGGCGCCACGGACAATTGTTTCCGTGGCGCCCTTGTTTCAGGGATTTTTTAGTATGTTAATATTTATTTGCTTTTAACTGCAATGTTATGGCAGTTAAAAATGATAATTTTGCATCGTGAAAAGGAAACGGCAGGTTAATGTCTGTCGTGGCCGCCAGAACAAAACTTCAACGCAAAACATTCAAAATTATGAGACAACCACATCAATCAAAGAGAACATCCGGCACATTCAGGCCGGGGCTATTGCTTATCTACGCCACAGGGCTTGCCATTATCGCACTTCAGTTGCGCAGCATTCTTGGCTGACGCATAGATATATGGGAATACTGAGATATATGGGAATACTGACAGTGAAAAAGCTGTGTAAAATGTAAATCTCCGCCTTTCGCAATCCGTTTGCAAGGGGCGGAGATTTATTTATGTCCGGCAGATGATGCCGGATGATATTGTCTGCTGAGTCGATGGTTTTGTCAATGACGCCCGAACTTAGCGCACTTGGGGGAGAATGCTATAGTGACACAGTGCCCTTCTGATTCGTAAGAATAAAGATTCATGTCTACATCCATAGCGTCGCCTTCTTCCATGGGTATTGAAATAACCGCAGTGCCGATTACGGGGGCCGGGGCGCCGGGAAGATTCATTTGCCTGTCTATTTTGGGAAGAGATGTGATCTTGATTGCATCCTTGAAATCGAGTCCGGATGTCATGGCAGCTTTGTAGAGAGCCTCTTTTGCAGTCCATGCAATTATATTGGCTTCAAGATTGTCGGCTGCCACAAACTCTTTTTCAGCGTCAGACAAGAATTTGTCGCGCACCTTGATCACCTGTTCACGGTCAAGACGTTCGGCATCGATTCCCATTGCTGTGCGCTGGGCAAAAGAAGCGAGGTTCGACTCCGGTGTCTTAGGCAGCGTAGCCACGGCAAGCAGATGTCCTGTGTGGGTTATTGAGATGCGGGCGGTCATTCCAAACAAGAAGGGGGCTCCGTTGGGGAAATGACCTATTTCTCTGAAACCGTCGCGTCCGTTCTCGCAATAAATCTGCATGGCGAGTTCGCGCCATATGGCGCCTGACTTGCTCTCCATGCCGGAGATCTCTTCCACCTTGATGCCAACAGGGGTGGGGTGGGGCCAATATATGAATTCGTCTTCCATGTGTGATGTGTATTAAGGTTGCGGAAGGAGAGTTACTTTCACTTTTGTGATTCTATGGCGTTGAATCTGAATTGCCTGGAATTTGCATGTGCCTCGTTCCATGGTTTCTTTCGGAGAAGGGAAATCTCCTTTGATTTCCAAGAGCAGTCCCGCGAGGGTTTCTGCTTCTCCGCAGTCGCCAAGATCCTCTTCATCGATGTCGATTATATGGCAGAAATCGCCAATTGCGATTTTAGCGTCGAATATGTAGGTGTCAGGGCCGATTTTTTTATACACGGATGTTGACTCGTCATACTCGTCGTCTATTTCACCCACAATCTCTTCTATTATGTCTTCGAGCGTGACCATTCCCTGGGTGCCGCCATATTCATCGACCACTATGGCTATGTGTATTTTTTTCTTTCTGAAATCTTCAAGAAGGTCGTCAATCATTCTTGATTCAGGCACAAAGTATGGGTCGCGCAAAAGAGTCTGCCAACGGAAGGAGTCTCCCTGTTTGCCTATGTAAGGGAGCAGGTCTTTTGAGTAGAGAATCCCTCGGATTGTGTCTTGCGAGGTGTCATAGACGGGTATTCTGGAATAGCCGGATTTCAGGATCACCTCCATGGCTTCTGTCCAGGTGTTGTGATATTCGATTGCAGTGATGTCCACACGCGAGATCATGATGTCGCTCACCTCTTTTTCTCCAAAAGAGAGAATCCCTTCAAGCATCTCCTTGTCTTCACCCTCCTTGATGTCTGAAATCTGAAGCGCTTTCTCAAGCTCATCGGTGGATAGGCTTTCGTTTTTCTTAGTCACCACCTTATTCACAATGTAGCTCGACTTAACCATCATTTTAGCCAGAGTCCCAAGCACATTATAAAGCATTTTAAGTGAGGACGATGCCATAAGCACCCATTTCATTGTGCGGTTGCGGGCCACGAGTTTCGGAAATATTTCTCCAAACATCAGCAAGAGAAAGGTCAGCAGCACCGTTTGTATCAGGAAATCGAGCACCGCACTGTTGAACGTGGCCACCTGATTGAAAGCGAAACTTAGAAGCACAACCATTGTGATGTTGACAAGATTGTTGGCTATCAGGATTGTAGCCAGAAGGCGTTCGCTGTTGGAAAGCATAGAGAAAGCCCTCTTGGCCTGTGGCTCTTCGCTTTCGCTGAGTTCCTCAATGTCGGATTCTGTCAGCCCGAAATATGCAATCTCGCTTCCCGACACAAATGCCGAGACGAGAAGACATCCACAGGCCACAATCACAATGGTAATCCACATGGCCCAGTTTTCCGGGGCATGCAACACTATTGCCTGTGACAGAAGAATAAGTAAGGAAATGGCCGGATGTGGTGATGGTAAAGGATCTGTATCCAAAGTTTAGTTATTTTGGTTTTCGTGTGCAAAGATAACGTTTTGGCTTGAATTGTGCAAATCAAACTTTCAACACGTTCAAATAAGGTTGTCCTCCGCGATTCGTTCGCTGTGGTTCAGATGTATTTTTAAGGTTAAGGCTCCACTTCCACAAGGCGGTTTTGGCGCACATACCAAACATATCCTGAGATTCTATTGATCCCCGCAGCCTCGCGAAGAGCCGACATATATTCTTTCACTTGCCTGGTGTGGCTGTCATTGTCGGGGATGGATCCGAACTTATAGTCCACCACAACGGCGCCTTTCCTGTCGGGCGAGATCATAACGCGGTCGGGGCGGCGGTTTTTATCGTGAGGAAACAGGATGTCGCGTTCGTTAAGCACTTTCCATTTTCCGTTATACCAATGTGCGGTGTCTTTCCTTGAAATTGCTTCTGCAAGCATAGGCTCCCATTCTTTGGCCTGTGCAGATGAAATCATGCCGCGCATTTTTAAAGAGAGCACGGCGCGGGGCAGGTCTGACGCCTTTTTCACGCGCTCCATGACAGCGTGCAGCAGATTCCCCTCAGAGCGAGGGTCGGTGTCGCTTGCTTCCGGCATGAGAGTCGAGGTGTCGGAAGTGTCGCTTTCAACATAATGGAGAATTGCCGGACTGCTGTCCACCCCATACTCTTCAATCTGAAAACTGTCTTGCTCGCCCGATGCGTTGTCATTGCCGTCGGTCGCGTCGTCTTGTTTTTCCAGAAGCGGCTTCTCTCCAAAAGTTAGAATGTCGCCGTAGTCGTTCCACTTTGCCATCCCTTCCGGGAGCATATACTCTCGCTCTTCGCATCCGTCAAATTCCTGAAGGTAGTCGTCGGCGTTTCCGCAAATCTCATTCAGGAAATAGCCAGCGGAACTGTCGCTTCTGCCCGGCATAGAGGTGAAAATATAGAGTTCGCTCACCGCTCTTGTGAATGCCACATAGCAGGAGTTGATTTTGTCCATCATGTAGAGGTCGAGATAATCGCGATATACCTCGGCGTGTTCCGTGTGCTCAAGGTTAGGCTTTGTCTCGATAGGAATGAATGGAGGAAGCCCGGAGCCGTCAAAGCATTTAGCCACATGCACCCATCTCCATTCCGATTTGCGTGAAGGCACAAATGACGGCCTGTAGAAGGGGAGAATCACACATTTGAATTCCAGCCCCTTGGCTTTATGTATTGTCATAATCTGCACGGCATCGGTGCCTTCGGGCGATGAAATAGACCTCTCAGACCCTTTTGACTGCCACCAGTTGAGGAAAGAAGCCACGTCGGCCGCATAGCGGTCGCAATATTCGAGCACCATGTCTTGAAGAGCGGCTATAAACACTGCTTGCGTGCGCCTCATCTGCACAGGCACGAAGTTCTCTGTGATTGCTTCCACCAGGGCCGGAAGCGCCACAGTCTGCATGTCGGCCAGCATTTGGCTGATGGAGTCTTCAGGGGAGTCTTCTTTTAAAAAACTTTCAACTTGCATGGCCGGAGTCATTTCCGGATGGCGAAGTGCATAGAAGTTGAAGTTGCATCTAATGTCATTCCACGATGTCTTGTTCTCATGTCCCGGCTCTTTAGGGAGAATGGAGCCTCCCGCCATTTTTTCAAGCACGCTGATGATTATGCCCACAGCCTCCGACGATGACACAAGCAGCGACTCTTCGCTTATGAACTCTATTTTCTTTGCGCCCTGTTCAAGAGATGAATTATAGTCTACGAGCGATGCGATCACATCTTTACCCAATTGGTTTGTGTCGACAAGAACCGCAATGTCGCGGCGGCTGTATCCCCGATCAAGCAGTGATGATATGAGCGGCCCTACTTTTGAAAGAGCCATGCCTTGAAGTGTAGACGTTTCGTCGTTCCGATGTTCGCTTTTGGGCGCCGTCTGAGATTCTGTTTTGACTTCACTTCCGGCCGATAAAAACTGAATCTCCACATATCCTCTGTTCTCTCGATGGCTCGGATATTGCGCCACATTGCTGTAGAGGTTGGCAAAATCAATTTTCCCATCCTTCAAGTCTCTAATCTCTATGAGTTTCCTGACAAGGGCGGAGAAGAAAAAATTATTGAATTCCACAATCAGTCGGTCGGAACGCCAATTGGTGTTGTCGGCTTTGCTCATGCCGGCGGCGTTATGGCGAGGAAACTCCTCCGGCACGCTTGTGGTGATAAGCGAGGGGTCGGCGTTGCGGAAGCGGTAGATGCTTTGTTTGGCGTCGCCGATAATCAGATTGTCATGTCCTCGGCTGTCGTTCTCTTTGAGCAGGGGGCGGAGGTTGTCCCATTGCATTCGAGATGTGTCTTGAAACTCGTCAATCAGATAATGGTTGATAGAAGTGCCGAGGCGCTCATAAATGAAAGGGGCATCGTCGTCGCCTATTATGCGCTGCAGCATCGAGTTGGTTTCTCCCAGTTGAATCATGTTGTTTGACTCCAGGAAACTCCGCATCTTTTTGCGCGCTTCGCTCAGCAGCCCGAGATAAGGGATTAGGGGAGAATAAACAGTCCAGTGAATCCATTCGGCCGACTCTCTAAGCGACAGCCATTGGTTGAATGCGTCATACATTCTGATGGCCATGTCGGTCATCCGGCCGGAGTCGGCAAATGATACTCCTTTCTTGAACAGAGGCTTTTTGTCGGAAATGGTGAGAGGCTTGAACATCAGTTTCGATTTTTCCGGCTCATCGAATGAGAGCAGAGGAATTTTTCTCAGATGCCCGTCAAACCACCTTTGGCAATCCGCCGACGGGTCTACGCCGTTTTGATTCATCATCAGTTTGAGTTGCCGGCAAAGGTCTTTTAGCGTGGCGAGAGCCTCTTTCACAGGTTTCTCCACACGGTCTCGCAGATTAAGATATGCAGGCACCAGCGGGTCGGAGCCGTCGGGAGTGTCGAAATATTCGTCAAGGTCTTTTCTTATTTCTTTAAACTCCTCGCTCTCAAGGCGCCTTATAGAAGCACGGAGCTGGGTGTAAATTGAATTGATGTTGGCACTTTTTTGAAACACATTCCATTGAGTGCCTTCCGAGGAAGCCTCTTCCATCAGCAGTTCAATCCAGAACGAAGATGACGACATTGAAGATGCCGAAGAGTTTACGTCGTCGAGGGTGGCGTCGACAGCGGCTGTGGCAACGTAGTCGGTGTCAATCTCCACCTGGTAGGAGTCGTTGAGGTTTGACTCATATGCAAAAGTGCGGAGAATGGTCTGGAAGAATGAGTCGATTGTGGAGACATGGAAGTCGGAATACTGATTCAGAAGCGCCGATAAGGCAGTCCGGGCTGCTTTGCCAATCTCGCGCGGGTCGACATTAAGTTGTTCGGAAAACTCCGACAGATACGCAATGCCTTTAAGCATGTCGCTGTCCACCGGTTCGGGAGAGTCTGCCTTTGAAAGGTCGGCAAGTTTCTCCACGATGCGTTGCTTCATTTCATTTGTGGCCTTGTTGGTGAATGTTATGGCCAGGATTCGCGCCAGGCCGTCGGTTATTTCGTTGCGAGTGCGAAGCCGACGTTTTTTACCGTCTTCCTTAATAGAGATAAGAAATAATATGAATTTTTTTGCAAGGGTGTAGGTTTTACCTGACCCTGCCGAGGCGCGTTGAAGTTGAAGCATGAAATAGAAATGTGGCCGGGCTATCCCTTTGTGCGATAGCCCATTGATTTGAGCATTGAAATAATGTCGGCTTTCCTGTCGCCTTGGATGAGAATTTCGCCGTCGCGGGTGCTTCCGCCTGTGCCGAGACGCTGTTTGAGCGTCTTGGCCAGCTCTTCGAGCTTCTCGTCAGGGCCGGTGAACCCTTCTATTATGGTTGCAGTTTTCCCTTTCCTCCCTTTGCGGTCGGTTATCACGTGGAGCGGGTCTCTTTGAACGGAATCCTTTATCATGATTGTTTCTTCAGCCGGCTCCGGAGTGTTGTCAACAGGCACAGCTCCTGATTCCTTGAGAGCGTTGAGAGCGTCTTTCCAGTCCATTGTCATTGACAGATAAAAAAGGGTTTAATAATCGTTCAGAACAGCACCATCAGGCGAGCCTGAAATCCGTTGAGCGATGTTGGGTCGAACCCGGTGTGGTCCCAGGCGTGGGTATAGGTGTAGTTAAGACGGGCAGTTATGTAGGGGTTAAAATAATAGTTGAACGTTACGTTGACACTGTTTGCCCTTCCTCCGAATATGTTGGCGGCAGAGTCGGAGAGTTTAGCATAGTTATAGTTCACAACGCATTCGAGCGACCCCGGCTTAGGAGCCTTGACATATGCAGTTGTGGCATCGTAGGAATAGTTTTCTCCAATAATCACTCCTCTTAATGTGGCAAAGGCTCCGTGTGAGACATAACTGTGGAGGTTGTTTTTGCGGTTCACCTGCTCGAAATAATACTCTGCCTCAAGCGCAACTCTTCCTAAAGACACAAGCAGCTCCGGCGACAGTTTAAACATGTTGCGAGAGTCTGTGATTGTTGCTCCGACTGCCTGACGCTGTGCCACCTTGGTGGGATAATTGGCAGAAATCGTAAATCCGTCGTGAATATCTTCGTTGCCCTCTACTCTGCGTTGCGGAGTGCAGAATCCTCCGTTTATTCCCGCCTGCAGAATCGAGCCTCCGTCTTTGGCTTTTCTCCACACGAGCCTTGAGAGAATGCTGTAGCCCTGTTGATTGAAAAGAGGGGCGTTCATTGCGTTTGACAGGGCGCTTGATTCAACGTGGAAACTTGCTCCACACCAGAAGGATTTGTTCTTAAAGCCATACATGACGCCGAGTTGTATGCCGGGTGTGAAACATGCGCCCGCAATAGGCTGCTCATATGTGGCTTTAAGAGAGTTTGAAGTGGTTGACATCAATCCGTATGGCTGAATGAAGTTGCCGAACCTCACGGAGTTATGCTCGTTGAAGTCATATTGAATCCACATGTTGCGCAATCCGATTTTAGCATATGAGTATGCCACGTCCATCAGGGCGCTCCATTTCCCGTAAGACATTTTCGCTCCGAGGCGGGCTTCCGAGATGGCCATGCCGTCGGGGAAATTCTCTTTTTGGGGAGATGCATACAATGCTCCGTCAATCAGCACTCGCCCTGTGGGCGCGAGCTTGAGTTTAGGCTCGTTGTCTTGCGCGAAGCTGTATAATGAAAACAGAGAGAGGAGGATCGGAAGGGTCCGTTTCAGAGTCATGATGTCTTAGAGTTTCTTTCTTAGTTCGTCGATGGTTTGTGCACGGTCGGAAAGGTCGCCTCCGGCTGTGTATATGAAATAGGTGGGAATGTCATACACATTGTATGACTGCGCCGCCTTTGAGTACTGTCCGTCGGGGTCGAAAACAGTCACCCACGGAAGGTTTTTCGCAGCCTCGCGCCAGGCATATTGGTCGGGGTCGAGGCTCACCTGGTAAAAATTCACATTCCCGCCGAGACGAGAATAAAGTTTTGACAATTCGAGATTCAGGGCCGGCGAGTCGGGGTGGGTGAGCAGAGAGAAAATCACAACCGTGGGCTTGCCGTTGCCTACGAGTTCGGAAAGTTTTCTGTTTTTGCCGTTCTCATCAGGGAGGTCTATGTCGATAACTCTCAGTTCTTCAGCCTGGATTTCGAGGCGTTTCCCGTTGTTGGCGTTTTTGCGCCTGATTCCGTCAATAGACGTTTTTTCGAGGAGTGCCGTGTGGGGGTCGTTGGGTCGCAGCTCCTTGAATCCGGTGGCCACGGCGGCGAAATATTTAAGGTCGTCGTCGTTGCCCGGATTGAACAGGGCTTTGCCGCCCACAAGTTTGGTGAGGATATAATAGCTCACGATTGACCCCTGCCCGTCGCGCATATATTTGGAATACACGCTTTTTTTGAATGCGGAGAGAGAGTCGGGCGATATATTGTCGGGAAGCGCCATCACGTCTTTCTCGAAACGCTCAAGCATTTCTGCTTTGGGAGTGCCCGACAGAGAGAACTCTGTCCCGAATGAAGCGAGAGATGATTCCACATTCACAGTTTCTGCAGAGTCTATCGGAAGATAAATGTATTTCCCTTCAAGTTCAAGTCTGAAAATTTCAGGGGCAGCCGGGGCCGGTCGGGATATGGAGAAAGAGCCCGAGGAGGAAGTGCGAGCGGAGTCGATGGGTATCCATCGTCCGTGGAAGTCTGATTTTTCAAGCACAATCGACTTGTTGTCGGCTCCTGCAATGTCGCCATTTATTTTGAATCTGGCTTCGCCACAGCCGCATAGCGAGAGGGCGAGAACGGCGGCCGCGAGAGTGGAGCGGCCTGAAAAGTATGCTGATTTTTGTTTCATGATAGTCTATTTCTGCTTTCGGGGTGCAAATATAATAAGAATAAGTGGTTTAAACGGAATAAAAATGTTAACTTTGCATGAATTTTCACAAAGCGAAGAAAAACAAGAAAGAAATTATATGTTAAAGCCAGTAAAAAAGACCATCGAGCTTGGCGACGGCCGTCAGATTACAATCGAGACCGGCAAACTTGCAAAGCAGGCTGATGGCGCGGTGGAAGTGCGCATGGGCAACACCATGCTTTTGGCCACCGTTTGTTCGGCCGCAGAGGCTAATGAGGGCGTGGATTTCATGCCTCTTACAGTAGAGTATAAAGAGAAATATTCCTCTATCGGCCGCTATCCGGGCGGATTCCTTAAAAGAGAAGGGCGTGCCAGCGACTATGAGATTCTTACCTCACGTCTGGTTGACCGCGTGCTCCGTCCGTTGTTCCCTGACAACTATCATGCAGAGACATTTGTAAACGTCACCATGTATTCAGCCGATGAGAACGAGGCTCCCGACGCACTTGCCGGAATCGCGGCTTCAGCGGCTCTTATGTGTAGCGATATACCATTCCAGGGCCCTATCTCGGAAGTGAGAGTGGCCCGTGTGGATGGAGAATGGGTAATCAACCCCACCTTTGACCAGATGGAGCGTGCCGACATCGAGCTTATGGTCGGCGCCACCTATGACAACATCATGATGGTTGAGGGAGAGATGAATGAAGTGAGCGAGGCTGAGCTCCTCGAAGCCCTCAAAGTGGCTCATGAAGAGATCAAGAAGCATTGCGTGGCCCAGCTCGAGCTCATGAAGGAGGCCGGCAAAGAGGTTAAGCGCGAATATAACCATGAGGTGAACGACGATGCGCTTCGCAAGGATGTTGAGGAGAAGTGCTACGACAAGGCTTATGCCATCGCCCGCACCGGCAGCGCCGACAAGCATTGGCGTGCCGACAGTTTCAGGGCCATCTGCGACGAATATATCGAGAATCTCCCCGAGATGACAGAGGAGCAGCTTGAGCTCTACACTCCCGAGCAGCGCGTGGCAATGGTGAAACGCTACTATCATGACGTGGAGAAAGAGGCTATGCGCCGTTGTGTGCTCGATGAGGGCATTCGCCTTGACGGCCGCAAAACAACCGAAATACGTCCCATATGGTGTGAGGTGGACTATCTTCCGGGGCCTCACGGAGCCGCTATCTTCACTCGCGGCGAGACTCAGGCTCTCGTGACCGCCACACTCGGCACCACTCTCGACGAAAAGATTGTGGACGATGTGCTCAACCAAAGCAAGGAGCGTTTCCTTCTTCACTATAATTTCCCCCCCTTCTCCACAGGCGAGGCTCGTCCTGTCCGCGGCGTAGGGCGTCGCGAGATAGGCCACGGCAATCTCGCACACCGTGCCCTCAAGCGCATGTTCCCCGACAACTTCCCTTACACATGCCGTATTGTGAGCGACATTCTTGAGAGCAACGGCTCTTCTTCGATGGCCACAGTGTGTGGCGGCACACTCGCTCTTCTTGATGCGGGCGTGAAGATGAAGCGTCCTGTGGCCGGCGTGGCTATGGGTCTTATCTCTGACAAGGGTGCTGTGAAATATGCAGTGCTTTCCGACATACTTGGCGACGAGGATCATCTCGGCGACATGGACTTCAAGGTGACAGGCACTGAAAACGGCATTACTGCCACCCAGATGGACATTAAATGCGACGGCCTCAGCTATGAGATTCTTGAAAAGGCGCTCGAGCAGGCTCGCCAGGGTCGTCTTCACATTCTCAATGTCATCAAGGAAACAATTCCGGAGGCTCGTGAAGACTACAAGCCCCATGTGCCCCGCATCATCACCATCGAGATTCCGAAGGAGCTTATCGGCGCTGTTATCGGCCCTCAGGGCAAGGTTATTCAGGGAATCCAGGAAGAGACCGGCGCAACTATCTCTATCGATGAGGATGAGAAGCTCGGAATCGGCAAGGTGGAGATTGCTTCTAAAGACAAAGAGAGCATCGATGCCGCCCTTGCTAAAATCAAGGCTATCGTGGCTCAGCCCGAGGAGGGTGAGGTTTATGACGGCACTGTGCGTTCAATACTCGATTTCGGAGCTTTCGTTGAGTTCATGCCGGGCCGCGACGGTCTTCTCCACATCAGCGAGATTTCATGGAACCGTCTTGACTCCATGGATCAGAGCGGCTTGAAAGAGGGCGACAAAGTGAAGGTGAAGCTCATTGAGATCGACAAGAAGACCGGCAAATATCGCTTGTCGATGCGTGTGCTTACAGATAAGCCTGAAGGATATGTAGAGCGTGAGGCTCGTCCTCGCCGCGAAGGTGGCGACAGAGGTCCTCGTCGCGATGGCGATCGCGGCCCTCGTCGTGATTTTGGCGACAACGGCCCGCGCCGTGACGGCGATCGTGCCCCTCGCCGTGATTTCGGCGACCGTCCTCGCCGCGAAGGAGGCGACAACCGCCCGCGTCGCGACGGAAATGGAGGCCCTCGCCGTTTCACTCCCCGCAACACTGAGGAAAACGCCGACTGATTTTTGAATTGATTTAATAGATTCGCATAAATAAAGAATCGCAGCTTTCTGAGAGGAAGCTGCGATTTTTTTATGATGGTTTTTATTTTGTATGACAGGAGGGGTGTTTGTGTTTACTGGGGGTTAGAAGCGGATGCCGATGTTGGCGGAGAAGTTTTCTACTGAACTGAATATGGAGTAGGTGCCGCTCCGATACCAGTGGCCGTTCATTTTACCTATTAGACCGAAGAAATAGTTGCCGAAGTTGTAGGTGAACGACATGCGGGCTCCGATGTTCATTGAAAACATCCATTTCTCCCCTTCAAGGGAGTCTTCAAAACAGTGGCTTGCCCCTAAAGAGGGCATTGCGGTGATGTTGAAAAGGAGTTTCGGCGTAATCACCCAATTGAATCCGTAGCCGAATAGAAATGCGTAGGAGTTATAATGGAAAAGATAGTATGTGGCCGGCACGGTGAGATAGGGGAGCATGGCCTCCGGGAGCTGTGTGAAGTCGAAACTTAGGCGGAGGTTGGTGTAGGCAAATCCTGCAAGGAATGAGCCTTGGCTCTTTTTCTGTATTTTTGAGAAATTATAAGCCGCTCCTTGAGAATATCGCTTGTTGTTGAAAAAATAGTATGCTTCCACACCGAA